>Ga0209491_10000867_pt1 | contig 60631 bp, 60 predicted proteins | sample BON02_FD_187213 | JGI IMG/M metagenome (GOLD analysis project Ga0209491, IMG submission 187213) | Freshwater microbial communities from Lake Bonney liftoff mats and glacier meltwater in Antarctica - BON-02 (SPAdes) (version 2) | ecosystem: Environmental > Aquatic > Freshwater > Ice > Glacier... | reverse complement strand
ACGAAAGACCATTGAACATCGGCGCTTGCAACACCGCAAGCTAGCCGCCTAATATCAACCAACAAGACGAGGCCGATGCTCCGCTAATTTACGCAGCCATCAGTGCCAAATGTTCTGACGACGGACACCGGCCCGCTCTTCCTCCTTGAGCTCGAAGGCCCGGGCGTCCCAGTAATTCACTTCCTTCTTCAGGCGTGCGCGCACTTCCTGCTCGACCTTCTCGATCTCGGGCAAGCGCCTTGCTTTCACTTCGGCGATATGGCCCTGGGCGAGTTCGACCGTGGCAAAGCGGACCGCGGTCTTTTCCATATCAGTCCGCAACCAGTCCTCATTGAGCAGGTCCTCAACAAGCGCGATTTCCGCTGGCGTCGCCGGGCGCAGATTGAGGTGCGGCGCGATTCCGGCGTCGCTGGCGTTTCCGTCTCGGTCGATGGCTGCGAACTGCAGCTTCTCGGAAATGATGTGCGGCTTGCCCATGGACGTGGTCCGGCCGTCCTGAACGCTGTGCTCGAGGAGGAAAAGCGCCTCGATGCCGTCCCCGGCATCCGTGTCATCAACTAGGACCGCGCCGCGCTTCATCAGGTGATCGTATTGTTCCCTGATGACGCTGATCACTGCCTCCATCAGCGGTTGGCCTGGGTAGATAAATACTGCCACGGGCTGCTGGTTGATCCGGCTCTTTTCGAAGCAGATGCGTTCGTACTTTTTCTGGATTGGCGCGCCAGAGCCGATTTGCCGATCACGCTCGCGCAGAACGACCGGCACGTGAGTGATTTCCCATCGTCCTTCTTCCCGGCGTTTGATCTGGCCGCCCAGATGTTGGAACGCCTCCACGAAGAAGCTCTGTACATGGTGCGGCTGCAGCCGTTGGGCTTCGGCCCTCTCCATCTCGAGCCGCAGCTCATGCACCCTTGCTTGCGGCATGGTGTCATTGGTGAGCGCGCGACGCTCGAGCAGCTTGAGCAGGTGATCCTGATCAACAGCGCCATCGACGACCTGAAACAGGCGGGCTTTCACATCCTCCTGCTCACCGTACTGGATTGCCTGGAAGAGCAGGTCCTTGAGCGCAGTGCCTTCGAAAAGCTCGCCCAAGACGTCATAGACCCGGCCCCCGAGGGCCTCACGGGCGGCCTCCAGCTTTTCAAGAAGACGGCCATAGACCTCGCCCTCACGGGTGTCGGCGGCGACGAGGTTCCAGAGATGGCAGACCTCGGTTTGACCGATCCGGTGGATACGACCAAAACGCTGTTCAATCTTGTTCGGGTTCCAGGGGAGGTCGTAGTTGACCATCAAGTGTCCGCGCTGAAGGTTCACACCTTCGCCGGCCGCATCGTTGGCAATCAGGACCAGCATGTCGCGGTCCTGCATGAACCGCTCGACGACCTTGCGGCGTTCATCACGGGTGACGCCGCCATGAATGACCTCGACGGCATCGGGTTTTCCAAGGCGCGCCCGGACCTTGTCGACCAGATAGTGCAACGTGTCCTTCGGCTCGGTGAAGATGATCAGCTTGCGGCGGTTGCCGTCGGGGTCGATCATCAGGTCTTCGTCGAGAATGCGGTTGAGCTGCTTCCACTTGGTATCCTGGCCGGAACCCAGGACGCTGAGCGCCATGCTCTCCAGACCCTTGAGGGTCTGGACCTCGATCTCCAGCTGCTCGATCGTTTCCGCCGTGGTCGCGCCTGTGGAAATCAGGTCCTCGATGTCGTCGACTTCGTCCTGGCCGTACTCTTCAATGTTGCGCAGCACCTCGTCATTGACGCTGGCCGAGGTGAATTGGGTCCGCCCGGCGCGCTTGGCCAGCCGGGCCTCGGCCAAGTCATTCTCCAGACGTTCCCGACGGCGCTTCAGAGATTGATAGATGGCGGCGGGCGACGAGGCGAGGCGGCGCTGGAGGATCTGCAATGCGAACCCGACATTGTTGCGCTTCTTGCCGTCCGTTTCGGCAAAACGCAGAACACGGTTCATCTCCGTTCGGACGTATTCCGTCACCGCGCTGTAGAGCTCAGCTTCCTCCGGCGAGAGTTCGTACTTGACCGTATAGGCGCGGCGCTCCGGGAAGAGCGGGCGGCCATCGAACCTGAGAAGCTCTTCCTTCGTCAGGCGGCGCATCATGTCGGCGGTGTCGGCGTAGTGGACCCCGTCACGGAAGCGGCCTTCGAACCGGTCGCCGTCGAGCAGGGCCATAAACAGCTGGAAGTCCTCTTCCTTGCCGTTGTGAGGCGTGGCCGACATAAGCAGCAGGTGGCGAGAGGCCTGACCCAGCAGCTGACCCAGCTGGTATCGCTTGGTGTATTTGACATCGCCGCCGAAATACGACGCAGACATACGGTGGGCTTCGTCGCAGATCACCAGATCCCATTCGGTCGAACTGGCAAGTTTCTGCTGAAGGTCCTCGTTGCGGGCCAGAACGTCCAGGCGCGCAATTAGCCTTTTGTGATCGTTGAACGCGTTCCCTGATCGGGACGTCTCGATCATGTCGCGGGTGAGGATGTCGAACTCCAGCCCGAACTTCTGCCCCAGCTCGTCCTGCCACTGCTCGACCAGACTACCGGGCGCGACGATCAGGCAGCGTTCCAGATCGCTTCTGGCGATCAGTTCCTTAATCAGCAGGCCAGCCATGATGGTCTTGCCGGCGCCGGGGTCGTCAGCGAGCAGGAAGCGAAGCGGCTGGCGCGTCAGCATCTCGCCATAGACGGCGGAGATCTGATGGGGGAGCGGCTCGACCAAGCTCGTATGGATGGCGAGATAGGGGTCGAAAAAGTGCGCCAGCTTGATCCGATTGGCCTCGGTCACAAGCCTCAGCAGCGCGCCATCGGCATCGAATGACCAGGCGCGGCCGCCAACCTCGACGCTCAGGCGGTGTTGATCGTCTCGATAGAGGGTGGTCTCGGCGACGGAGCCACCGGGCACTCGGTAGACGAGGTTGACCGCCTGGTCGCCGATCCACTCGACAGACACCACTTCAACTGGCTGGTTCGGAACGACCCCCTGAACGATGGCCCCATTCTTCAGGCTTTCGAGCGCAGTCACTTGGAGCTCCCCATGGATCAAGCCTGCCCCTTTTCCTGGGCGACAATCCATCGGTCGATCTCGCTCTTCCGAAAGCGCCACGAAGCCCCGACCTTGAAGCCCGGGATCTTGCCTTCTGCTGCGAGGCGATAAGCTGTTTTCTCAGCTAGCTTGAGGTAGTCGGCAACCTCCCTGATGGTCATCACATCGCTCTCCAATTGCCGACTCCATCAGAATGGTAGGCCCTGATTGAGAATTTAGCGGAGAATTGCGGAAGTGGCAAACGCAATGCGCGTGGCCAGAGCGGATGCTATTCAGGCGAACGGTGATGGCAGGGCGAGAGTTCGCCTTCAGGCCCCCTTCCACCTCCACAGACACAGCGGGTTCGCGGTCCAACCCGGTTCCCGCCTTTTGGGCGCCCTGTCACCGCCCTTCCCCGAAACAGGCAATCTTCAAAATAGCCTCAGCGGCGCTCGCTCCGCCACGATAATATTTTTCCGGGTCACACGGGTGACACCCCCTGAAGCGGAATAACCGGTGGCCGCTGAATCGGGCTATTTTGGCATAAGAGCAGCCAACCCTCGATCAATAGAGCACGCCCACGGCAGCCGGAAAGCATGCCGGCGGCGCACAGGGCTGTGCGCGCAAGGCAGAGAGTGGTGGCGCGGGGTCATGGGACTGATTTACCAGAATCCGGAAGCTGTAGGAAAGAGGGTTTTGGGGAGATGCTGAACCGATAACCGCAAAAGCGGAAAGCCATTTTCTGCTGCTCATCCGAACGGTTGAGCGCGCAAAATCGGAATATTTTTGTTCCGATGGATGAAAAATGCATTTCCCTTCGTTCTCCCTACACACCCATGAAGGAGACATTGAAATGAGAAGCGCATTTTTGATAACCAGCCTCGCCGCTATCGCCGTCACCGCAACCCCGCTAGCCGCTCATGTCGACCAGCAACGCGATGTCGAAATCCGCAAGGACCCCATTGCCGATCAATATGACAAGCATTGGTATAATTATCTGACCGATATCCTGGAAGCCGACAAGGAGCTGAAAAGCGATCTGCGCCGGGCGACCGATGCGGAAGACACGCGCGATGCCTGGGACGAATATAAAAATGAGCTGGTTGATGCTGACAAGGATTATGTCGAGGAAATGCGGGACCGCAATTTCCGGGTTGGCCGGGTCACACTTGGCAAATAATTCCTGGCTTCGGAGCGCAAAAAGGGCGGGGATCAAACCCCGCCTTTTTTATTGTCTGCAATGCCGACCTGATTTTTTGCATCCGACAAAATGGTTCGATATTGCGTCATTGTCCGGCTGGCTATTTCCAGCCATTTTCCATCAGTTCGCGTTCGCCAGCCGCGTCCACCGGCGCATCCGCCATCATGGCGGCGGCCAGCGCGTTGATTTCACTGCTCGCAGCCTGCCGATAGTCACTTGTCGCCTTGCCGGGAATCATGGTCTCCAACCGCCATTGATCATTGGCCTTGCAGGCAATCCCGGCAAGAGATTCACCGTCAAAGCTGCGGCAAATCTGATCCGATTGGGAGCGGAAGGTCAGGCCGATCCGATAGCGGCTATCATCACTCTGGACAGAGGCAAGCTGCTTTTCCAGAACGGTTTCGAGCGCACCGCTGGCGATCAGCCTGCCATCTTGCTGGGCAATCGGACCCTCATTCTGGCCAAGCCCAAACTGGCCAACCACGATTCCCAGCGCCAGCGTTGCCGCCATCGCGCCCCATTGCGCGATGCCAAAGCCGCGCCGGGTGGCCTTTTTCTGCTCCTCGTCGGCTTTTCGATCGGCAAAGCTGCTGTCGACATTGCTTTCCATCGAGGCGGTCAGCAGCGCCGACAAACGATCAGGCACAGGCTCCTGGGCGACCGGATCATAATGGGCAGCCAGCCGGCTTCTCAACGCCTGTTCCCGGGCGATGCGATCCGCCAATATGCTGTCCGAGGCCATTGCTTTTTCGATCCGCCTCGCGGTCACCGCATCGCATTCACCGTCGACATAGGCGATGATGGTTTCTTCATCAAAAGTCATGCCGCTTCTCCCAGTTCACGTTGCAGTGCCTCGCGACCGCGGACCAGTCTTGAAGTCAAAGTACCGATCGGTATATCAAGCAGCGCTGCCGCCTCCTTATAGGCAAAGCCTTCGACCAGAACGAGCACGATTGCCTCGCGCTGTTCGAGCGGCAGCTGATCCATTGCGCGATCGACATCGGAGAGTTGCATTCGTTCTTCCATGCGCTGGTGATCGTCGCCTGCAACATTCTGCATCGCGTCATCATCATTGGCGACATTTTCCCGCCGGCCCGCCGCGCGGACCGTATCGATCCAAATATTTCTAGTTATTCTGTACATCCAGCTATCCAGTCTCGTTCCAGCTTGCCATTGGTCACGCTTGAGCAGCGCACGTTCGAGGGCCATTTGACACAGATCATCTGCATCATCGATATTACGCGTTAGGCTACGAGCAAAACGCCGCAATCGCGGGAGCAATTCCAGCAGATCCTGTTCAAATGCCATTCAGCGCGGATATCCTTTTATTTTTGGTCTATGGATGAAACGATGGAACGGGTTCGTTTAATCCATGAATGCAAAAGAAAGCAAATGGGCAATCGCCCAGACGGCTTGGAAGGTATGAAGGCATGAAATCCCTGCGCAACTGGTGGATCATCGTGATTTTGCTCATGCCGGCGGCTGCATGGGCGCAATTGTCGCTGCCAGGCGTCGGCCCGGGCCTGGCTTTCCCCGATCGAGCCATCGGAGACGCGATCAACCCGGTGGTCAATCCCGTTACCGATATTGTCGATGGCGACCTGTTGGATCGGCTGGGCACGTCCGAGCTGAACAGGCTGCTCAACCGGTTGCGCATCGACCGAATCAACCGATTCTTGAGCGAGAATCGCGCTGATGTTGAACGGGATCGCAATGGCGATCCTGCGGTGCGCGGGATTTTGGTGGCGACGGACATTTCGGAAACATCAATCAGCAAGGCTGTGGAAAATGACTTCACGGTCGTCGAGCGCGGCCAGATCGACGGGCTGGATCTGGCTTTTATAAAATTTTCAACCCGCAAGGGCGAGAGCCTGAAATCAGAGCAGAAAAAGCTTCAGAAAATCGCTCGCGAGGCGGAAATCAGCGGCGACAATATCTATTTTACCAGCACCACTGCCGCGTCCCGCGGTTCCGGGGTGCTGCCCGCTGCATTGCTTGCCGGAGGCGCTGCCACTGGCGCAACAATCGGTCTGATTGACGGCGGCGTGGCCCGGCATAGCCTGATAAAAATCCCCGTCGAACAGCGCGGATTTGCCAAAGGTGCGCCCATGGCGAGCGCGCATGGGACGGCGATTGCGTCGCTGATTTCGATGAGCCAGAAAAATAGCGGCACAGGATTATTATCGGCTGATATTTATGGCAGCGATCCGGCAGGCGGCAACGCAACCGCGATAGCGCGCGCGCTCGGCTGGATGGCGACCCGGACCATTCCGGTGGTGACCATCAGCCTGGTCGGGCCAGACAATGGCTTGCTCCGCCGGGCGATCAGATCTGCGCAAGCCAAGGGCATGCTGATTGTGGCGGCAGTGGGCAATGACGGGCCTGCGGCACCGCCCCGCTTCCCGGCGGCTTACAAGGGCGTCCTCGGAGTGACCGGCGTGGATCACCAGCATCGGGCGCTGCCCGAAGCAGGCATTGCTACACCAGTCGATTTCGCCGCGCCTGGAGCGGATATCAAAGGCGCATCTCCGGATGGGAAAACCGTGCCGTTGCGCGGCACATCCTTTGCCGCGCCAATGGTGGCGGCTCGTCTCGCCGCTCATTATCCTTCCCCCAATATTGCCCGCATCGAAGCGGCCGTAAACGCGCTGATCGGCGAAGCCAGGGATCTCGGCAAAAAGGGCGCGGACAAGGTCTATGGCAATGGCCTGATCTGCGAAAACTGCGCGATCCCTTAGATTTTCAAATATTTTTCGCAAGTGATGGATTAAATCGGCAAGCCGGTTCGTTCTCCTGGTAGATGACGAAAATGTCATCGTCACAAACGGAGACATATCATGAAAAAATTGATCGCAAGCACAATCACAATCGCGCTTCTGGCTACAGCGCCTGCATCAGCCCAATTGCTTGGTGGCAGCGGCGGTGTCGGAGGCTCGCTCGGTGGTTCACTGGGTGGGGGCATGGGCAGCAATGGGCCGGAGACCATTGGTCGGGCTGGAGAAAGCCTGACCGGACGCGGTGGTGTTGCCAGTTCCACGCAAGTGGACCGGACGGTTGACACCCGGTCAGGCCGAGTAGCGACCGATGCCAATAGTAATTCCAGTGCCAATGGCTCGCTCCTCGGCGGTGTCGATCCCATGAACAATGTCGCCAATGGAGCAACGAGCGGCTCTGCTTCCGGGTCTGCAAATGGAAGCTCGGATACGACTTTGCTCGGCACCGATGCGGTGCGCTCGACCGCCGGACAGGCGATTGGCACAACCCGCAATACCGCCGGGAGCGCAAGATCAGCCGCCAGCGGCGCTGCATCGACCGGGGCCGGAACGGCTCGCAATGCTGTCGCCGGCGTGATGGGTGTCGGTTCCCTTGCCGGCAGTGCGGCAGGTAACGGCATGGCAATGGGCAATCTGGGCCAACTCGCAGCCTCGGGCAGCACCGCTGCCAATGCCGATGGGATGTTTGCTATCGCACCCGGAATGCCGATCGAAGACCCGAAGGGACGCGTGGTTGGTTATGTTCAGGAAGTCCGGCAGAGCGGTTCGGGCGTGGTCAATTCCGTGGTTGTTGAATCCGGCAACCGCACCGCCACCTTGCCTTCGGCAGATTTCGCCGGATCGGTCGACATACTGGTGACCGGGATGAGCAAAGGCCAGATCAAGCAAGCTGCCAAACAGCAGGAAAAAGCGCCCGAGGCCGAAACCAATCAATAGAGAGTTTGCTGGCAGGATGCTGATGACCTGAAAAAGATCTCTTCCCCCGGCACCCTGTCTGCAATGGGCGCGTCAGACCATGGTCTGACGCGCTTTTTTTGTGTGATTTGACCTGAAACCGGGGTCACAAGCGGACCGGCAGATTCGATATCCGCAATGGCCCGTCCCGCCGAACGAACGCGCCCAAATACCTGCCACGCTCTCTCATCCCGTCCAAATCCCGATGTGACGCTTGCATCTGAACCCAAAGCGCTTAAATTATAAGCATGAATTTAGCAGATCCGTTCAAGTCCGGTAATCCATTGCCGCCCAACACGCCCGATATACTCGATGCGCGCTTCGCCATTGGCGATGTCGTGCGCCATCGCATTTTTGATTTTCGCGGCGTGATCTATGATATTGATCCGGTCTTCGCCAATAGCGAAGAATGGTATGAGGCGATTCCAAAGGATTTGCAGCCGCCGAGAGACCAGCCATTCTATCATCTGTTCGCGGAAAATGCCGAGAGCAGCTATGTCGCCTATGTCAGCCAGCAGAATCTTTTGCCCGATGACAGCGGCGAACCGATCAGCCATCCCGATGTCGCTCGCCTGTTTCAGGCAACCGAGAGTGGCAAGTACAAGCTACACAGCATTCATCAGCATTAGAGCTTCGGGGGCGTCCTGATCAGGACTTGATCTTCCAGCCCGATTTCAACAAGAAATAGCAGAGTGTCGCCAGGCTGATATTGATCGCCAGCAAGACCAATGCGCCGACTATGATCGGCGAATCCGCTACGCCCAGAAAGCCATAGCGGAATCCGGATATGGCGTAGAAAAACGGGTTCACATGGCTCACCGCCTGAAACACCGGAGACAGGCGGTCGATCGAATAAAATGTACCGGACAAGAGCGCCAGCGGCGCGACCACGAAATTGCTGACCGCAGCCGCATGGTCGAATTTTTCCGCCCAGATCGATGTCAGCACGCCGAGCAGCGACAACATTGCTGCACCCATGAGGCCAAACCAGAGCACTGCCCAGCCATGGACGATGTCGACATTGACGCCCGGCCAGATGAACATCGCCAGCCAGACCGCGAAACCGACCAATATCGCTCTTGTCATCGAGGATGTAACCAGCGCCGCCAGCAATTCTCCGACCGACAGCGGCGGAGTCAGATAATCGATGATGGTGCCCTGAATCTTGCCGACCAGCATCGAAAAGCTGCTGTTGGCGAAGGCATTTTGCAACATGCCCATGCAGATCAGGCCGGGCGCGATAAAGTCGGCGAACGGCACACCCAATACGGTGCGGTCACCGCGGCCCATGGCGACGGTAAAAATGATCAGGAACAATAATGTGGTGATCGACGGGGCCCAGATGGTCTGCAACTGGACTTTGACAAACCGCCGGACCTCTTTCCAGTAGAGCGCCAGAAATCCGGCCCAATTCACGCCGCGAATGATCGGCACTCCGGGTTCGGCAAAGTGCATCGCATTGGCCGGCAGGCCGCTTGTCTGATCTTTTTTGGATTGGTCGAGCATATTCATTCCGCCTATCGGCTCCCAGCGCCAATCACAACCCCATATCGAGCAAATAGCGTGCCAATATCATGGTTGTATAATCACCCCGTCGACCCTATATCGCCCGTAACTCGAGATGATTAGGACTTTGCATGGCTTGGACGGATGAGCGAATCGATTCGCTGAAGAATATGTGGGAAAAAGGCCTGACCGCCAGCCAGATCGCCGAAGAACTGGGCGGCGTCAGCCGTAATGCCGTGATCGGCAAGGCGCATCGCCTTGGTCTGAAGTCACGCCCCTCTCCGGTAAAAGCCAAGCCACAGACCAAAAAAGGTGTGAAACCCGCACCCAAGGCGAAAAAGCCACCGGCAAAGGCCGGTGCCGTTGCCAAGCCGAAGGAAGAGCATGTTGCGCGACGCGCCATGCCGCCACCAACGCCGGCAGCCCGCACCCATGCAGCTCAACAGGCCCGCCAGCCCAAGCATGATAGCCCGAAGGTCGTCTCTGTCGGTCCCGGCGGCTTCTTGCGTCAGGGCCCCGGTGACCAGCAGGCACCGATTCCACCCGCACCGCCGCGCCGTCTGGTTCCGGCCAAGCCGAGCGACGAAATTGCCGACAAGACCAGCCTGCTCGACCTGAATGACAAGATTTGCCGCTGGCCGATCAACCATCCGGGCGAACCCGACTTCCATTTTTGCGGACAGGAAGTGAACCCGGGCTTTCCCTATTGCGTCGAACATTGCGGTCGTGCGTTTCAGGCGCAATTGCCGCGCGGTGCCCGTCGTGCTCCACCACCGCTGCCCTTTGGCGGCCCACGGGTTCGTTAAGCCCGAAATTCGTCAGGCAAGCGACCAAATTGCAACAATTTTCAATGCACTGGCCAGAGACCGCATAAGTCTCTTGCCAGTGTGACTCCTGCGCTCTTATAGGGTCGAACATGTCTGATGATCTGTTCGGTTCCAACCCGCCAACCCAATCCAAAACCGGTGACTATGATGCCTCGGCGATCGAGGTTCTGGAAGGGCTTGAGCCTGTCCGCAAGCGGCCCGGCATGTATATTGGCGGAGTCGATGAGCGCGCGCTCCATCATCTCGCTGCAGAAGTCATCGACAATAGCATGGACGAAGCGGTGGCCGGCCATGCCAGCAGGATCGAGATCACGCTGGACGCCGACAATCGTCTGACCGTCAGCGACAATGGTCGCGGGATTCCGGTCGATCCGCACCCGAAATTTCCCGGCAAATCAGCACTCGAAGTGATCATGACCACGCTCCACTCGGGCGGCAAATTCTCGGACAAGGCCTATGCGACATCCGGCGGGCTGCACGGCGTCGGCGTATCGGTCGTCAACGCCCTGTCCTCCGATACAATCGTCGAAGTGGCGCGCAACAAGACCATTTATCGCCAGTCCTTTTCCCAAGGTCTCGCGACATCGAAACTCGAGGAAGTCGGCTCGACTCCCAACCGCCGCGGCACCAGCATATCCTTCGTTCCCGATATCGAGATTTTCGGCGAAGGCAATCGGTTTAAGCCTTCACGGCTATTCAAACTGGCCCGTTCCAAGGCCTATCTCTACGCCGGCGTCGAGATCCGCTGGAAATGCGATGAGAGCCAGGCCAGCGACGATGTCCCCGCAGAAGCGGTTTTCCAGTTCCCCGGTGGTCTTTCCGATCATCTGCGCGAACAGCTCGCCGGGCGCGAATGCGTCACCACCGATTTCTTCGCCGGCAATCAGGATTTTCCGGATGCACAGGGACGGGTCGAATGGGCGATCACCTGGCCGATCTGGACCGATGGCAGCTACAGCTGGTATTGCAACACCATCCCCACGCCCAATGGCGGCACCCACGAAGCCGGCCTGCGCAACGCGCTGGTTCGCGGACTGCGCGCCTTTGGCGAGCTGGTCCAGATCAAGAAGGCAGCACAGCTGACCGCGGATGACATTATCTCCGGCGGCGAAATGATGCTGTCGGTGTTCATCCGCGATCCGCAATTTCAAAGCCAGACCAAGGACCGCCTAACCTCCCCGGAGGCGACAAAATTCGTCGAAAATGCGGTGCGCGACCATTTCGACCATTTCCTCACCGACAATATGGATCGCGGCAAGGCGCTGCTCGGTTTTGTCATGGAGCGGATGGACGAGCGGCTGAAACGCAAGGCCGAGCGTGAGGTCAAGCGCAAGACCGCGACATCGGGCCGCAAGGTCCGCCTTCCCGGCAAGCTGACCGATTGTTCGATCGGCGATCCGGCAGGCACCGAATTGTTCATTGTCGAAGGCGACAGCGCTGGCGGTTCCGCGAAACAGGCGCGGGAACGCAAGACCCAGGCGATCCTACCGATCCGCGGTAAAATCCTCAATGTCGCCTCGGCCAATAATGCCAAGATCATGGCCAATAGCGAGATTGCCGACCTGATCCTCGCGCTCGGTTGCGGCACGCGCAAGGACTGCGATCCCGACAATCTGCGCTACGAACGGGTGATCATCATGACCGACGCCGATGTCGACGGCGCCCATATCGCAACCCTGCTGATGACCTTTTTCTTCCAGGAAATGCCCGAAATGGTCCGGCAAGGACATCTCTATCTCGCGCGCCCGCCGCTCTATCGCATCAGCGCAGGGAACAAGAGCCTCTATGCCCAGGATGACGCGGCCCGTACAAAAATCGAAAATGGCCCGTTCAAGGGCAAGAAGGTCGACGTCAGCCGGTTCAAGGGGCTTGGCGAAATGAACCCGTCGCAGCTGCGGGAAACGACGATGGACCCGAAAACCCGTTCCATGTTCAAGGTGACGCTGCCGCAGGAATATGAGCAACGCGCCAGCGTCAAGGATCTGGTCGACCGGCTGATGGGCAAAAACCCGGAACATCGGTTCAACTTCATCCAGCAAAATGCCGCCAGCCTTGATGAAGATGTGATCGACGCCTAGTGGATAGAGCCTGACTGAAGCCAGTTACGGGAGATTATTGTGCGGTTCCATTACGCCTTCGCTCTGGTTCTGCTGTCCTGTTCGACGCTGGCAATTTCAAGTCACGCCCATGCGCAAACCGAGCCGGTCATCTCCCAGCAGCTTTCGCAGCGCGCTCAGGATGTGCTTCGCCTATTGCAGGGAGAAGAGATTGAAGCCGAGGTTTTCGACGAGAATTTCCGCAATGCCGTGCCCCCTACCCAGTTTCGCGCGCTGACCAGTCAAGTGGCCGCGCAACAGGGTCAGCCGCTCGAAATCATCTCGATCAAGCCGCGCAACGCCAATTCCGCGATCCTCAAGATTCGCTATGAAAAATCCATTGGCACGGTCAATATGGACCTTGAAAACGGTCAGCCCCATCGGATTTCCGGGCTGCAACTGACCGGTTTCGAAGCCGCTGACAATTCGATCGCCGATGTCATGGCCGCGATTGATGCTCTGCCGGGGCGTCAGGGTGTATTGATCCAGCAATTGGATGCCGCTGACATGCCGCCGATCGCCGCGCTCGATCCCGACGGACGCTATGCCATCGCCTCGGCCTTCAAACTCTATATATTGGCCGAGCTCGACCGCGCCATCCAGGCGGGCGAACGGCAGTGGTCCGATGTCGTTCAACTCGGCCCAAAATCCCATCCGTCCGGGATCAGCCAGAACTGGCCCGATGGGTCTCCGGTCACACTGCACACGCTGGCGACGCTGATGATCTCGATCAGCGACAATAGCGCCACCGACACGTTGATCAGGATTATCGGGCAGGACTGGTTGGCCAATATGGTGCAAGCCGCTGGCCATCATGACCCGGAAGAGCTGCGCCCCGTTCTGATGACGCGTCAGGCATCGGCGCTGAAAATGCCGACCCATGCAGACCGCAGAGCCCGGTTTCTGGCTGCCGGTCCGGTGGAACGTGAAAAGCTGCTGACCGATTTCGACAGCGCCCTGACCCTGGACAGTCTGGATTCCCGGATCATGACCCACAGCCCGAATTTTATCGATCAGCTGGAATGGTTTGCAAGCCCGGCGGATATGGTCAGGTTACTCGACTATCTTCGCCGCAACGCAAGCGCGGAAACCCGGACCATATTGGCGATCAACCCCGGCATCGGTCAGGATGCGGCAAGCAAATGGAGCTATTTTGGCTATAAGGGCGGATCGGAACCCGGGGTGCTGTCCTTCAATTTCCTGCTGCGGTCCAGAACCGGCAAAAGCTACGCCGTTTCGGTCAACTGGAACGATGGAGAAATGTCGCTGCAGGAGAGCGAGCTGCTAGCCCTGACAACGCGGCTGGTGAACTTGCTGGCAGAGCAATAGGCAGAAGCCCGACAAGGCTATGCGCTGGCGAGAGCCTCGACCAGCGCCTTGACCTTCTGCTGCCGCCATTGTGGGAGCGGTGCCATCAGCCAGTAACCGCGCGAAGACACGCTGTCTTCGCCGATGATCTCGACCCGGCCAGCCGCAAGATCGCGCTGGACCAGCATTTTCGGCACCCAGGCATAGCCGAAACCATTGGCTGCCGCTTCAATGGCAAGCCCGCCATCGGCGACCCGCATCAGGGTTTCCTCGCCTTCGGAAATCGGACAGCCTGGCCAGTCAATCTTGTTGCCACCATCGAGACCGGGAGCAGCGACCTTCACGAACACGGTATCGCCGAGCATCTTGCCTTCATGTTTCCCCGGCCCGTCGCCGAGCCAGATTGCCACGTCGAGATTGGCTTCGGTAAAATCAATTTCGTCATCTGCGGCGACCAGCGCGAAACTGGTATCCGGATGGTCGGCGGAAAAGCTGGAAAGTCTCTCGTTGAGCCATTTCTGGGTAAAATCGCGTGGAGCCGCAATGGTCAGCTTGTGCGAAGACTGACCCGATTGCATCGCCCGGACGGCTTCCTCAAATTGCAGAAAACCGGAGCGCAGCGCATCCAGCCCTGCCGACGCTTCGTCGGTCAGCTCGAGACCTTTGGGTGTGCGGCGGAACATAACCACGCCCAGCATGTCTTCCAGCGCCCGAATCTGCTGCCCGACCGCAGCCGGGGTTACCGCCAGCTCATCGGCAGCCTTGGTAAAGCTCAGGTGTCGCGCAGCAGCATCGAGCACACGCAGCCCGTTCAACGGCAAATGGGTCCGTTTCATTGCTCGACAGTCGGTTCGGTCAGAGGAAAATGGGGAATGCGGACTTCAAAGGCCGGCGGGGTGCTGCCCACCATCACAAAATAGCCTTCCATCGAACCGCTCGATGTATTGAGCGGGCAACCCGAGACATAATCATGGGATTTGCCCGGCTGGATTATCGGCTGTTCACCAACCACCCCGTCGCCGTCGACCATTTGCAGACCACCATGCTGATCGTTGATCCGCCAGTGCCGCGTCAACAGCTGCACGGGCGTGTCGCGATGATTCTCGATCCGTATATGATAGGCCCAGAACCAGCGGTGGCTATCAATATCGGATTGTTCGGGCAAGAAGGTCACGGTGACACGCACGGTGACGCCATCGGTGGTTTCAGCGAACGGGAAGAATGATTCCATGGACATGGTATAGAGTTAAAGCCCCACCGACGAAAGGGCCTGATCCAGATCCTGTATCAAATCAATCGGATCTTCGAGACCGACATTGATCCGCAGCATGTCTTCGGTAATCCCGATCTCCAGCCTGGCTTCCTCGCCCAGCCCGTGATGGGTGGTCGAGGACGGATGACACATGAGCGAACGGCTGTCGCCGATATTGTTCGAAATATCGATCAAATTCAATGCGTTGAGCAAACCATGCGCCTGCTTGCGCCCGCCACCGACATAGAGCGAGAAGATCGGCCCGGTGGCCTCCATCTGGCTCATCGCGAGATTATGCTGCGGATGGCTTGGCAGGCCGGGGTGCAAGATTTTCTCTACCCGCTGCTCCAAAAACTTGCCCACTTCGAGCGCATTATTGCTCTGCCGGCGGATACGCAGGTCGAGCGTCTCCAGTCCCTTGAGCACGACCCAGGCATTGAACGCGCTTAATGTCGGGCCGGTGTTGCGGGTGAAGGCGAGCAGGGTTTCCTCGATAAATTCTTCGCTGCCACAGACCGCACCAGCCAGCACACGCCCCTGCCCGTCCATCATCTTGGTGGCGCTATAGGCAACCACGTCGGCGCCATATTCCATCGGCCGTTGCAGCACATTGGTGGCGAACGCATTGTCGACGACGCTGGTGATGCCCTTGGCCCGCGCCAGATCGCAGACGCTGCGGATGTCGATCACGTCCATGGTCGGGTTGGCCGGTGTTTCGAAAAAGAAAACCTTGGTCTTTGGCGTGATCGCCCGTTCCCAATTTTCAATCTCGCGGCCGTCGACCACGGTCGTGTCGATGCCGAATTTTGGCAGCAGACTATCGGTCAGCCAGCGGCAGGATCCGAACAGGGCGCGACTGGCAACGACATGGTCACCCGCCTGCAGCTGGCAGAGCAAGGCTGCGGTCATCGCCGCCATACCCGACGCAGTGGCGCGGCAAGCGTCGGCGCCTTCCATTATCGCAATCCGTTCTTCCAGCATCTGCACCGTCGGATTTTGCAGACGGCTGTAGGTCATGCCCTCCTGCTCGCCGGCAAAGCGGGCAGCGGCATCCTCGGCGCAGTCGTAGCTATAGCCCGATGTCAGGAACAATGCTTCGGATGTCTCGCCAAATTCGCTGCGCATCGTGCCGCTGCGGATCGCCTGGGTCGCAGGACGCCAGTTCTTAGTGATATTACGGTCTTGGCCGGTATTTCTTTTCATGATGCTGTCTTAGCCGCCCGTCAGTTGCGCGACAATAGCGTCGCCGATTTCCGTGGTCGAAGCCTTGCCGCCCAGATCATGGCCGAGCACGCCCTGAGCAAGCACGGCGGCAACCGCCGCTTCGATCCGGCTGGCTTCCGCTTCCATGGCGAAGCTGTGCCGCAACATCATCGCGGCGGACAATATCATGGCGGAGGGATTGGCAATGCCCCGCCCGGCAATATCCGGCGCGCTGCCATGGATCGGTTCGTATAGACCCTTGGTGCCTTCGCCCAGCGAGGCGGACGCCAGCAAGCCGATCGAGCCGACGCACATGCTCGCCTGATCGGAGAGTATGTCACCGAACAGATTGCCGGTTACGACCACGTCAAACTGGCCCGGATTGCGCACCAGCTGCATCGCCGCATTGTCGACATACATGTGGCTGAGCTCGACTTCGGGATATTCAGCCGACGTCTCGATCACAACGTCGCGCCACAATTGCGATGTTTCCAGCACATTGGCCTTGTCCACCGAACAGAGCCGCTTGCCGCGCACCATGGCGGTCCTGAACGCGACATGGGCGATGCGCCGGACTTCGCTCTCGTCATAGGACATGACGTCATAGCCCTCGCGCAGGCCATCGGCGGTTTTGCGCATGCCCTTTTCGCCAAAATAGACATCGCCATTGAGTTCACGGACGATCACAACATCAATCGTACGCGCGATTTCCGGCTTGAGGCCGGATGCATCCTCCATGCCCGGAAACATTTTGGCCGGCCGCAAATTGGCAAATGTCTGCATTTCCTTGCGCAGGCCCAGCACCGCCTGTTCGGGGCGCAAATGCCGTTCCAGATTGTCGCAGGACGGATCGCCGACCGCGCCGAACAGAACCGCATCGGCAGACTTCGCCAGCGCCACCGTTTCCGGTGGCAGCGGATGGCCATGGTTGCGATAGGCAACACCGCCGACATCCGCGTGGCTCAATTGCAGATCGGGCAGATCAAGAGCCTCCAGCACGCGCAACGCCTCGACCATGATTTCCTGACCAATGCCGTCGCCGGCGAGCACCGCAATATGCATGAAATTTCCTTCTTGTAAGCGCGCCGTTCCTGCCGCGCCTTGACGCGTTACGCAACCACCCTTTTCAGGCGATCGACCAAAACCGTGCGCGCCGCCATCACGTCCCGGCGGCGATCTTCGAAAAAATGGCGCTTGAGGAAAAATCCGGTGACGCGCAGGCCGTCAAATATATCACCCCATTCCGGTGCAACCGGCTCATTCAGAAAGGCCGGCAGCGGCAACAGACGATCCTTGTAGAGGGTTCCGGCTGCCGCGCTGACCGCCATTGCGCTCTTCGGGCTGATATAGACCAGATCCTCCTCAGACCCGGTCACCGCGCATTTATCCAGCGCCAGCCCAAAGCCAAGTTCCGAGAGCAGCAGCAGCTCATAGCGCACCAGGGCCACCGCCCAGCCCTTGGCGGACGGAGCGCTGCAAATCGCATCGAGCAAGGCGGACAAAGCCGAATGGAGAGGCGGATAGCTTTGCTCTTCCGGCAACACCGCCGCGGTCAAGGCCGTCACCCAGTCCAGCGCCGCGCTGGCCAGCGGTTCGCCGAGAAACGGTCCCCGGCTCTGTTGCAATTCCGCCGTCATCGACGCCAGCTGATCCTCGGTCCGGGCCCGATAATCGGCCTGCACGATATTCGACGGGATCAGCACCGGCCGCATCATCCGTGAATGCGCGCCCCGCACATAGCCCGTGACCAGGCCATTTTCCGGGGTTAGCGAACGGACGACCGCGCCATGCTCGCCATGCGACTTGACCGAACAGATGATCGCGGAGGTGCGGAAGTTGGGCAAATCATTCTACCGATGGATAATTTCTACTATTATGCAATATGGCTTCGCTCAGAATATGATCCGCTATTCCGCCAAACCCGAGACGATAGACCACTACATAAGGCAGTCCGCTGACTGACAACTCGAACGGATTTTCAATTCTGCTAACCTTTCCCAACTGTTGAAAGTCGGCCAGAATCTCGATATTTTGTCGAAGTCGGGCAATGATCCGAAAGGCTGTTGCAGGACTGTCTTTCGCGATCCAGTCGAATATGTCTTTAAGGTCTCTGCGTGCGCCTGATGAAAATTCAATCATCTAGGCCAAGTGCATTCCATACTTCTTTCGCTGGATAAACTCTGGCACCCTTGTCCGTGTCGTCCATCGATTTTTTTACTTTTGTGCGGAACCAGGCATCATATCCAGCATCCGGTTTTTCGCCCGTGATCGTGGCCTTTACAGCATCAGTCTTCCGTTGCTCGTTCATGGTCGCAATAATATCATGGCATCTCGATTGTGGCAAGAAACTCCATTATCCGTGAAAAAAATCATAGATTTTCTGCGCCACCGTCGCCGACACGCCCATCGCGCCCTGCAGGTCGTCGAGCGAGGCATTCTTCACCGCGCGCGCCGTGCCGAAATGCAGCAGCAGCGCCTTTTTCCGGGATGGCCCGATGCCCGGCACGTCATCCAGAGAACTATGCCCTACCGACTTTGCACGCCGTGTCCGGTGTGCGCCAATCGCAAAGCGGTGGGCTTCGTCGCGCAGCCGCTGGAGATAGAAGAGCACCGGGCTGTTCATCGGCAGGTTGATCTGGCGGCCATCGGGGAGGTGGAAGGTTTCCCGACCCGCGTTGCGATCCGGGCCTTTCGAGACCCCGATCATCACCACATCCTCGACACCAATTTCGGCCAGCGCGCCCCGTGCCGCGCTCATCTGCCCCTTGCCACCGTCGATCAGCACCAGATCGGGCCACTCGCCTCTCTCGCGATCCGGGTCTTCCTTTTGCGCGCGGGCAAAGCGCCGCTCGAGCACTTCGCGCATCATTGCGAAATCGTCGCCGGGTGCGATGTCGGGATTTTTGATATTGAATTTGCGATAGGCATTCTTGCGGAAACCTTCGGGTCCCGCCACGACCATGCCGCCGACCATATTGGTGCCCTGAATATGACTATTGTCATAAATCTCGATCCGGTCCGGCACCGCATCCAGTTCCAGCAGATCGACCATTTCGCGCATGATCCGGGCCTGGGTGGAGGTTTCCGCGAGCCGCCGGTCGAGCGCTTCTTCGGCGTTGCGGCTGGCCTGGGTCAACAGCTTGCGCCGATCGCCGCGCTGCGGCTTGGAAACGCTCACCTTATAGTCGGCCTTGGTGCTGAGCGCCTCGGCCAGCAATTCCGCATCCGGCAACTCCCGGTCGAGCAATACCAGCTTGGGCGGCGGCATCTGGTCGTAAAATTGCATCAGGAAGCTGGAGAAAACCTCCTCGATCTCGACATTGGTCGTATGCGCTGGGAAGAAGCTGCGGTGACCCCAATTCTGGCCGCCGCGAATGAAAAATGCCTGAATGCAAACGGTCGAGCCCTTGGCTGCGAGCGCAAAAATATCGGCGTCCGGCAGGCCCGCCGCATTGATTGCCTGACTGCCCTGGATGAAGGTCAGCGCCTTCAACCGGTCGCGATAGATCGCGGCCATTTCGAAATCGAGACCGTCGGCGGCCTTTGCCATCGCGTCACCCAGCTTGTGCTGCACGGCGGTCGACTTGCCCGACAGAAAATTGCGCGCGTCTTCGACCAGCTCGGCATAATCCTCCTTGCCAATCCGGTCGACGCACGGCGCCGAGCAACGCTTGATTTGATAGAGCAGGCAGGGTCGCGACCGGTTATTGAAAAAACTGTCGGTGCAGGAGCGCAGCAGGAACAGCTTCTGCAAGGCGTTGATCGTCCGGTTGACCGACCCGGCGCTGGCAAAGGGGCCGAAATATTGCCCCTTGATCCGTTGCGCACCGCGATGCTTGGTAATCCGCGGAAAATCAGAATCGTTGCGCAGCAGGATGAAAGGGAAGCTCTTATCATCGCGCAGCAAGACATTGTAAGCGGGCCGGAATTTCTTGATCAGCTGCGCCTCGAGCAGCAAGGCCTCGGCCTCGCTGCCGGTCGTGACAATGGTCATCGAGCGGGTTTGGGCGACCATCCGCATCAGCCGGTGCGGCAGGCGGTTCATCTGGACATAGGCGCCAACGCGGCTCTTCAGCGACCGCGCCTTGCCGACATAGAGCACATCGCCGCGCTTGTCCTGCATCCGGTAGACGCCCGGCCGTGTCGGCAATGTGTTCAAAACCTCCCGGATTGCCGCCATGCCGGCCTCGAGGTCCGGCGTATCGCCCTCCCCACGCACCGCATAGGTCGCTTTATCCTCGTTGAAACGGGAAGCGGCATTGGGTTGATCGGGGCGGTCGGCCTTGGACATGGGTTTTGTTTAAGTGAGGGCTAGATGCATTGCCAGAGCAATTACATCATCTCCCGCAGGGAGAGGCAAGTATAGCTAGTCAGTCCTGAGCTTGTCGAAGGACTGACTAGCTATACTCGGTGAGGGGTTCGAGTGTCGAGAGGGGAAAACCCCTCACCGACTGCGCCTAAGGCAATAAATCACCAAGGCTTTGGCTTCCTCTCCCTCAAGGGGAGAGGAGCAAATTAATTCAGCGCCTTGCCGATATCGCCAATCGCTTTGTCGACCAAAGACTTGTCGGCAGCGGCATCATGGCGCGCCGCAATCAATGCTTCTGCTGCCTGGGTTGCTGCTGATGCGGCCTTGGCCCGAACCGCTGCGATAGCAGAGCGTTCCGCCGCGCCGATCTTGTCTTCCGCCATTTTCTTCCGGCGGGCGATCAGTGCCTTGCTGTCGACTTCTGCCTGCTTGACCAGGGTCGCAGCCTCTTTTTCAGCATTTTCCATCAGCGCTTCGGCTTCTGCCTGTGCGCCAGCGGTCTTGGCTTCATATTCGGCCTTCAGAGCCTCGGCTTCCTTGCGGAGATTGGCCGCTTCGTCGAGGGTCTTCTTGATCTCGGCGATCTGCTTGTCGAGCATAGCGCCAATGATCTTGGGAACTTTTGCCCATAGCATGATGCCGAATACGATCAGCATGCCCACGGCGACCCATCCGGTCGCGTTCAATCCGAGTGCGCTTGCTTCCGCGCCTTCTGCCAAAATCGTCAATAGCATCGTCTATCTCCTTCAGCAGGCGCTCAGAAAGCGGCCTTGACCGCCTTCTTTGCATCGGCTGCCGAAACCTTGGTACCGGAAACCGTCGCGACAATCGCCTGAGCGGCTTCCGCTGCCACAGCTTCGATTTCCTTGAGAGCGGCGGTTTTTGCCGCTCTCAACTCGGCGTCGGCTTCATCGGCCTTCTTGGCGATGGCAGAATCCGCCCGCTTGACAGCGGCCTCGTTCTTTTTGGCGGCCTTGGCTTTGGCGTCGTTGACACTGCCCAGCGCATCGGCCCGCGCATCATTGATACTGGTGCGATAATCGGTCTCGATCTGCTCAGCCCTGTCTTGCGCGCCCTGAGCAGCCGCAAGATCGTCGGTAATCCGTTTTTGACGGTCATCAACGGTCTTGCTGATCTTCGGCACCATGTTTCTGGCAATGCCAAAATAAATGATGCCAATGACGATCAGCAACCAGAAAAACTGGCTACCATAGACTTCCAAGAGCTGACTAATTTGAGGCATTATTCACCTGTAAATTCAAGACGCAAAACCGATAATTTGGCCGAGCGGGGCAAGGCCAACGCACGCAGTAGATTATTCTGCTGGTGCGGTTGCCGGTGCTTCTACTGCTGCTGGCGCGTCGACCGCTACAGCTTCAACTGCAACGACTTCTGGTTCAGCAACTGCTGGCGGTGCGTAAAGGATGATCATGGCAACAGCGAAAGCGATCAGGCCGAGCAATTCAGCAGCAGCAAAGCCGATGAACAGACGTCCCTGCTGGCCGTCAGCCGCAGATGGGTTACGCAAAGCGCCTTCAAGGAAGGAACCGAAAACATTACCAACACCGGTAGCAGCGGCACCTACGCCGATTGCAGCCAGGCCAGCGCCGATAACTTGTGCAGAAGAGAGATCCATTTTTTAACTCCGTATTGTAAAACTAGGGATTGAAAGTGACTTAGTGAAGATTTTCCGCATCGTTGATGTACAAGGATGTGAGAAGAGCGAAAACATAGGCCTGAATGGCGCAAACCAGCAATTCCAGCGCGCTGACAAAGGCGATGAAGATGATGCTGAGCAATGCGATACCCCAGCTGGCGCCGCCTGCATCAATCGCCTGAATGACGAAATTGGCGAACACCTTGATCAGGATATGACCAGCGATCATCGCAACGAACAGCCGCAGCGCTAGGCTGAACGGACGGACGAGGAAGGACAATAGCTCGACCATGAAGATCAGCGGGATCATCACGACTGGCGTACCATGCGGGATGAACAGGCTGAAAAACTTGAAGCCATGTTTCCAGAAACCGACGATCAATACGATCGAGAAGCTGATCGCTGCCAGCAGACCGGTGACGGTGAACTGGCTGGTGACCGTGAACGGATGGATGCCGGGGATGATACCGAAGGGCATCATGCCAAGCAGGTTGGAAAACAGGATGAACATGAACAATGTGAACACCCAGGGCGTATATTTCTTGCCATTGGGGCCAATGCTGGTGGCGATGATATTGTCGACAAAGCCGACAACGCCTTCGACCATGACCTGCCAGCGACCGGGAACCAGTTCCCGCTTCATTCCGCCCATCATGAACACATAAAGAAGCCCTAGGACGAGAAACATCCAAAGCGCGCTGTTAGTGAAGCTGATCTGCTGACCGAATAAAGTGAAGCCATCAAAGATGGGCAGCACTTCAAACTGGTGCATAGGATCAATCTTGCCTGCTGTAGCCACTAATAAAACCCCTGATCGTCAATCATCATCATCTGTTAGCGCCGTTCCGATGTCATCCACCGGCTGGCTCGAAATCACGTAAATTTTCCTGAACGCCACTCCCGTTCCGAGGAAGAAGAACAGCAACAGGAACAATGGTTTTGTTCCCAACCAGGTGTCAAAAAGCCACCCAAGGAAGAAACCAGCAGCCACGCCTCCGATCAAATAGCTTAGCACCCTTGCGCCGAGCCGCTGACTTTCGTCTGGCCCTTTGTTTCGGTGCCCCGCTTTGATCCTCTCTCTATTCTGTGCCGTTTCCAGTCGCTCTTCCAGCGATGAAACCCGCACATCCTCTTCGAGGGGATCCCGATCAGATTCGCTTGCTGCCATTACCACCCCTTTAAATGCCCCGAAGAGCGCCGAAAAGAGCCATAGATAACAGCAGGCCGACCCGCCAAGGCGCGGTCCGTTTAGGAAAGCCGCGTGCCCAAGTCAACAGCAATGCTGCAACGCGGAAAATTGGATGTTTGCCTGACAGAATATTCGACGGACTTGCATGAAAACGCAGGGTGCGGCCGACCAGATTAATCGCCGGCTATCGGCGCAAATGCGGTCATTCAAAAATATTGGCGTCAGCTCTGATTCCGAAATCGAGCCGGTTAAAATACATAATAGATCCCCATGCAGGCCGCCAGACCGACGCCCACATTTAACGGCAACCCGATCCGCACAAAATCGGAAAAGCGGTAATTTCCCGCCGTATAGACCAATGTATTGGTTTGATAGCCCACCGGTGTCGCGAAGCTGGCCGAGGCACCGAACATAACCGTTACCAGAAGGCTGCGGACATCGACGCCGGTTTGCTCGGCGATACCAATCACGATCGGCGTCATGATCACGGCCACCGCATTGTTGGTAGCGGTTTCGGTGAGCAGCGACGTCAGCGCATAAACCGCGATGATCAGCCAAAGCGGCGAAATCATTTTGAGCAGAGGCAATAATGTATCGATTATCAACTGCACCGTGCCGGCGTTTTGCAGCCCTTGCCCCACCGCCAGCATCGAAAAAATTAGCACCAGCACATTGCCATCAATGGCCGACCACGCCTCTTCGCTGTCGATACAATTGGTCAACAGGACCGCGGCAACCCCCAGCATAGCCAGAGCGGCAATCGGCATCACGCCCAAACTCGCCGCGATGATGATGATCGCGAGCGTGAGAATAGCCACCGGCGCTCGGCGACGACGATAGGCCCGGGAGTCTGGCTCTTGCAAATGAACAAGGTCCGCATTGTCCTGCAATATCCCTAACGATCGATCATCGGTTTGCACCAACAGACTATCGCCATGCCTGATCCGGGCATCAGACAGCGTCGGACCAGCGATATGGCCTGGCCTTGATAGCCCTAGCACCCGCGCCGGAATACTTGCCAGGAACGGCAGGCTGGGTAATGATTTCCCTACAGACCGGTGAGATGGTCCGATGACCAGTTCGACCAACCGGATATGGTCATCCGTCAGTTCAATGGCGGGTTGCTTGGCCCCGGCATAGCCCACTGAAAGCCCGTCAATTCCGGTCAGCGACAACAATTCTTCCTGGGACACCGCAGCGACCAATGTCTCTCCGCCCTCGATGACATGGTCGGCAAACTCCGAGCGGTCGATCCCCTGTCCGGTAAGCCGCCCCAATATCGTGACGCCCGAGGGCGCAAAGCCACTGATGTCCGAAATTTTCTTGCCGACAAAATCGCTATCCTCGATGATCCGGATATGGGTCAGATATCGAGAAGCGGGGGATTGGTCGGCCAGGCTTTCACTATCGCGTTTAGGCAGGAACAACGGACCCAATGTCGCGATCATGATGATCCCCGCTGTCGCAGCGATCAGACCGACCAGGGTTATTTCAAACAGGCCAAAGGCTGCCTGCCCGTTTTCCTGTGCCACACCATCCACCAGCAAATTGGTCGATGTGCCAAGCAAGGTCAGGCTACCGCCCAAAATCGATATATAAGAGAGCGGGATGAGCAGCTTGCTCACTGCAATACCTGACACTTTGGCGATTTTCCGCATGATCGGGATCAGGATGATGACAACCGGCGTGTTGTTGACAAAGGCCGAAGAAGCAAATGTTCCGCCAAGAAACCCGCCTATCGCCATGAAGGGTCTGTGCTCCGCCTTGCGAGCGGCAAATCCGGCCAGCGCTTCGATCACGCCCGTGCGCACCAGAGCCCCGGACAAAATGAACATGGCCCCGATGGTCAAGGGCGCGGGGTTGGAAAAGACAGACAATAGATCATCGCTGCTGAGCAAACCGAAAACCAGCATCAGTGCCGCCGCTACCGTCGCGGTTACGGCCGGCGGGCGCCGCTCACCGACAAATGCCGCGAATAAGGCAACCAATATCACCAATCCTGCATAAGGTTTTGCAATATCCCAATAATATGCCCAATCCAAATTTCGTTCCTAATCCACAAGTTGCTGGCCAGTGCTTTAACAGGAAGACGGCAAGCACCGCCAGTACATTGGCCACGCTTCGTGCGCTGCGTCCGTCGTCACGACGGACGAGAGGCATTTTCTCCGCGAGTCAGCATCGGCATGATCATCCCTCGGGCTTCCCGTCGCCTCGGCTCTCATACTCGTCATATATTGGTGCGTCGATCCTGGTTTTTATTTGCGGGTTTAAACCGCAATCGGCAAGAAAACGGCACCGCTTCGCAAGCAAGCCGCTCGAAATATCGCTTTCGATAATGGGGAAACAGATGTCCATTTGAGCTGTGCAACGTTCAAACAAAAAAAGGCGCATCGAATCAATCGATACGCCTTTTTTGTTTTTCTGCTGTGAACTGGCTCAAAGGCAACGCGAATCGCGCACCGGATCGGAACTGTCCCGCGTATTCCAGCTGCCGCTTGGCGCCTGATATTTCTCGCCCGGCACCGTGCGCATGATCAGGTTGCAGCCCGAGGTGAAAGCAAATTGCTCAACCGTCGAATTGGTTTCCTGCGCCTTGCGGGTATAGGCCGCTTTGCGCTTGATATTGAGGTCATCGACCAGCGACTTGATCGCCGGAGAAGGCGAAGTCACAAAGCCAAGATAGCCATCCGGCTTCTCGCCAATGGCGCCCGATGACCGCGCCGCCTCATAGGCGGGGTCGCGCTGCGCCATAACCGGCGCGGCGACAACCGCAGTCAAGATCAGTCCGCCAATGACGGCCAAAGCCTTGTTTTTCTTTACATGTTCAAACATTAGAAAATATCCGCTTCTTCGTTGATCAGGTTCTTTGCATCACCGTCCAGGCGATACACCACTTCCTGCTTGATATTGATATTGAGGTTGATGACAATCGGCTTGTCCGGTGCAGATATCTGCACACAGGCGGAAAGCCCTGTCAATATTCCCAAAATCAGGCTGGCGGTGGTTAAACTCCTCATATTGCGACGAATCGCACCATATGGTCGATCCGTCAATTGGCTTGTCTGATAAAGCATCATCGCTTTCCCCCGGCTGAATGGACTATTCATCTTCTTTGAGAACCTTCACGGCGGCATTTGCCCGGGCCTCTTGCGCCCGCAATAGCGCGGGCAGGTTCTGCCCGACCAATATTTCCGGTTCATAATAGGATTTGGCACTGCTCATCAATTGCATGAACGGCGCCTGGATGCGGACATTGAACTGGATCGGAATGCGGGCAAGCTGCTTGGTGATGAAATTGCGGCTCGCATCATCGCCTTGCTGCAACCCGTCGAATTTTACCTCGGTGATGATTTCACCGGCAATGTCGCCGTTCATGCCGATGGTCAGATTGCGATATTTGATCGATTTGAGCGCATTGAAGGCGAAATTGGCCATGGTGCCCATATCTTCATAGGTGAGCTCTCCGACATAGGCGAGCGTGCCGCCGCCTTCGCGCGCCACCAGATAACCGCCGACAATCCGGCCGCCATCCTGATCAAAGACCATCGGCAGCTTGCCGTCAAACACCCCGGTCGCGGTCATATTCTCGAAATCAAACTGGGTCAGGAACTGGGCCGCATCAACCCCTTCGACGGTAAATTGCAGCCGCCTTTCGGCTTCTTCGCTGAGATCCAATATGGTCGGCTCGAGATACAGTTTGCCGCCCGCGAACGGCCATTGGCCGCCTTCGATCTGCATTTTAAAGTCCGGCAACAAACGATAGCGGATTTGTCCGTTAAAGACGGCGACGCCGGGATTGACCTCAGACAGGCTGACGACCTGGCCCGGACCGGTTGCCAGCGCGAACAGATCGGAAAATACAATCTCCCCCGACAGGCCGGTCACCGGGCCGAATGCCGCCGCCAGATTCATGCTGTTGGTGCGAAAAGTTCCGCTGCTCTTGATACCATTTTCGGAAGAATCCCATTTGATCCGGCCGGTTCCCGATATTTCTCCCTGGACATTGGCGATCACACCCAGAGTCAGCGGGGTCAGCTGTTCCGGCTGCAGCCGTTCGTTGAACATCAGCGACTGAACGTCGATCAGCGCCCTGCCTTCGCTGTTTTTCAAAGTGTGGACAATATCGATCGCGGCAATGGCCGTCAGCGTCTCTGGTTCTCGGAGCCAGCCGGTCGCTGTGAGATCATTGCCGTCAAACCGCAATTTGACGTCATTGCTGATCAATGGCCGGAACCGTTCCACCGGTTGTTCGTCACGAACCAGCAGGCTGGCATCGGCCAGAAATTCGCCATTTTCATAGCGCCAGTTGCCTTCGATCTTTTCCATCAGCAGCGGGACATTGGCGACCTGTCCGGAAGCGCCTTCCATGCGTCCGTTGATCATGTCTCCGAAAGCGGCGCTCAGCACGGCCATGTCGAGGCGCGTCATGTTGCCGGGGGCACCAAGCTTGATTCCGACATTTTGCGCCGTCAGGCCGTTCGCCAGGGAAAAGCCCAGCGCGCCGCTCGAAATGGCCAGCGGCGTGCCACCGACATCGCCATTCAATTTGAGCGAAGGCGCATTGGCTGCGATATTCACATTCGATCCGCTGCCCGATACGATCGCATCACCCTGCGGACATAATCGCGCGCTGGTCGGTCCGGCGTGCAACGATGCGGTGCGCAGGCTGGCAAATTGCAGGTTGATACACTGGCGGAACAGGGCGAAATCGCCATTGCGCCCAATATTTCCGCTAACCGGCACTTGCAGCCCGGTAATCTGTCCGTCCCCTAGCGGTCCGGTCAGGATAATCCGCCCGTCAATATTGGTTCCGCCTTCGCGCGTTGGCGAAAAGGCCAGTGCCGGAATCTTCAGCTGGGCCGAACCGACCTGATAATTGGCCATTTCCAGCCGTCCGGAAAATCCGCGCGACAGGCTGCCGTCGTCGAGCAGCAATTTGGTGCTGGGGAAACCGCCGCCTTCCAGCCGGATATTTCCGTCAGCGAGCATCCTGATATTCTTGTCGGTAAAGGACAAGAGCAAAGGATCGCTCAGACTCAGCGTCGCTCCGGATGGCGAGCGGGCTGCCAGCGCGTCGAGCGAAAGGACAGTCCGTCCGGCGCTTTTTGAGACTTTTATGTCGCTGGAAATATCCAGCTGGTTGCCGGCCTGCTGAACGGCTTTCGCAAACCGGTTTGCGAGCGGGCCGACCGGTGTCCCGGCCACCGACGCAGACAGGCTGTCGGCCTGCCGCAACAGATTTTTATCCACATGAACGCCTCGAATTTCCGGCTGCCCGGCAAAACTCGCCGTCATCACCGCACCGCCATAGCCCAGCGCGAACCGCCCCTTGATGTGCGAACTGTCGGCGCTTCCATAGGGGGATCGCAACCCGCTAGCGGTCAGATCGATATCGCCCTTGCTCTGTTTGAAATCACCGGCAGTTTGCAGGGAGGCATCGATTTTCTGACCGGAATATTCGGCATAGCGAAACGGTCCGCCGAGCAGACCGATATTGCCGGACCAGCTGGCCAGATCCTCGCCGAGATCAACCGAGACTTGCGCCGCAACATCTTCAGCCGCCAGATCAACTTTGCTGCAAGCGATGGTCGGCAACCGCAGCGGTCCCTGCAAATGCGGTTTCTTGCGGCGAATCGCCACTTTGCCGAAAAAGCTCGGCTTGGTTAAGGCACAACCGCCAGCGGCCAGATTCCGGCTGATTGCCGCGACTTCTCCGCTGAAACCATCGTGCAACTCGCCTTTGCCATTGAGCGCCATTCCAATGACGCCATATTCGCTGTCGATCCGCAACTTCGCATCGCTCAGACCCAGCCAAATGTCCGGCAGAGCCAGCGGACTGTCGTCTTCCGGATCGGTAAACTTGTCGAGTTCCCCGAAAGTGAGCTTGCCATTCTCCAGCCGCCCGAACAGCTTGACCCCGCTCGCCCGGACCCAGTTGATGCCGACACTGCCCAGGCTCAGGCTATTGCCAACCTCGACCAGCTCTGCGGTCATGTCCGGGCGTTCCGGATCACCGATCACCAGATTGCGAATGACCTGTTTGCGAAGCCCGATATCCTCGATCTCGTAGCTGGCGCTAACATCCAGCTGGTCAAGCTGGGACTGGATGACATTGTCTGCCAGTGTCGTTCGACTGACCCACAGGGCGATCAGTCCGAGCAGGATCAGAACAAGCAATATCCCGCCATACAGTCGAAACCGGGAATGGCGACCGACGGGGTCATTGGCGATTTCTTCTTCCATTGCGGTTGAAATGGAGAAGTCTGCCTTAAGTTGCAATGTACAAGTGTCCAAGTGGCCGCGTTTTAAGACCCAATATAGATATTGGACATTTTCGGACGGTTTTCCGCTTATCATCCCGTTCCTGCTTTGTTCTGACTATAAGGGGTGGATGGTCAAAGGACATGACATGCAATCGGGCTTGCCGAGGGACGGCAGCGGTCATCGCGCCCGGCTTCGGCACCGCATATTGACCGGTCAGGGCGCCGGACTGCACGATCACGAACTGGTCGAATATCTGCTCGCGCTGGCCATTCCGCGCCGCGACACCAAGCCGCTGGCCAAGCAATTGATCGAGGAATTCGGAAGCTTCTCCCGTCTTCTGGTTTCCGACGCCGATGCGCTGGGAAATTTCCCCGGCATGGGCGAAACCAGCGTGGCTGCGCTCAAGATTGTCCAGGTCGCGGCCTTGCGCCTGATCTCCGAGCCGGTGCGGACCCAGCCGATTCTGTCGAGCTGGCAGGCTTTAATCGATTATTTGCGGGCCGATATGGCGCATCTCCCCCATGAACGGGTGAGGGTCCTGCATCTCGACAGCAAGAACCGGCTGATCCGCGATGAACTGGTCAGCGAAGGGTCGATTGATCAGGCCGCCATCTATACCCGAGAAGTCATCAAGCGCGCGCTGGCGCTGGGTTCGGCGGCAATCATATTGGTACACAATCACCCCAGCGGCGACAGCACGCCCAGCCGCCAGGATATAGCGATTACCAAGGATATTTGCGCCGCCGGCCGCACACTCGGCATCACGGTTCACGATCATGTCATCATCGGCAAGGACGGCCACACATCCTTCCGGTCGAAAGGACTGATCTAGCGGATCGCGAGCCACTGTCCATAGCGGCGACCAGTTGACCCATCAGCCATAACGCCGGTCAATAAAGGAACATCGGCATGCCTTCGACCTGGATCAGATTGGCGCGATACAGGTTGGCATCATAGAGGCCGGAGACATTGACGCCCTTGCTATCCTCCAGCAGGGTTCCGATCGGCACCGTCCCGTAATTGCCGTCGGCAAGACAGACCATATTGGCCATCCGGTCCTGCTCGATCAGCTGCACCGCCAGCGCGCCAAAGGCAAAGCCGACCATCCGGTCCATCGCGTCCGGTTCCCCTGCCCGCATCAGATAGGCGAGTTCCTGCACGATGGTCCTCTGGTCCGAACGTGCCTCGATTTCGCGCGCCAGCTGCGTACCGATATTCAGGCCATCACGGCTGGTATTGGATTTGTTGATTTCGTCGGCATAGTCGGTCCCGCCGGAAAGCCGGGCGCCCTCGGACACAACACATATGGCATAAGATTCAGGATTGGCCTGCTTGTCCTGAAGCAGCAATGGCAGCAGCACATCGATATCGGCAGGCACTTCGGCGATCACGGTCCGGTCAGCCTGCGAGAGGAAGCCGGAAACCATCGCCGTCTCTCCTGACCGCCGCCCGAACAATTCGATCACCGCGATCCGTTCATGGCTCGCCGCCGTGGTCCGCAGCGCGTTGATCGCCTGCACCGAGCGGGTGACGGCAGTCGAGAAGCCGATACAATAATCCGTGCCATGGACATCATTGTCCATCGTCTTGGGAATCGAGATGACATTGCGGCCCAGGCTCGCCAGATGGGCCGAGAAACGCAGCGTGCCATCACCGCCCATGGTGATCAGGGCATCGACCTTTAGCGCATCAAATATGTCGAGCACCTTTTGCGTCTGGTCACCCGCTTTGGTCGTGCGCGGGTCGCAGCGCGAGCTGTGCAATATCGTGCCGCCCTGCCGGTCAATGCCCCGCACCCGGTCCTTGTCGAGCATCATGACACTGTTCCCGTTCGACCAGGGATCGGCAGGGTCAATTTCCAGCACCCCTTCCCAGCCGCGGCGCAAGCCGACCACATCCCAGCCGCGCTGCCACGCCGAAGTCGCTATCGACTGGATGCAGGGATTGAGGCCCGGGACATCGCCGCCGCCGGTGAGTATAGCCAGACGCATTTTATTCTCCCTGTTTCCGCCGCTGCATTGCCGACTCATTTCGTAGCTGCTAGCGGAGCCGCAAAACAAGGCACATCATTGCCGTAATCATTCACTTTGTCCAAGGACCAATCATGATTCCACGCTATTCCCGCCCCGAAATGGTTGCCATCTGGGAGCCTGAATCGAAATTCCAGATCTGGTTCGAAATCGAAGCGCATGCCACCGACGCGCTCGCCGAACTCGGTGTCGTGCCCAAGGCAGCGGCGGAAGCGATCTGGGCCAAGGGCAAATTTGACGTGGCGCGGATTGACGAGATCGAACTTGAGGTAAAGCATGATGTCATCGCTTTTCTGACCAATGTCGCGGAAAATGTCGGCGAGGAAGCCCGTTTCATGCATCAGGGCATGACCTCGAGCGATGTTCTCGACACCTGCCTCGCTGTGCAGCTGGCGCGCGCTTCGGACATATTGCTTGCGGATCTCGACGCCCTGCTCGCCGCGATCAAAAAGCGCGCCTATGAGCATAAGTTCACTCCGACCATCGGCCGCAGCCACGGCATCCACGGCGAACCGGTGACCTTTGGCCTGAAACTGGCCCAGGCCTATGCCGAATTCGAACGCAATCGCGAACGGCTGGTTGCCGCGCGCAAGGAAATTGCCACCTGCGCGATTTCCGGCGCCGTTGGAACCTTCGCCAATATCGATCCCAAGGTCGAAGAACATGTCGCCGAGAAACTGGGCCTGACCGTCGAGCCGATCTCCACCCAGGTGATCCCGCGCGACCGCCATGCACAATTTTTCGCCACGCTCGGCGTCATCGCCTCGTCGGTGGAACGACTCGCTGTCGAAATCCGCCACTTGCAGCGCACCGAAGTGCTCGAGGCCGAAGAATATTTCTCGCCGGGTCAGAAGGGCTCCAGCGCGATGCCGCACAAGCGCAACCCGATCCTGACCGAAAATCTGACCGGCCTCGCCCGCATGGTCCGCAGCTATGCCCTGCCCGCGATGGAAAATGTCGCATTGTGGCACGAACGCGATATTTCGCACAGTTCGGTCGAACGGATGATCGGACCGGATGCAACGATCACCCTCGACTTCTCGCTGGCGCGCCTGACCGGCGTGATCGAAAAGCTGCTGATCTATCCCGAGCGGATGCAGAAAAATCTCGACCGCATGGGCGGCCTGGTCCATTCGCAGCGCGTCCTGCTCGCCCTCACCCAGGCGGGCATCAGCCGCGAGGACAGCTATCGCATCGTCCAGCGCAACGCGATGAAAGTCTGGGAATCGGACGGTGAAATAGCCCTGCTCGACCTGCTCAAGGCCGATCCCGATGTCAGCGCCAAACTCTCTGACGCGGAACTGGAAGAACGCTTCAACCTCGATTATCATTTCAAGCATGTCGACACGATTTTCGCCCGGGTCTTTGGCGAATAAGCCGGTTTTCGGCACCATTATATGGCATCTGGCCACCAGCCTGATTTGGGACTAGGATAGCTGTCACACGCAAAAAAGGTGAAGCATGCAATTTATCAAAATCCTGTTCTGGGTTCTCCTGCTGGTCGCGACCTTCATTTTCTGGTGGACCAATGAGGCACGGGCGTCGCTGGATCTTGGCGCTGCGGTTGTCGAGGCCCGGGTTTCGACCTTTGTCGTCGGCGCCTTCCTGATCGGCTTCCTGCCCGCATGGCTGCTTTTGCGAGGCTCCAAATGGCGCTTCCTGCGGCGGATCAAGACGCTGGAAGACGCCGCACGCCCGGCAACGGTGCCGACTCCTTCCGCAAGCCGCTCACCGACACCACCCGCACAAGCCTCTCCGGCCGTGGCACCGGTGGATAGCGGCAAAGCGTCCAGCACATGAGCAATCCGATATACGTCGCGCTCGACACGCCCGACCTCGACCGCGCGATCGAGATTGCGCAGTCGGTCAAGGGCCATGTCGGCGGCCTCAAACTCGGACTCGAATTTTTCTGCGCCCACGGCCATCACGGCGTGCACGAAATCCACAAACTCGGCCTGCCGATCTTTCTCGATCTGAAATTGCACGACATTCCCAATACCGTCGCCAAGGCGATGCAGGCGATCAATGTGCTGGAGCCCGCGATCGTAACGATCCACGCCTCTGGTGGCCGGGCGATGATGGAAGATGCCAAGGCCGCAGCAAACGAGCATACCAAGGTTGTCGGCGTAACCTTGCTGACCTCGCTCGACGAGCGCGACATGGGCCGGATCGGCTATAGCGGATCGCCGCATGACCAGGTCGAGCGCCTGGCCGCGCTCGCCCGCGAGGCGGGACTGGACGGCATCGTCTGCTCCGGCAACGAAGTGGAAGCGGCACATAGAATCTGGAAAGACGGCTTTTTCGTCGTCCCCGGCCTGCGCCCCAAGGGCGGCGCAATGGGCGACCAGAAGCGGGCCGTGACACCACAGCAAGCCAGAAACAATGGTGCGAGCGTGCTGGTCATCGGACGACCGATTACCGGTGCGGACAATCCCGGCGAGGCAGCGCGGGCGATCGAGGCGACGCTTTAAGTCCGTGTCATGCCAGCGCAGGCTGGCATCCAACCCAATATTGCGGTTCAATCGAAGATTGGTTTAGGCCCCAGCCTTCGCTGGGGTGACGGATGAATGAAAAAAATTATGCAAAACAAAACTCAAATCAAAATCTGCGGCCTGTCGACCGACGCCACCATCGACGCGGCTATCGAAGCTGGCGCCACCCATATCGGCCTCGTCCATTTCGAGAAAAGCCCGCGCCATGTGTCGCTGGCACGCGCCGCTGAGCTGCGCGACCATGCGGGTGACCGGATCAAGACGGTGCTGCTGCTGGTCAATGTCGACCCCAAACTGACCGGCAAGGCCATTGCCGAAGTCAAACCGGACGTTCTCCAGTTTCATGGCAGCGAGACGCCGGACTGGATTGCGCTGGTCAAGAAAAATACCGGCCTGACCATCTGGAAAGCCGTCGGGGTAAGAGACAAAGCCACATTGGCAAGCACCGGCCGCTATGCTGATGTTGTCGACCGGCTGCTGTTCGACGCCCCGGCCAGGGCTTTGCCGGGAGGCACCGGCACCTCCTTCGACTGGCCGTTGCTCGCCGGTCACGACCATCAGGTCGACTGGGGCCTCGCCGGCGGCCTTGACCCGGACAATGTAGCCGACGCCCTGAACGCCACCCATGCGCCGCTGGTTGACGTCTCCTCGGGCGTCGAATCCGCGCCCGGCGTCAAACAGGTAGACAGAATCGCCGCCTTTTGCCAAGCTGTGCGGGACTATGACGCGTCAATTCGTTAGCAGACCGTTAGCACTGAGCTTGTCGAAGTGCGCTTTGCGACGATAGGCGTCCTTCGACAGGCTCAGGACTAACGGATAATCGGAAACCCATGAACGACCTACCCCCCAACAGCTACCGCAACATGCCGGATGATCGCGGCCATTTTGGCGAATTTGGCGGACGCTATGTCGCCGAAACGCTGATGCCGCTGATACTCGATCTGGAAAAACATTATCGCGCCGCGCAGGCCGACCCGGCCTTTGCCGAGCAATTTGACGATCTGCTGCAAAATTATGTCGGTCGCCCTTCCCCGCTCTATTATGCCGAAAGCCTGACCGAGGAAGTGCGCAAGAATGCACCGGCTGGCAAAGGCTCACAAATCTGGTTCAAGCGCGACGAGCTCAACCATACTGGCGCGCACAAGATCAACAATTGTGTCGGCCAGATATTGCTCGCCATGCGCATGGGCAAGACGCGGATCATCGCCGAAACCGGCGCCGGTCAGCATGGCGTTGCCACCGCGACCGTCTGCGCCCGTTTTGGCCTGCCCTGCACGATCTTCATGGGCGCGACCGATGTCGCGCGCCAGAAACCCAATCTGTTCCGGATGAAATTGCTCGGCGCCGAAGTCGTCCCGGTGACCAGCGGCGCAGCGACGCTGAAAGACGCGATGAACGAGGCGCTGCGCGACTGGGTCGCCAATGTCCACGACACTTTCTACATCATCGGCACCGCCGCTGGTCCCCATCCCTATCCCGAAATGGTCCGCGATTTCCAGAGCGTGATCGGCAAGGAAGCCCGCGCGCAAATGCTCGACCGCGTCGGGCGCCTGCCGGATATGCTGGTTGCAGCGATTGGTGGAGGCTCCAACGCGATTGGCCTGTTCCACCCGTTTCTCGACGATCCGGACGTCAAGATGCTCGGCATCGAAGCGGCTGGCCATGGTCTGAACAAGGAACATGCGGCAAGTCTGGCCGGTGGCGGCCCCGGCATCCTGCACGGCAACAAGACCTATCTGCTTCAGGACGAGGACGGCCAGATCACCGAAGCCCATTCGATCAGCGCCGGCCTCGACTATCCCGGCATCGGCCCGGAGCATAGCTGGCTCAAGGAATCCGGCCGCGTCGATTATGACAGCGCGACCGATGTCGAGGCGCTGGATGCGTTCCAGCTGCTCTGCCGCACCGAAGGCATCATCCCGGCGCTCGAACCGGCCCACGCGATTGCTGCGGTGACGCGCGAAGCGGTAAAGATGGACCGGGACAAGATCATTCTCGCGAACCTGTGCGGGCGTGGCGACAAGGATATTTTCACCGTCGCCGAGGCTTTGGGGACGGAGATATGAGACGCGATTGGCGTGTGATATTATCGCTGCCAGTGCTCATCACGAGCGCGGCCTTGCTGGAATCCTATCACCAACGAAGGACGTCATGGAAAGTCGATCAAGAAATTTTGAAGGAACGATTGACACCGGACGTACCAAGAAATTGTTTTGCAGATTGCGAGCCAATTCCAGACGGCATCTCGATATTCGGAAATTTTGGCTGGAGCTTGCTTTTTTTGGCTTTGGTTTTGTTAATGTGGACTGCATGGAAGCCTAAATAATGACCCGTCTCTCCCAATCCTTTCCCGCCGACCGCGCAGCGCTCGTCGCCTTCGTCACCGCTGGCGATCCGACCCCTGCCGATACCGGTGCCATCCTTGACGCCCTTGTTGAAGGCGGCGCCGACATTATCGAACTCGGCATGCCGTTCACCGATCCGATGGCCGACGGCCCCTCGATTCAGGAAGCGGATATTCGCAGCCTCGCCGCTGGCACAAAAACCGCCGATATCTTCAACATGGCCAAGGAATTTCGCCAGCGCCATCCCGACACACCGCTGGTGCTGATGGGCTATGCCAATCCGATGACCATCAGAGGCTCCGAATGGTTCGCCAATGCCTGCGTCGCCGCCGGTGTCGATGCCGTGATCTGTGTCGATATCCCGGTCGAGGAAGACGAAAGTCTCGGCGATGCGCTTCGCGCCAAGGATGTTGCGGTGATCCGCCTCGCCACCCCAACCACCGATGCCGAACGCCTGCCCACCATATTGAACAACGCATCCGGCTTTCTCTATTATGTCTCCGTCGCCGGTATCACCGGCCAGCAACAGGCCGCACAAGCAAGCATCGAAGAAGCAGTCGCCCGGCTGAAAGCGGGCACCAACCTGCCGGTCGCGGTCGGCTTTGGCGTGCGCACGCCCGAACAGGCCGCCGACATTGCCCGCGTCGCCGATGGCGTGGTGGTCGGCTCGGCGATTGTCGAAATTGTCGGCGAATATGGCAAGAATGCTGCGCCGCATGTCCGGGACTATGTAAAGTCGCTTTCCGATGCTATCAGGGCGGCCAGACACGGGTGAATTTGAAAAACCGTTCGCATCGAGCGAAGTCGAGATGCCTGCGTGCAAACAGTCTCTCGACTGCGCTCGAGACGAACGGAATAAACGATAAGGGTAAATCATGTCCTGGCTAAGCAATGTCCGCAAGAAAATCGCTTCGATCGCGAAAAAGGAAACGCCCGACAATCTCTGGCACAAGTGCAAGAAATGCGAAGCGATGGTGTTCCTCAAGGAATATGAGGACAATATGCATATCTGCCCGAAATGCGAGCATCATGGCCGCATTGGTCCGATGGTCCGCTTTCCCCAGATCATGGACGAGAATAGCTGGAAGCTGATCCCCTGGGCCAAGGTCCAGGAAGACCCGCTGAAATTCAAGGACCAGAAGAAATATGCCGACCGGTTGAAGGACGCACGGATCAAGACCGGCGAGCAGGATGCGCTGATCAACGTCAAGGGCACGATCAAGTCGATCCCCTGCGTCGTCGGCGTTCAGGATTTCGCCTTCATGGGCGGCTCGATGGGGCTGGCCGTGGGTCAGGCCTTTGTCGACGGCGCCAAGCGCGCGCTGAAAGACCAATGCCCCTATATCATCTTCACCGCCGCCGGTGGTGCGCGGATGCAGGAAGGCATTTTGTCGCTGATGCAAATGCCGAAGACCACGGTCGCGATCTCGATGCTGCGCGAAGAGGGCATACCCTTCATCGTCGTGCTGACCGACCCGACCACCGGCGGCGTCACCGCCAGCTATGCGATGCTCGGCGACGTGCATATTTCCGAGCCCGGCGCGATGATCGGCTTTGCCGGCCAGCGGGTGATCGAAAATACCATTCGGGAAAAATTGCCGGAAGGATTTCAGACCGCGGAATATCTGCTCGAGCACGGGATGATCGACATGGTCGTCCACCGCAAGGAATTGCGCGATACACTGGCCGATATCCTCGGCTATCTCATGGCCTGGAAAGAGGCCGCCTGAACGCGGCCCGATAATGGCAGACGGCGCGAAGTCGGATCATCCGGCGGTTCAGACACAGCTTGATCGGCTGGAAATGCTCTCTCCCGGGCGCGATGTTCTGGGGCTGGAGAGGATATCCGAGCTGCTTGCGCGACTCGGCAATCCGCAGGAAAGACTCCCCCCGGTTTTTCACGTCGCCGGCACCAATGGCAAGGGTTCGACCTGCGCTTTCCTGCGCGCCGCGATCGAAGCGGAAGGGCTGAAAGCCCATGTCTATACCAGCCCGCATCTGGTCCGGTTCAACGAACGGATCCGCTTGGCCGGCAAGCTGATCGAGGATGAATATCTGGCCGCACTGCTTGCCCGGGTTCTCGATATCAGCGAGGATATCAACCCCAGTTTCTTCGAGGCGACCACCGCCGCCGCCTTGCTCGCCTTCGCCGAAAACCCCGCCGACGCCTGCATCCTGGAGGTCGGTCTTGGCGGCCGGCTCGATGCGACCAATGTCATCTCCCGCCCCGTCGCCACCGGCATAGCCGCGCTCGGCATCGACCATGAGGGTTTTCTGCTCACCCCCGAAAAGGGCGCGCCAGAGGCCCCGATGGTCCGCATCGCCTGGGAAAAAGCCGGTATTGCGAAAAAGAACACACCCTTGCTCACGCAAAAATATGCTGACGACATGCTGCACATAATCGCTGATCATGCGGCCGATATTGGCGCGCAGCATTTTCCGCGCGGCGAGGAATGGGACGCCGCGATTTACGAAGGCCAGCTGCACTACAGGGACCATAACGGAAAGCTCAACCTGCCCCTGCCCTCGCTGGTCGGCGCGCATCAGGCGGACAATGCCGCGCTCGCCATCGCGATGCTGCGCCATCAGACTGCCGTCAAAATCTCCGATGCCGCGCTCAAGGCCGCCATGGGCTGGGCGCAATGGCCGGGACGGATGCATTTCCTGATCGCCGGACCGGTCACCCATCTGCTGCCCTCCGATGCCGAGGTCTGGGTCGACGGCGGCCATAATGTCAGCGCCGGACTGGCGCTCGCCAAATATTTCGCCGACTATGAAGCGGGCTCGATCGATCTGGTGATCGGGATGCTGTCGAACAAGGATCCGGCCGCGATCATCACGCCGCTGCATGAGAAGCTGGCCAGTGTGACGGTGATTCCGGTGCCGGGCCATGAATCGCACACGCTCGGCGACTATCCGGATGCAGATGCCCCGACAACGGAAGCCAGCGATATCAGCGCCGCGCTCCGGTGGCTGGACATGGGGTCGGGCAAGACCGTATTGATTGCCGGCTCGCTGTACCTAGCAGGTGAAGTGCTGAAAGCGAACGAGCAGGTGCCGGACTAGGCGCTGTTCTGCTCTATGCCCAAAACATGTGCCCGATCAGGATGATGTTCCAGCTTCCTTTTCATCCGTATGAACCGAACCAGCCGTCCCCAGTGACCGGTCAACCAGGCCATAGCGGATCATCAGCCAGAACATGATCACGCCGGGCAACGCCGCTACGGTGGTCAGCAGATAGAAATTCACATAGCCCATGCCCTCGATCAGCGAACCCGCGGTTGTCCCGGTCAGGAACCGACCCAATATGCTGGCCGCTGCCGACAACAGCGCGAATTGCGTACCCGTGAATTGCAGATTGCAGAGCGCGGACAGATAGGCGACCACCGCTACACCGCCGACACCGCTGGCGAAATTCTCAAAGCCGATAGCCCCCGCCATGCCCCAATTGCTGTGACCAGCCGCCGCCAGCGCAGCGAAGGACAGATTGCTGACCGCCATCAGAATCAGGCTCAGCATCACGGCCTTTTTCATGCCCAGGCGCGAATAAACCATCCCGCCAACAAAAATGCCCACCAGAAAGGCAACGAAGCCCAGACTGACATCGTAAAAGGCAATCTCGTCATTGGTGAAGCCAAGGTCCTCGAACAACAGCCGGAAGGTCAGATTGGCCAGCGTGTCACCGATTTTGTGAACCAGAATGAACAATAAAACGAGCAGCGCACCGGACCGTTTGAAAAACTCCATGAGCGGGCTGACATAGGCCTTCGCTGCTTCCAGCGGCCCTTTCAGCGCCATCGGTTCCTGCCGACGGCTCGGCTCGCGCATGATCAGACCGACGATGACGGCGAACAGGGCGAACAGCGAACAGACATAATAAGCGACCGACCAGTTGGTCCGCGCCGCTACCACCAGCGCCACCGCACCGGCGGTTGCCGCGCCGATGCGCCAGCCATATTGCGACATGCCGGAACCGACGCCCAACTGCTCGGGCTCGAGCAATTCGATGCGATAGGCATCGATCACGACGTCGAATGTTGCGCCGGCTATGCCGACCATGATGGCGGCGACTGCGACAGCAGCAATATCCTTGGCAGGGTCCAGCGAACCGAGATAGATGATCGCCGCCATGGCCAGAGCCGCAGTCACGATCAGCCAGGACAATCTTTGTCCGACCCGGCCGATCAGCGGCAATTTCACGACATCGATGATCGGTGCCCACAGCCATTTGAAATTATAGGCAAGAAAAGTCAGCGCAAAGGCGGTCACGGTCGATTTCTCGATTCCCGCCTGCGCCAGACGCGTCGTCAAAGTCGCCGCGATCATGGTCAGCGGGAGCGCCGAAGAGACACCCAGAAACAGTGCTGCCAAAGGAGCGGCTTCGCTATACGGGCGTACTCCAGCTGGAAGATAACCGCGCCATCCCGATGCTGCTGCTTGTTCACTCACGCCAACTTCTCCCTCGAACCGGCGGGGATCTTTAGCGCCTATTCACCTGAATGCCAGCTTGATCTTGATGCACCTCACATATCAAGCAGCTTTGCCGCGACAATTGGCCCCGCGCCCGGGCGCTGCAGGATGATCGCATATTTGTCGGCGCCGCTTATATTCAGATATTCAGGCGATATGGCAAAGCGCATCGGCCTGCCGCGCCAGCTGCCCAGATTGCGCTCATCCTTGACCACATTGACATAATGCAAGGTCCGCCCGCCATTTTCACCGCGACCGATGCGCACGGTTTCGGCAGAACTGAGCGCGATCAGGGACACGCGGGCAATATAGTCGGACTGGCCGATGATCGTGACCATCATCTGGCCGCTGGAGTCGGTGGCAGCGTTGATCAGGGGTCCTGACCGGTCGGCCCGCCGGACCAATGATCGGATATCACCTTCCCGCGAACCGACAGCGCCGCCGCCGCCATTGACGACGATTTGCGGCGTGTACACGCCCGCGCCAGCATTGCCTTTGTCGGCATAGGCGCGCTGCAGCCGGCTATTGTCTTCGCGCGCCAGCGTGTCTTTCCAGCCGAGCCGGTCCCAGTAGGTCACCGGCCGCGTGATCACCAGCAGGGAGTCGTCTTTTGCCAGCCGTCTGGCCAGCAAATCTGCGGGGGGACAGGACGAACATCCCTGACTGGTGAACAGTTCGATGACGACAGGGTTGGCAGGGAGGGTCACGTCATCGAAACTTTGCGCGGATGTCATCCCCTGACCGGACCCGGCCTGAGCAGATGATGCGAATTGCATACCGATCAAGCCGGCCAAAGCCGCTCCGGCAAACAACAGGCACGGGATAATCTTGCTCATTCCGGACTCCAATAGGATGACAATAGCCATTCGGGGCCACGAAACCAAAGGTTACAGATTGCAGCGCCCGTCTTTTTCCGCCATGGATCCCGATTATGACCGAAGAAAAACCGCCCAAGATATATCGCGCAAAACCGACTCCGGTCGCCAAGGCTCCGGCAGCGTCCAAAGCGCCAACCGGCGAAGTCCGCGAAGGCCAGCGTATCGCCAAATTGCTGGCCCGCGCCGGCGTCGCATCGCGCCGCGAAATCGAACGGATGATTGAGGCGGGACGGATTGCCCTGAACGGCGATCTTGTCGAGCATCCCTCGCTGTTGCTCAAGAATCTGACCGGCATTACCGTGGACGGCAATCCGGTCGCCGAACCCTCACCTGCCAAGCTGTACCGCTTTCACAAGCCCAGTGGCTATCTGACGGCGGAACGCGACTTTTCCGGCAAGAAAACAATTTATGACGTCTTGCCCACGGATATGGAGCGGGTCATGCCGATCGGCCGCCTCGACCTGAATACCGAGGGCCTGCTGTTGATGACCACCGATGGCGAGTTCAAGCGCGAGATGGAATTGCCGAAAAATGGCATCGAACGCACCTATCGGGCACGGACGTTCGGCGACATCAGCCAGAACCAGCTGGAGGAACTCTATCGCGGGATCACCATCGATGGCATGAGCTACAGTCCGATCACCGCCAATCTCGAGCGCCGCACCGGCCGCAACCAGTGGATCGAAATGACCCTGACCGAAGGCAAGAACCGCGAAGTGCGCAAGGTGCTGGAATTTTTCGGCCTCGAAGTGTCTCGCCTGATCCGGACCCGCTACGGCCCCTTCGTGCTCGGCGATCTGCAAAAAGGCGAAATCGAAGTCGTGCGCCAGCATGATCTGGTACAGTTCCGCAAATCGTTGAAATGAGCAAGCTGTCGCGTTTACCCGTTAGTGGCCTAACCGTTAGTGGTGAGCCTGTCGAACCACGCCTCTCGGTCGATAGGCGCCCTTCGACAAGCTCAGGGCTGACGGCGTAAAATGCGCATAATCGCAGGCCAATGGCGGGGCCGGAAAATCGTCGCGCCCAAGGGTGAGATCACCCGCCCAACCGCTGACCGGACGCGCGAACGGCTGTTTTCGATGTTAACCAGCCGACTGGGTGATTTTGAGGATCTGCAGATACTCGACCTGTTTTCCGGTTCGGGTGCTCTGGGTCTCGAAGCGCTGTCGCGCGGCGCGGCGCATTGCACTTTTGTCGAGCAGGACAAGGATGCGATCCGGGCGCTGGAGAAGAATATCGAAACATTGGCGGCAGAGGCCGATATCCGGATTGGCTCGGTGCTGCATCTCGGCCAGGCCCGAAAGCCCTATGATCTGATCCTGATGGATCCGCCATATGATTCGGGTGCCGGCGCAGTTGCGCTGGACAAATTAGGCCGACACGGCTGGTTCGCGCCGTCGAGCTGGATCGCAATTGAAACGGGGCGCCATGAAAATATTGAAGTGAAGGGATTTGATCTCGATTGTGTTCGCGATAGCGGCAAGGCGCGGATTCATCTCCTGCGCCCCGCAGGAAAATCATCGCTGGCTGACTAGCCGCCAATCACTGCCGGAACGGATCCGTTGCTGCTGCCATGCTGTTGTGTCGCCGAATAGACGCTCAAGCTCGCCATCATCAAGGTCGCGACAATCGCGCTGGTAAATAGTCTCTTGCTCATTTTCTGCTCCAATCGCCGACCGATATCGGCTCTTGATGATTAAATGGTGCATCGCAGCATGAATTTCAACCTGCCCATTAGGTCATATCGACCCAAGACGCTCTATTTGACCAGTATTTTGCCATTCATGCCAAAACCGCTGTGAAGAAAATGGGCGCATTTCAGCTTGAATTCTCCTGCACGTCCGGTTTTGAAGCGGATCTCGACCGTTTCACCAGCGGGAATCTCAACGCGGCCCTTTGTGATTCGACGCTGATCATCCGCTGCAACCGTGACAGCTGCAAAAAAGGTCGGTGCGCCAAAACTATGGCCCCCGCCAGATATATTGTTCAGACGCAGGATATAATTTTTGCCAGCCTCCAACTCGATGGTTTCTGGCGCAAAGGCAAAACTGGAAAGTTCCACGTCCACTGCCCGCGCGGCCGGAACAGACTGAGCTGAAACTGCCGATAGCGATAGAACAGATACCGGAAGCCCGGCGAACAACAGAAAAAAAGCGGTACGAAGCATGATTATCTCCCAATCCCCCTCACTGATGGATTTTACCATAGAAATGCATCGGCCCCTAGGCCATTATTCCACAGCCATTCGCTATCTTCACCCTTGCTCGCCGTTGCTTTGTTCCCTAATCGTTCACCCGTGACCGATACTGTCAACATACCCGGTGAGAGCGATCCTCCCTATGTCCGCGGCCTGAATGCGCCGCAGCGCGAGGCCGTGCTGACCACCGAAGGCCCGGTGCTGGTGCTGGCCGGCGCGGGCACCGGCAAGACCGCTGCGCTCACCCGGCGGCTGGCGCATATCGTATTTTCGCGCAAGGCATGGCCGAGCGAAATTCTCGCGGTAACCTTCACCAACAAGGCCGCCCGCGAGATGAAGGAGCGGATCGCCGCGCTTGTCGGCGAGAGCTTTGAGGGCATGCCCTGGCTCGGCACTTTCCACAGCATCGGCGCAAAAATGCTCAGGCAGCATGCCGAGCTGGTCGGTCTGCAGAGCAATTTCACCATTCTCGACACCGATGACCAGCTAAGGCTGCTCAAGCAGCTGATCCAGGCGGCGGAAATTGACGAGAAACGCTGGCCACCAAGGATGCTCGCTGGTCTGATCGACCAGTGGAAGAACCGGGGGCTCAACCCCCAGGATCTCGATGCCAATGAGAATGAGCGCTACGCCAATGGCCGTGGCCAGGAATTTTACGCCGCCTATCAGGCCCGGCTCCGGACGCTCAACGCCTGCGACTTTGGCGATCTGCTGCTCCATATCCTCAACCTGCTGAAGACCAACCGGGAAATATTGAAACGCTATCAGGAGCGGTTCAAATATATATTGGTCGACGAATATCAGGACACCAACAGCTCGCAATATCTGTGGCTGCGGCTGCTCGCCCAGAGCCACCAGAATATCTGCTGCGTCGGCGATGATGACCAGTCGATATATTCGTGGCGCGGTGCGGAAGTCGCCAATATTCTGCGCTTCGAGAAGGATTTTCCCGAGGCCAAAGTCGTCAAGCTGGAGCAGAATTACCGCTCCACCCCGCATATTCTCGCCGCTGCCTCGGCCCTGATCAACCACAACAGCGGCCGCCTCGGCAAGACGCTGTGGACCGAAGAAACCGAAGGCGACAAGGTCCAGGTGATCGGGGTCTGGGACGGCCCGGAAGAAGCGCGGCGGATCGGCGATGAAATCGAAGCGCTGCAGCAGCTCAAGCAGGTCTCGCTGAACGATGTCGCGATCCTGGTCCGCGCCCAGTTCCAGACCCGCGAGTTTGAGGACCGCTTCATCTCGATCGGCTTGCCGCACAAAATTGTGAATGGACTGCCATTTTACAATCGCGCCGAAATCCGCGATGCTCTGGCCTATCTCCGGGTGATCGCCCAGCCTGCCGACGATCTGGCATTCGAACGGATCGTGAATACGCCCAAGCGCGGCCTTGGCGACAAGACTATCGAAAAGATCCATCGTCTCGCTCGCGGACAAGCCATTCCGATGGCCGCTGCAGCCCTCAGTATCTGTGATACCGACGAACTGGCGCCGCGCGCGCGCAACACGTTGCTGGAGCTGGTGCGCAATTTCGGCCGCTGGCGGGAGATGGCGGCCGACACCGACCATGCCGAGCTCACCCGGATCATCCTCGACGAGTGCGGCTATACGACCATGCTGCAGGCGGATCGCTCGACCGAAGCCGCCGGTCGTCTGGAGAATCTGACCGAACTGGCGCGGGCGATGGCAGAATATGAAACGCTCGGCGAATTTCTCGAGCATGTCTCTCTGGTCATGGGCAATGACGCGCGCGATGATGAGGCCAAGGTCAAGATCATGACCATGCACGGCGCCAAAGGTCTGGAATATGATCATATTTTCTGCGTCGGCTGGGAGGAAGGCGTGTTCCCGTCGCAGCGCAGCCTCGACGAAGGTGGCAATGCCAGTCTCGAGGAGGAACGCCGCCTCGCCTATGTCGCGATCACCCGCGCGAAAAAGAAATGCACGATCTTCCACGCCGCCAACCGGCGAATTTACGGCCAGTGGAACAGTTCGATCCCGTCGCGCTTCATCGCTGAATTGCCCGACGATCATGTCGAACATGAAAGCAGCATGAGCGGCGGCGAAAGCCTGTGGCGCGCCAACTGGAGCGAGAATAGCGACCCGTTTGCCCATCTTGCCGCGGCCAATGCCACCAGAGCGGGCCAGCGCGGCCCCGGCTGGCAGCGCGCGGCGTCGTCGTCTTCTGGCGGCGGCTTCGACAAAAACCCCCGCGTCATCAAAGAAGCCCGCCGCAGCGCCGTGTCCTTGAGCAACAAGGGCCGCGACGATGTCACCGTCGGCATGCGCGTCTTCCACAGCAAATTCGGCTATGGCGAGGTGAAGGTGAAGGAAGGCAACAAGCTGGAGATTGCGTTCGAGAAGAGTGGTGACAAACGGGTATTGGACAGTTTCGTAGACGTTGCTTGAACCCATATTTTCTATTGTAATCTATACTTGAAGACATAGAGCGTAATTTATGTTACAAATTGACAATATTTTCTGGAAATAGGGGATCATTGTCATGACTGTGAAATTCTACGCCTGGGTCCACCCGCTGAGCATCGACAAACGGCTCGATCACACCTGGGTGACAACTTATGACAATAGCGGCGCCCCCTATGCTTCACTGACAGAAGTTGCAGCAGCGGGGCAATATTACTGGATGTGCTGGGGCGATTTCCACCCCGAAGGTGTCCCTGCTCCCCCGATTGCGGCCGGCGATGGCGAATTGAGCATCGCATCCTGTCTGGTGGAACCCAATGCGGACTCCCGCCATGTTCAGGCGGCCCGCGGTACGATCTTCACCTATGCGATTGACGGCGTCTGCCACCAGCTGGCCAATCAGGCCCTGCTTGCAACCGGGATTAGCGGCCACCCCCCACAAACCGTCAAAGACGCCCGTGGATATTGGCTGAGCTCCTACCTATATGGAACTTATGGTCTGCAGAAAAGCGCATGGCTGGACAAGGTGAAACATTGTACGTCCGCTGCCACTTCCGGTGAATCAACAATCATGAAGGCAGCCGCTATGGCCACGAAAACCGACGAATTTGCAGAGAATGCACAATCCGTTCTGGCAGACGATCCCGCGTTGCTGGAACAACTCATGGCCTTGAGAGAGGGCGCACAGATGCAATTGGCCAGGGCTTTGCCCGAGGCGCAGGCACTGGATGCCGACTTGCTCAACGCACAAAACCAGAAAATGTTCGACGAAGCCGCCGCGCTTTTGGGTCCGGAAAAATTCGAACAGGTTTTCGGCTTCAAGGCGGGCGAAAAGATAAGCCTGGTCGATCCGGCCATGGTCGATGCTGGAGATCGCACGGCTTGATCATGTTATCCACATGCGCGTCGCCACCACAAAATTCGGCTTTGGCGAAGTGATGGCAAAGAAACGCCACAAGCTGGACATCACGCTTGAGAAGAGCGGGAGTAAACGGGAGCTGGACATTTCCGTCTACCTGATTTGAACCAAGCGATGATGTTCTACCGAAGGCCGCCGCGTCGCTTTTTGCTTTTCTTTCGCACGACCATAATAACCGCACTTGCCCCGACAACCATCGGGGAAAACAAGCGATCCGCCAACGTCCGTCGACTATATCCTAGTCATTGTCCTTCAGTCCGTCGTCTTCATTTTCATCAGCAAATTCAAGCGCGATTTCCGCGTCCAGCTTGTCGCGCGGACTCACATGACCGGCCTCGCGTTTTTCCGCCTGAATCGCTTCGAGGCCCCATGCCTTTGCCGCAGAAGCGGCAACCTTGCGCCGGCTTTCCAGAGGATCATTGGCAGCCAGATCAAGCTGACGCGCTTCCTGTTCCCGGCAAACGGATGCTTTTACACGCATGATTGTCGCCTTTCCTTGTCTATCATTTTCCGCGATTGCTTTTCATATTATCAAGGCCGACGACAACACCCGCCTTGCCCGAAGGGTTGGAAGCATTATTCTTGGTCTTTGCGGCTTTCGGCTTGCGAATTTCTTTGTTCGATTTCTTCTGTGATTTGGCCATGATATTGTCCTTTCGGGTTGAAACGGATGAAGGCAACAAACGCCGGAACCGCTTTGGTTTGCGGGATAACGGTAGATTAAGTCGCGGGACGGCATTCGGCGCAGGCGCGGCTATTTTCTATTTCCCTAACGCCGATCAAAACCATTTCTGATCGCAGAGAAACACCGCCGGACAATGTGGCGATCACGGGAGCGCATTCTTATATTCATTATATAGGGATGGAACAGGGCGATTGTAAGGCATGGAGCTGTTGCCGGATTTTTTGAATATTTTCTTCTGCATCACCCTGATGATGCCATTTGCGTCGGCTTTTCCGGGACATCGGTGCCGATTGTCGAAGCGGTTGCACGATTATCCGGATTGGATATAGCGATATAATGACTTTGACCCCGTCCGAATCCGAAAAGTTGCGCACCGACGCGATTGCCCATCTGCGCTCAGGCGACGCTCGCAAGGCGCGGGAGATGCTGGATCAGATTTGCGCGCCGGAAAGCGGCGTCGATCCACAATGGCTGTTGCTCGCCCATGCCTGCCGGATGCTGGGCGATGATGCGAGCGAGGAAATGGCGCTGCAAAAACTGCTGATGATCGACAAGCGCCATCTCCCTGCCCTGTTTCTGATGGGCGAACTCAAGGCCAGAACCAATGATGACCGGGCGGCAAACGGCTTTTACACGGCGGCGCTGAACATGGTCAGCGCGGGTGCAGCGGTATCGGATGATCTGCGGCCCAAGCTGAAACAGGCGGAAGAATTTCTCGCTGGAGCACATGGCCGCTTTGAAGCCTTTTTGCTGCGCCGATTGGACGAGACCGGCCTGGCCAGCAAGGAAACGCCAATCCCGGTGCGCCATGCCATCGACTTGCTGATGGGCCGCAAGGAAATCTTCTACCAGAAGCCCTCTATCTTCTATTATCCAGGCATGCCGCAGCGGGAATTTTACGAACGATCAGAATTTCCGTGGCTGGCCGAAATGGAAGCCGCCATTCCCGATATGCAGGAAGAATTGCGCGGGGTGATTGCCCGGACCAAGGAGTTCAAGCCCTATGTGCAGGGACAACCCAACCGCCCGCGGCCGAACAACCCGCTGCTCGATGATCCCAGTTGGGGCGCCCATTATTTCTGGAAAGATGGCGTCGAGGTCACGGAAAATTCGGTCCATTGTCCCAGGACGATGGCGGCGCTGGAAGCTGCGCCAATTCCGGTGATTCAGGAACGTTCGCCAATGGCACTCTACTCGGTGCTCGAACCGGGGACCCATATTGCGCCGCATTATGGCATGCTCAACACCCGGCTGATCTGCCATATTCCGCTGGTGCTACCGCCCGATTGTGCTTTGCGAGTCGGCGGCGAAACCCGACCGTGGCAGGCGGGAGAGGCGCTGGTCTTCGACGACAGTTTCGAACATGAGGCCTGGAACCGCAGCGACCAGCGGCGGGTGATCTTGCTGTTCGAAATCTGGCGCCCGGAAATATCCGAAGACGAACGGAGCGCGCTGACGACGATTTTCGAGGCGATCAACGAATATCAGAAACCGGTCGAAATATAGACTGGCGGTCGGCGGACCGGCCGCGCCAAAGCCTATAGAATAGCGTCGCCGATACCGATCATCTTGCCATTGGTCACGATCACCCGGTCACCCAGCTTGGCCTGTTCGAACAGCAGCCGGGCAAATTCCAGTGGCACACCGATACAGCCCCGTGTCCCCCAACCCCATTTGACGTCGGAGGCATGGATTGCGACACCATCATTGGTCAGCCGCATCATATAAGGCATCGGCGAGCCATAGATGTTGGAGATATGATCCTTGTTCTTCTGGGTAATCGGAAAGACGCCGGTCGGGGTCGGTTTTTCGGAATCGCCAAAAGTGATCACCGCCGCCCCGATTTCATAGCCGGCGCGGAAAACGGAAATGCTCTCGGCCTTGAGATCAACGGTGACGACCAGCTCGCCTTCCGGCACGCCTTCGTCATCCCATTTATAATAACCATGCACAAACGGCTCGTCGATCTGGAGGATGCGTTTGACCACGAACTTGTCGCTGAGCGGCAATTTTTCGGCAATATCCATCGGCCCGGCTGCGATTGGTTCGGGTTCGGACATATTCTGAACGACAGTCTCGGAAGCCACATTCCCGGCGACCGCCGTCTTCGTCTGCACAGCTGAGCGACCGGCGTCCGCGCGGGTCAGTCCCATCACCAGCAGCGCAATTATCGCCAGTGCCGCAACCAGCAGAACCGATGCACTTATCCGATAGGCTATTTTCTCGACCATCGCTCAGACTCCATGTGTTAACGGAGAGTTTACCATGGAATCGTGACCGGAAATGGTCGAATTTTTCGTCGTCCCGCAGCGGTACGATGGTTACGAATATGTTAAAGGGGAGCGTTAACGGGCGAGATCGCACACCCGCGCTAACAGGTGCCCGATCTTCTGATCGCAGGCGCAGGAGATGGCTTCCCGCTTGAGGCGAATATGCGCGCCTAGAAAACCGCCTTCGCTTCGGCTTCCTTCATCATCGCCTTGCGCACCATCGGAATCGGCGGGCCGCCATAGCTGAGAAACTCGTCATGAAATTCCTTCCAGCCAGCGGTTTTTTCCTGTGCCTTCTGCTCGGCAAAATTGGCATTGGTCCAGTCTTCGCGCAGCTTGCGGATCATCAGCTTGCCCATCGTGTAATTGAGATAGGCCGGATCATAGGTTCCCCGCGCCGCCTGCTGGTCGGCATTGCCTTCATCCTGATAGCATTGCTCGAGGAACATTTTCTTCGACTCGGCAACGCTCATCCCTTGCGAGTGGAGGCCGATGGCGGAAAGGAACCGGCAGTCGCGCAACAGCGCGTTGGACAATTGGCCGATATGGGTCTCATTATCGCCCTCATTGAGGCCGGCCTCCCACATCATTTCCTCGCTATAATGCGCCCAGCCCTCAGCAAAGGCATAGCCGACGAACAATTTTCCGAAAATCGATTTGGCGCGATTGCTGTGCAGGAAATTGAGGAAATGGCCCGGCCAGACTTCGTGCACCGAAGTGAACAGCAGGTCCTTGGTGCCCGGAATATAGGCTTGCCGTTTTGCCTCGTCCCACGACGGATCGGGTGGCGAGATATAATAGACGCTTGGCAGGCCTTTTTCATAAGGTCCGGGCATGTCGATATAGGCGCTGTTCTGCCGGTTATAGGGCGGCGATTCCTCCACTTGCGCTTCTTCGGTACCGGGTATGGTCACGATATTCTTTTCAATCAGAAAGGCGCGCAGGCCCGGCAGTTGCAGGCGGGCTTCCTCGACCGGTCCGTCCTTTGGCTTGTCGCTGCCCATTTTCGTCATGCAATCCATGATGCTTGCGCCCGGCGCAAATGCGCCGCAAGCCTTGGTCAGAGCTACCTGATTGCGTTTGAGATCCGCACGGCCAATGGCTTCCAGCTCGTCGAGCGAGACATTGACGCCCTCGGTCTTGCTCACCATCGCGGCAAATTTCTCGGCGCCCAGCGCATAGCCGTCCTTGGTCGCCGGAACCGAACCGATATGGCCGGCCAGGTCCTTCATCGCCGCTGCAGCCGCAGCCGCCGCAACATCAAATTGCCGCTGAAGATCGGCGTCCTTTACCTCGGCAAAGGCGGCCTTGGCATCACCGGTAAAATAATCCGCAAAACCGCCAAAGCCGGCCTGACCATATTTGAGAAAAGTTTCGGGCAGCGGCAGTTGCAGATTTTCCTTGATCTGCGCGGCTGCTGCCGGGACATTTTGCGCATATTTGATAAACGCCTTCATCCGCGTTTCGGCATCGGCATAGGGCCGCGCGATATAGACATTGGGATCCAGCGCTCCGACATAATAAGCGGGATTTTTATGCGGCGAGTCGGCGGTTTCCAGCCAGAACAGCTCACCCTCCATCACATTGACCAGATAGTCCCGTTCAAACTGCTCCGCTTCACTCAGATCAGCCGCATCAATCGCCAGCGCATCCGCGATCGCCTTTTTGCGGATATCGATCGCCTTTTTCAGGCCTTCCGCGCTCCAGTCGGGAAGCTGGCCATCAAATTCATGCTTGCCCTGATAGACGGCAAATGTCGGATTGGCCGGGAAATAGCCATCAAGAAAGTTCGCAATATAGCCACCCCAGGCAGTGCTGGCGTCAATTTCCATCGAGGCGACCGGCTGATCCTCGATCTTCTTGCATCCGGTCACCGTCAAAGCGGCCAGCGATACCGCCAGCATCAAATTGCGCATCTTCATGTCTATCTCCCCGGGGAATATTTCATATTGCTGTCTCTGTCTGCGCTGATTGGCATATTCGCCCTTGGCTTGGCCAGTCTTATTCGACCAACCGCCTTCCGTCCCAATCTTCACGTCCGGGCATGAATTGATTGCAGCAAGTTGCTTCAATCGCTAGCAGATATCCCGTGATCAGTTCCGCTCCACATCCCTTCACCATAGCCAATTATCGCTATCTGTGGTTCTCGCGACTGACGTCGATGTTTGCACTTTACGCGATGATGCTGATCCTCGGCTGGCAAGCCTATAATCTGGCCCGCGAAGATATGGGGATCAGTGCATCGGCCGGCATATTGGGCCTGCTCGGGTTGCTGCAATTCGTACCCCTGTTCATCCTGACGCCGCTGGTCGGATGGGTTGCCGACCATATGGATCGCCGCTGGATCGCCCGCATCGTGCTCGCTGCCCAGGCGATGATCGCGCTTGCTCTGGGGCTGATGACAGCATCCGGCGGCATCACGCTCTGGACCATCTATGTCATCGCCGTGCTGCTCGGCATCTGCCGGGCCTTCCTCGGACCGGCGATCACCTCGCTGGCGCCCAATCTGGTCCCGAAAGCATCGATCCCGCGCGCCATAGCCCTCTCCACCATCGCCTGGCAGGTTGGCGTGATCGCTGGGCCGGGCATGGCTGGACCACTGTACAAGGTTGACGCAGCCCTGCCCTATTTCGTCTGTGCCGGCCTCTATTCGCTGGCAACGCTGGCGATTTTCCTGATTGGTCCGGTGGCCCGCCCGGCTGCCGATAAAACCAAAGGACCGCTGCAGCAGGTCGGCGACGGCATGGCCTATGTCTGGACCAACAAGCTGGTGCTGGGGGCGATCACGCTCGATCTGCTGGTCATGTTCCTCGCTGGCGCGACGGCGATGATACCGGTCTTTGCCAAGGACATTTTGCACGCCGGCGAAATCGGCCTGTCGCTGCTCGCCGCCTCCCCGGCGGTCGGCGCGGTGATAGTGGCGCTGATCTTCTCCTTTGCTCCGCTCAGCAAGAATGTCGGCAACAGCATGCTGGTTGCGATGGCGATATTCGGACTCGGCACAATCGGGTTCGGGCTCAGCACCAATCTCTACCTGTCGATGGCCTGCCTCGGCATCTGCGGCGCTGCCGACATGTTCGGGGTCTATGTCCGCAGTTCGCTGATCCAGTTGCACACGCCGGATGAAAAGCGCGGGCGGGTCGGCGCGGTCAGCCAGATGACGATCAGCGCGTCGAACGAACTGGGCGACGCATTGTCTGGTGGCCTTGCCGTATTGGTCGGACCCGTTGCTGCCATTGTCGCGGGCGGTGCCGGTGCTATAGTAGTGACGGGACTCTGGTCGCGCTTGTTCCCCCAACTGGGTGCCGCCAAAACTTTTGATCCGCCGGAAGAACCGCAACCGGACCGGCAAAGAATGAGAAACTAACCAGGAGTGCAGGATAATGATCGCCAATAACATTCTCGAAACCATCGGAAATACGCCGCATATCAAGATGCAGCGCCTGTTCGGCGATGCCAATGTGTGGATCAAGTCCGAACGCTCCAACCCGGGCGGATCGATCAAGGACCGGATTGGCCTTGCCATGATCGAGGATGCCGAGAAATCCGGCGCGCTCAAGCCGGGCGGCACGATCATCGAACCGACATCCGGCAATACCGGGGTCGGACTGGCGATGGTCGCCGCGGTCAAGGGCTATACGCTGATCTTGGTGATGCCCGAGTCGATGTCGCTCGAACGCCGCCGCCTGATGCTGGCTTATGGTGCGACTTTTGACCTCAGCCCGAAAGAAAAAGGGATGAAGGGCGCGATCGAACGGGCGCAGGAACTGGTCGATCAGACACCCGGCTCATGGATGCCGCAGCAATTTGAAAATCCTGCCAATTTTGAAGTGCACAAGCGCACGACTGCGATTGAAATCCTCAACGATTTCAAGGACAATCCGCTTGACGCGATCATCACCGGTGTCGGCACCGGCGGCCATATCACCGGTGTGGCAGAGGTGCTGAAACAACATTGGAGCCATTTGAAAGTCTATGCCGTCGAACCGACCTCGTCGCCGGTGATCAGCGGCGGCCAGCCAGGCCCGCACCCGATCCAGGGCATTGGCGCCGGTTTCATCCCGGGCAATCTGCACACGCAGAGCATCGATGGCGCGATTCAGGTCGAGCCAGCCGATGCCAAGGCCATGGCCCTGAGAGCCGCAAAGGAAGAGGGCATGCTGGTCGGCATATCATCCGGCGCGACTCTGGCGGCCATTGCCCAGAAACTGCCGGAACTGGGCGACGGAGCAAAAGTCCTCGGTTTCAACTATGATACCGGCGAACGCTATCTGTCCGTACCAGAGTTTTTGCCCGAAGAATGAGCTCGATCGAGGTCCAGCAATTCACCTATCGGCATGGTGATGTGGAATTGTCCGGCTATATGGCGCAACCCAGCCGCTATCCACGCGCCGGGATCTTGATTGTCCCGACCATTGCCGGCCCGACCACGCTGATGTTTGATCGCGCCAGATGGCTCGCCTCTCTGGGCTATAGCGCGATGGTCTGTGACCTCTATGGCAAGGGTGCCCTCGAAGACATAAGGGAAGCGCGCAAACTGGCAGATGCCTTGCGCGCGGATGCGCAATATTATCGGGAACGGTTCCGCTGTGCGCTCGAAGAATTGCGCACGCGGTCAAAGCTTGCCAATAATCGAATAGCTGCGATCGGCTATTGGATGGGCGGTGAAATCGTTCTCGAAATGGCGCGCGGCGGCGAGGATATCGCTCTCGTGGTCAGTTTTCACGGTCTGCTGGCGACACCATTGCCAGCCAAGCGCGGCGTGATAAAATCGCGCATCCTGGTCTGCCATGGCCGGGCCGACCCGCTGGTCCCGCCCAAGCAGATGCGCGCCTTTCTGGAAGAAATGGATATTGCTGGCGCCGATTGTCACGTGCATATCTATTCCGGCGTCCTGCACGGATTCACCGACGTCAGCAGCACTTCAAAGTCGCTCGAAGCCGTCCGCTACAACGCTTCGGCCGACCGACAAAGCAAGGCCGCCATGCTCAGCATGTTTGATGAAGTGTTTGAAACCAACAGAAAAGCGGACCAATATTAGGCCCGGTGTTGCCTAGGCTTGCGGACGACAGATCTAGTCTGGTTCACCATCACCATCATTGTCGAGCAGATCGGGCTGACCGTCACCATCGCTGCCCCAGGCATCGGGCTGCCCGTCGTCGCTCCGATCCCAGGCATCCATCCTGCCATCACCATCGCTATCGATGGTTGGTGCCGGGAATTCAGACTGCATATCATCCGTCAATTCCGGCTCTGCAGCATTGGCGACGCCCGATAGTCCCAATCCGACGGTAATCAGAAAGGGCGTCATCCGGCGCATGTGATTTGGGGCTCTGTTGAAATGCATTGCATATACTCCTTATGCCTATCATTCCCCTGTCACAGCCATATCTACCGATCGGTGATCGCAGGTCCAGCGGACTTCGGCGATATGGACCAGAGAAGCGCTAAACGGCTGGCTTCCGGCATCTGTCGACGGCGATGCACGATTTGCCGTCCCTGAGTGCCGCAGCTGCGTTTGACAGATTGTTGGCCACAGTTTGTCGAAATATCGTCACATTCTTCTGTATAATCCGAACAACGGGTCCGGGACATTTCAACTGAAAGGTTGCTAGTCATGACCATGCAACAGCATCGCCCAGCCTCCGCAACAACGGCTGGAGCACATAACCGGCCCATGATTATCAAGATCGGCAAGCGTCTGCGCGGCACGATGAATCGCCTATCGATGGGCCAATCGAAGATTCCGACCGAGGCGGTCCTTCAGGCCAGTGCCTTTCACTGGACCGACAGGCTGACCGAAAAATGGCAGCTTGTCGCACAGGAAGCCGCCTCGATCTTGCGCCACCGCGATGCCGTGCCGCCGCTCAAGGATATTTCACCCGATCATGCGCGGATTGCCGGCGACGGCAATTGGCGCTCCTTCTTTCTGATCGGCTATGGCTATGAAGTCGCGGAAAATTGCGCGCGTGCACCGGTAACGGCGGCACTGGTGCGCCAGATACCCGATCTCAACTCGGCCTTTTTCTCGATTCTTGAGCCCGGCGCCACTATTCCCCGCCATCGCGGGGTTACGCGGGGTCTGGTCACCTGCCATCTCGGATTGATCATCCCCGATACGCCGGAGAAATGCGTGATGCAGGTCGAAGACAATGAGCTGTTCTGGGAACCGGGCAAATGGCTGATCTTCGATGATAGCACCTTTCACGAAGTGCATAACCGGACGGATCAGCGCCGGGTCATCCTGCTGATCCAGGTGAAGCGGCCAATGCGCCTGCTTGGTCGACTTGCCAATAATCTCGCCCTGTGGGGCATTCGCCGGTCACCCTTTGTACAGGATGCCCGGCGAAACCTCGATATGTGGGAAGAGGCCTATAAGCAGGCGGAACAGAATGAGTCCGGCTGATCAGAGGATTCAGGCAACCGCGAACATCTCGGGATCCAGCGCCATGATCGCATCGCTGCCACCTTCGATCTTGCGGCGGAGCGATCCGGTATCCGGCAGGAAACGTTCCGCAAAATATTGCGCGGTCACCAGCTTGGCTTCATAATATTTCGGATTGTCCGTGCCCGCTGCCAATGCGGCCTGTGCCGCCTTGCTCATCCGCAACCACATCAGTCCAAGCGATACAATGCCCATCAGGTGCATATAATGATAGGCGCCGGCACCGGCATTGTTCGGATTGGCCAGACCATGTTGCATGAACCACATGGTCGATTTTTGCAGTTCGCCGTTGGCTTTTTCCAGAGCTTCGGCAAATCCGGCAAGCTTTTCGTGGCCTTTTGCTTCGGCAATCTCGTCGGCTACGACCTTGAAAAATGCCTGGACCGCACGGCCACCGTTCTGGCCAAGCTTGCGCCCGACCAGATCCATCGCCTGGATACCATTGGTGCCTTCGTAGATCATCGCAATCCGCGCATCGCGCACGAACTGTTCCATGCCCCATTCGCGGATATAGCCGTGGCCGCCATAGACTTGCTGCGATTCGGTGCAGATGTCATAGCCCTTGGCCGTGCCATAGCCCTTGATCACCGGCGTCAGCAGGCTGACCAAGTCATTGGCCAACTGGCGCTCTTCCTCGGATTCAGCCTTATCTGCCAGATCCACCTGCAATGCGCCCCAGAGCACCAGACCGCGCATCGACTCGGTAAAAGCCTTGCCGTCCATCAGCATCCGGCGAACATCGGGGTGGACGAACAATGTGTCCGCTTTTTCTTCCGGATCCTGTGCTCCGGTCAGCGCCCGGCCCTGGCGACGGTCGCCGGCATAGATAACCGCATTCTGATAGGCAATTTCGCCCTGAGCCAGACCCTGCAGTCCAACCCCCAAACGCGCCGCGTTCATCATGATGAACATGGCGCGCAGGCCCTTATTCTCTTCGCCGACCATATAGCCGGTCGCGCCATCATAGTTCATCACGCAGGTTGCATTGCCGTGGATGCCCATTTTTTCCTCGATCGAGCCACAGCTGACGCCATTGCGCTCGCCCAAAGTTCCATCTTCATTGACCAGAAATTTTGGCACGATGAACAGCGAGATGCCCTTGGAACTGTCTGGCGCGCCCGGTGTCTTCGCCAGCACCAGATGGATGATATTTTCAGCCATGTCATGCTCACCGGCCGAGATGAAAATCTTCTGCCCGGTGATCGAATAGCCGCCGGATATCGGTTCCGCCTTGGTCCGGATCAGGCCCAGATCGGTGCCGCAATGGGCTTCGGTCAGGTTCATCGTCCCGGTCCATTTGCCGGAAATCATCTGGGTGGCGTAAGTCTGCTTTTGCTCTTCGCTGCCTTCGGTAAGGATCGATGCAATGGCGCCTTGCGTCAGGCCAGTATACATTTCCAGCGCCTGATTGGCCGAAACCATGAATTCCATCACCGCATTGCCGACAACGCGCGGCAATCCCTGGCCACCATATTCTTCGGGCGAGGACAATGTGGTCCAGCCGCCTTCGGTCAGTTGCTGATAGGCCTCCTTGAAGCCCTTGGGTGTGGTGACGCTGCCATCTTCATGACGGGTACAGCCTTCCTCATCACCGGATTGATTGAGCGGGTGGAGCACTTCGGTCGAAAATTTCCCGGCCTCGGTCAGGATCGCATCGACCATTTCCGGTGTCGCATTTTCAAAACCCGGGACGTTGGCATATTGCTCCAGATTGAGGACTTCGTTGAGGATGAACCGGACTTCGCCGATAGGTGCGGTGTAACTGGGCATGATTTTCTACTTTCTGCTCAAATGGGGTTGCCGGATATTACCGGCGTCGATCCTCTATTGATGCTGTGCTTATGTGTCCGCTCTGGCGTCCTGCACAATCTTTATAAAACCGGTCAGTTCCTTGATCGAACTGTCGATGTCGGCGCGCTGTTTCTTCAGCGTATCGACCTTTTCCTGACATTTTTCGACGGTGACCTGCATCTGCGTCTTCCGGCCATCGCCAAGGTCATAGAGATCGATCATCTCGCGGATTTCGGTCAGGCTGAACCCGACATTTTTCGCTCGCATGATCCAGGCCAGCCGTGCCCGGTCGCGCTTGGTATATATCCGGGACAGGCCCTTGCGGTGCGGGGCGATCAGCCCCTCATCCTCATAGAATCGCAAGGCCCGGGCGGTAACGCCAAATTCGTCCGACAGGTCTGATATCGTATAGGTTTCCCGATTCTGCAGATCGGGCGTATCAATTTCGGCGTGGCTTGGTGACTGTGACATGGCCCCCATATAGCTTACGCTAACGTAAACGTCAATGTTAACCGCCAGGGCAGAGATTTTCGATATCGCGACCACCGGTTGACCGGGCAACCGCATCACCCTCCCCGATCATGAAGAAACTGACCCCCTCGAACCCGGCGCGCGAGCTGCAATAGCTGGCGCAGCCATCGGGAAGATCGCCGGGCAGGCTCAATTCGACGCCGTCAAACCGGGCCGTAAAGCTGCACTTCTCTTCGCTGTTGAGGGTGATCCGGACCTTTTCACCATCGCGTTCGGCTTCGCCCAGCCCTTCGCATTTGATCTCCGGCCCGAACACCGCGATCATCCCGACTTGATAGCCGTTTTCGTCATTGCCAACCGCGCAAAAACTGTCTGTCCCCAGATCGCTTTTGCGCTCAAAAGCACCGGAAAGCGTGACATTGCGAACGTCGGGAATGACGCCGGCATCAATCGCCGCCTGCTCGAGGGGAGTAACGGGCGCGACGGCTTTTTCGGAATCCGGTTGCCCGCCTCCACAACCCGCCAGAAGCAGCGCAAGAAACAGCGGGATGCCATGCCTCATGCGACCGGCTCCAGCTTGCCGTCGACGATTTTGCGGTAAAAGCAGCTGGCCTGGCCGGTATGGCAGGCGGGACCGGCGGGCACCGCCTTGATCCACAGCGCGTCCTGGTCGCAATCGATGCGCATCTCGGTGACCGACAGGATATTGCCCGATGTTTCGCCCTTCTTCCAAAGGCACTGGCGACTGCGGGAATAGAAATGCGCCACGCCGCTGTCCTGGGTCAGTTGCAAGGCCTCGGCATTCATATGCGCCAGCATCAGCAACGCGCCGGACGAATCATCGGTGACAACCGCTGTGATCAGGCCGTTCGAATCATATTTCGGCTGGAGCAGGTTTCCGGTCTCGGGATCATTTTCAATATTGGTCATGATGGTGGATTAAGACCCGATCCGGTCCCGCGCAACGGCTAATGGCGCAATTGATCCAGCCCATGCTGGCCCGTTCGCGTAATATTATGATTTTATGACATTGGGGGCAGACAAAGCCGCCTTTCAAACCTATATGGCTGACATTCCCCGCCCGACCAATAACAAGCCAGGTGAGATATGCTGACAACCCACCCGTTTGATGACGACAAGCTACGGGAAGAGTGTGGCGTTTTTGGAATCGCCGGGATTGACGACGCAGCCGCCATGGTTGCGCTCGGTCTGCACGCTCTCCAGCATCGCGGACAGGAAGCCGCAGGCATTACCTGTCGCAACGGCAAGGAATTTTACAGTCATCGCGCGCTTGGCCCGGTAGCCGGCAATTTCGACAGCGAAGAAGTGATCCGCCGACTGCGCGGTGATTCGGCCTGTGGTCATGTCCGCTATTCGACCACCGGCGCCGGCACTTTGCGCAATGTCCAGCCGCTCGAAGCCGATCTTGCTTCCGGTGGCTTTGCTATCGCCCATAATGGCAATATTTCCAATGCCCTGGCCTTGCGGGACGAACTCGTCCGCCATGGTTCGATTTTCCAGTCGACCAGCGATACCGAGGTCATCATCCATCTGGTCGCGACATCCAAATATCGCACGTTGCTCGACAAGTTTATCGATGCCTTGCGACAGGTCGAGGGCGCCTACTCGCTGATCTGCATG
>Ga0209491_10000862_pt1 | contig 60897 bp, 59 predicted proteins | sample BON02_FD_187213 | JGI IMG/M metagenome (GOLD analysis project Ga0209491, IMG submission 187213) | Freshwater microbial communities from Lake Bonney liftoff mats and glacier meltwater in Antarctica - BON-02 (SPAdes) (version 2) | ecosystem: Environmental > Aquatic > Freshwater > Ice > Glacier... | reverse complement strand
GTTGGCCTGCCGGATGTAGGGCATAGGGTTCTTGACCAGCGCCAGCGCCTCTATGGTTAATCTGCACTGCGCCTGCGCCTTGAGTGCCAGTGTCATATCGACCTGAAACTGCTTTAGACCTTCATCGGTAGATGCCCGCCGCGCCAGGTTGGTGAAGATGGTTTGTAATGTCATGGCCTGCCCGTACAGCATGGCCTCAGCCGGTTTCATGTCGCCATCCTGAACGACCTTCTTGACCTCATCGTGTAAATCCTTGACCAGTTGCCCCAGGTCGGCATCACCCGCGAACTTTCCCCATGAATGAACGCCGATAGCATTCTGCAAATTGGGCGATGTCAAAAGCTCATGCGGTAGCAGGCTCCGGGTTTTCTCTGCCACTGATGCGACCGTCTTGGTCGGTGCCTTCGGCGTTGCCTTGCCTGCGATCTTTTTGGTAGTCGTTTTATTCTCAATCATGGTGTGCTCCTTGAATAGATTGCGTGAGGTACTGGACCCGCAGCCAGCTCGCCGCGCCCGTTCCTGCCGGTTTATCTGCCAGGGTGGTGATGGCCCACTCTTGCCAAGGAGTGACCTGCCCAGCCCCCCCCCCGCATACTACAGGCGGGCCGGTGTCCCAAAGCCCAGCAGGGGCTTCAGTCTCCACAGGTAGCCGTGTAATCTGGTTCTGACGGTATCTTCCGTGCTTGCTCCAGACAACTCATCCGCGCTTTCGCATCGCTCCGACACTTGGCAATTGCATCAGCAATCTTCTTCGGATTGGTTTCACCCATGCTCGCCAGCCATGCCATGATTGCTGCTTCCTCTTCGGCAAGTAACTGGTTTGCTACAGCTACAGTTGCTACTTTTGCTATAGTTCGGCTATCTACCTTCCTATGTGTAGCAGGTGTAGCGAGTGTAGCCGTAGCAATCAGCAGTGACGGGTTCATAGCAAGATCAACTTGCCTCCCTTTGTTTAACAATCGCACCCGGTCATGCTCGATCAGTTCATTGATTCCAGCATCAAGCCTGGTCCTATCCCGAACGGGTCCGTACTGGTTAAGAAGGCGCTTGTTGACAATTCCCTTGCGCTCGCGCCGACAGTAGTCAGTCAGCCAGTTATCCAGCCGCACAGCGTCCGCTAGCTCTGCCGGCAATGCCAACTCACCAAAGAATCGCCGCGACTCCTTCAGGTGCCATGCAGCGATTAGGTTGGCGCTCTCGAAGCAATTGCCACTGACAGCGCCAGTGCCGTGTTCGAACATCTGGAACAGTGCCGCCAGTCGTGCCGCGTTATCAGCGCTTTTTGATGCCACATCTCGCACGTCGTATAACTCGCCACCACTAGCAAGCTCGCTTTCAATGGCGTCGTGGTACTCAACCCATGCCCGCTTGGCTTCAGGTGACAGCGACAGCATGGCCGGGGTCAGCGCTCCGTCATCGTTTATGGGTTCCGGTTGGTGGAGTATGGCCGCCAGGCGTTGATTAAATGCCGCCAGTGCAGGCCATGCACCAGGCGCTTCCGTGAAGGGTCTAAACCCCTGTGTCGATGCAGGCCACGCTATAAGGAAGCGGGCAAGGAAACCTGTTCCACGCGCAAGTGCTCCGGACTTGCTGAAAAACTCCCGCAAGGTAGGTTCCTGTACCTGCAAAGCCACTGTCAGCCGCGCCCCGCTAACCGTGAATGATTCGCTTGTGCGCCGGTCTATGGTCAGGTTGGTGCCATCCCATAGTTGATTAAGCATCGCTAGGTTACGCATAACGCTATCCTTGCCCATGCCGTGTGAGCCGAACACAATTCCCCCTTCAGCGGATACCACTCCGCCGGATGGCCACTGCTTCGCCAATCCGTACGCCAGTGCTTCAGGGGTTGCGTCGGCATATATCAACCGTGGAACTCTTGGCGGCTCTGGTTTCTCCTGCTCCAGATTGCGTAAGGTTGTTTGCATCTCCGCCGTGGGCTTGTAGTCCTTGGCTTGCTGCCGGATTTTGTCCTTGATTCCAGATCGGGCAGCCTCCCATGAATCAATATCTGCTTTGTAATTCCGCAGATCAGGCTTTGCTTTTTCAGTTTCGGCTTCCTCATATTCTCGGATTGCCTTTGTGAAAAAGCCGTCACACGTGCTTTTCCTCTCACCAGAATCAGCGATGGTCAGCAGGAACAATCCTGTAGGGCCATTCAGCTTGTCCGCCCGCCTCACATCAACGTGGGCCTGAATTGCCAGCGACAGTGCCGCCAGTGCAGATGATGTTACCATCGGCAAAGGTGCCTTCACAAAGCCCGCCACCTCTTCCACTGCCGCCCGGACGATGCTTGGTAGCGCGGCCAGAGGGTAAGGCTCTTGCTCATAGCTGGCGGTCAGCGACTGTGGATCCGGCCATACGCATATTGGATCGCTGGGACGCTTTTTTGGCTTGTTCGCGGGCAGCTTGAATTGAGCGTCAACAATTTCGTTCAGCAACTTAGAAGTCATCGCGCATCAGCCTTGCTAGGCCGTGAAAGCGCCGGGCTGTATCAAGCAAAATTGCTTGATCTTCTAACGTCAGTTTCTTATTGTCAGCTAAGGCGGATGCACACACCGTGCAGTGATACAAGTCCCCATCAATTTCCTGAAGTACGTCGCGCAAGGTTTGTGTGATAAGATTAAACTGCATATTTGTTTGGCTTGCGCCCTTGGTCAGCTCGCAACTGACCGGGGCGTTTTGTTGTTGAGGGCTCATTGCTGATTACCTCCTTCTGTGGCGGGGGGCGGCTTCTTAAAATCTTTCATTCTCCCACCTCCCTAGGCTTTAGCCTGTGAAGCGGAAACCCGCTCTGAAATCCATTGATCAATCGACGACTCCAGCCATGCGCTGGCCCTTGCGCCTAATTTTATCGGCGCTGGGAAATTGCCTTGTTTGATTAGCAGGTGGACTTGAGATCGACTAAAGCCGACCCTTTCTTTTACTTCGGGGAACCGTAAAAAACGGTCGCAAGCGGGTATAAGTTGTATCCGTTTAGTGCTAGTCATGTTTGCCCCTCCTAGTAGGGTTCTGTTCAACATGACTTCAATTTCGTTTAATTTTCTAATGAAAAATAGAAGGCTAAGTTACACTTTACTCGCACGAAAATTGCCGATTAACTAGGTAACATTAATAAGAAACCTACTACCAAAATTCTATTGCACAGAGAATTATTGTTTTAAATTCAATATGTTAATCACACCCCCTATTTTCAGCTTAGCGTCTTAGGCGCGCCTCCAGTCATCTGCCAATTTGCAACTTTCGCGCACTCAGAGATTCCTGTCTCATTCGGCTTGCCCTCATTATCGGAAAGATTAAATTGAGCTGCGTGTTCTCTTAACCACTTCTCCAGCGCAGATTTCGGACTTCTGCCTTCCAGGTCGGCACCTTCCATTGCTTCCCACGCTAAAATCACAGCCGCTAACTTAAACGAAAATCTTGGATGCTCTGGATTCAAATAGTCTTTAACATTTCCCTCAGATGACAAGAAAAAACCTGTTGTTATCCCGCGTGATCTAAGCCAAGTTCGAAGGGACTCGACATCGATGAGCGAATAATTAATATCGATTGTTCCGTACACATACCCGTTAGGATTCCCGTTCTGGTCATATTCAGGTATTTGTTTTATCTCTCCCTTGATCAATTCCAGACCAAGCGCGCGAGATATGGCAGTTTTTGCTGCGTCGTATCCAGGGGGCCTGGATTGCGCGCTTGTTCCTTCAACCGAATCTTGAAGATGTGATGGGTCGTTCCCAGATAGCAGCAACGCAGCTTGAACAATCGTTAATTGATCGCAAAGTCTCCAGAGATCATAAATAGCGGCAAGCTCATCCCACGGCTCCAAAGTTAATGCCATTGTAAACCCTCCATTTACAGCCTCAATAGGAAACCGGGAAGGCGGTGAGGTGCCGCCGTTTCGTCGCAGGGGATCAGCCCGCGACTATCCCGGTCAATTCTTAACTAACTACCCTTAACCCTTTCCTGCCAGCAACGGACAAACTACCTGTGGCAGCTTTCTCTATGTGGTCTGACCACCATGCCATCATGACTCGGCGGCGCTTCAGGTATTGGGCGCGGTTGTATGCTGCGCGTATCGAGTTCTTATCCAAGTGTGCAAGTGCTGCCTCAATTATGTCTGCGTCAAAGCCTTGCTCGTTAAGCGTAGTGCTGGCGAGGGCGCGAAGGCCATGCGATACAAGCTGGCCCCGAAAGCCCATGCGCTTTAGTGCTTGGTTTACCGTTTGGGAATTTGCCGACTTTTGAGGGTCGTTGTGAGAAGGAAAGACGAACTCCCTATGCCGACTGATAGGCTCCAAAGTTTTCAGCAGTTGCAAGGCTTGTGGAGATAATGGAACAGCGTGAGGGCGGCCCGTTTTCATTCGCTCCGCTGGGATAGTCCATAGAGCGTTCTTGAGGTCTATTTCTTCCCATCTTGTTCCAGCACCTTCACCGGGTCGAACCATTGTGTGGAGTTGCCATTCGATTAGGCTGCGAGTAACTATTCTTGTGGGCGATTGATTGATGGCCAGCATGAGTTCAGGTAACTGCTCTGGCTTTAACGTTGGCATATTCACTGCTTTAGGCGCATTAAAGGCTTTGCTGATTCCTGTCAGTGGGTTTGCAGTTACTAGCCCTGTATTTACCGCATAGATCATAATTTCGTTGATCCATCGGCAAAGCTTGTAGACGGTTTCTTGTTTGCCGCGATTGGCTAATGGCTTGATAGTCTGGATGGCTAACACTGCGGATAGCTTGTGTGCGGGAATTTTGCCAAGCTTGGGGAAAGCATACATTTCAAGTCGGCTAACTATCTGGTCGAAATATTTTTGCGAAACTTTGGCCTTTTTCAAGGTTAGCCAATCCCTAGCGACTTGCTCGAATGTGTTGGCGTGCGCTTCTTGTTTTTTCCTCTGCGCTTCGTCTCTTTGCTCCTTCGGGTCTAACCCCTTAGCAAGAGTAGCGTTGAAGGCTTGGGCTGCAATTCTGGCCTCACTTAGCGAAAGTTCGGGGTAAGAGCCTAAGCCTAGATTGCTTCGTCTTTTAGTGAATGGGTGGGTGTAGTTGAATACCCATTGCTTCGCGCCAGAGGGTTTGACGCGCAATAGAAGGCCTTTGCCATCGCCTAGGCTGAATTCTAGCTCTTTGGGCTTGGCTTGCCGTATTTCGGTGTCAGAAAGAGGCTTTGTGGTCTTGGCCATTGTAACACTGAGTCCCGTTAGGTTCGGAGGTGTTACATTGGATGTTACAATAGATTCTGGATGTTACAAAACACTATTAGACGTTAATAGGCTGTTATTTTCAGTGTTTTAGGGGGTTGTATGGATTTTTTGTATGTTGCTGGACGTTAAAAAACAGCCATTTGGTACCGGGAGCCGGACTTGAACCGGCACTCTCTCACAAGAACCGGATTTTGAATCCGGCGCGTCTACCAATTTCGCCACCCCGGCATTTGGAAGGGCGCCATTATAACAGCAAATTTTCAGTGCGCAATGCCAGTTTTGCGTGGCTTTTATGTGGCGTTGTTGCGGTCCATTTCCGCAGTAGAACTTGGATTCGGGGCCGTGTTAGGGCAAACTCTTCGCCCTTTCTACTTCCGTCATACGAGCTTTGTTCTGCCAATGCAACTATCCGATTTCCGTTATGACCTGCCCGACGAGTTGATCGCCCATTTCCCATCAGCGGAGCGCACGGGTAGCCGCTTGCTCTGTGTGAAACGCGAAACTGGGGCGCTGGAGCATAAGCAATTCAAGGACTTGATCGAGTATCTGCGCCCAGAAGACTTGTTAGTATTCAACGATACTCGGGTAATTCCGGCTCGCTTGCTGGGCCAGAAAGCGAGTGGCGGCAAGATCGAGGTGATGATCGAGCGGGTGCTTAGCGATACCGAGGCGCTAGCGCAGATTCGGGCTAGCAAATCGCCCAAGGCGGGCACGACACTCCGTTTTCCTGGGCCAAGTGGATCGCTGCTTAATGCCGAGGTGTTGGGGCGGGAAGGGGAGTTTTTTCATCTTCGTTTCGATATCCATGTGCCTTTAACTGATGCATTGGAGTTGTTTGGGCATATTCCCCTGCCTCCTTATATAAAGAGGGAAGACGAGCTGGAGGACCGTGAGCGCTATCAGACGGTCTATAGCGCGAAGCTCGGCGCGGTTGCGGCGCCTACTGCGGGGCTGCATTTCGACAAGGGCTTGATGCAGCGCATTGGCGAACTCGGGGTCGATATGGCCTATGTGACGCTGCACGTGGGCTCGGGAACATTCCAACCAGTGCGTGTGGACAACATTCTAGAGCACCACATGCACAGCGAGCGCATCAATATCTCGGAAGCTGTCTGTGCGCAAATCCGGGCCTGCAAGGCGCGGGGTGGGCGAGTGATCGCGGTGGGCACTACGTCGGTACGTACACTAGAAAGCGCGGCTCAAAAGGCCGGAAGTGAGCTTGTTGCGCCTTATGTGGGTGAGACGGACATCTTCATCTATCCCGGTTATAAGTTCCAAGTGGTGGATGCGATGGTGACGAACTTCCATCTATCCGAGTCGACTTTGATGATGCTGGTGAGTGCTTTCGCCGGACGGGAGCACATCATGGCGGCTTACAAGGTGGCGGTGGAGCAGCGCTATCGTTTCTTCTCCTATGGCGATGCGATGTTGTTGTATTAAGAATGACCTCTCTCACAAATTAACTCCTGCACCTGAACTGTGCCTCTGCCTCCAGGAGGCTGGGTCGCCTGCAGGGCAGGCTCCTACTTTCGTAGAGGGTGTAGGAGCTTGCCCACAATCGAATGGACCTACCTGCAGCTTATCCACTGTTGTCGAACTGTGCCTCTGCCTCCGGGAGGCTGGGTCGCCTGTTGGCAGGCCCTTAACTCTGTAGAGGGTGTAGGAGCCTGCCTGCAGGCGAATGGCCCCAGCGTGGCACAATCCCGTTCGCTGGAAGCCCTCCACCGGCATGCGACCTTGCCGAAATTCTTTGATATACTCCCGAGCCTTCTTTGCTTTATTTCAACCACATCAAACAAGGATTCAGAGACCGATATGAAATCTCCCGTACGAGTTGCTGTCACCGGTGCAGCAGGCCAGATTAGTTATTCATTACTATTCCGCATTGCCGCTGGCGATATGTTGGGTAAAGACCAGCCAGTGATCCTGCAATTACTGGAAATCACCCCGGCTCTAGGCGCGCTGCAAGGCGTCGTTATGGAGTTGGAAGACTGCGCATTCCCATTAGTGCAGGGCATCGTACAGACCGACAAGCCAGAAGTGGCCTTTAAAGACGCAGACATCTGCCTGCTCGTTGGCGCACGTCCACGTGGCCCGGGCATGGAGCGTAAGGATCTGTTGGAAGCAAACGCGGCAATCTTCTCCGTGCAGGGCAAGGCAATTAATGACCACGCCAGCCGTGACGTGAAGGTTCTAGTGGTAGGCAACCCTGCGAACACCAATGCGCTGATCGCCTTCCGCAATGCGCCGGACTTGAAGCCTGGTCAGTTCACTGCGATGACGCGTCTTGACCACAACCGTGCGGTAGCACAGTTGGCGGCGAAGACTGGTAAGCACAGCACAGATGTCGATGGCCTGTTTATTTGGGGTAACCATTCCTCAACACAGTACCCTGACGTGCACCACACCACTGTCGATGGCAAGAAGGCGATTGACCTAGTTGATCAAAACTGGCTGGTGTCTGATTTCATCCCTACAGTTCAGCAACGCGGCGCGGCCATCATCAAGGCGCGCGGTCTGTCTAGTGCGGCTTCCGCGGCAAATGCGGCAATCGATCATATCCATGATTGGGTGCTGGGCAGCAACGGCAAGATAGTCAGCATGGGCATTCATAGCGAAGGCGCCTACGGCATCGCCAAAGGCTTAATCTATTCATTCCCGGTGATTTGCAAGGACGGCAAGTACACGATCGTCGAAGGCTTGGCGGTGAATGAGTTCAGCCAAGATTTGATGAAGAAAACCGAGAAAGAACTATCCGAAGAGAGAGACGCGGTCAGCGCCCTGCTGCCATAAGCGTTGTTGGCGGCGGCGCGGGTTGCGCTGCCGCTTTCCTTTACCCCAATGATTCAGTCCTAGAAGGGTTGCCTAATGAGTGTCAGCACGCTGCGGCCTCCGTTAAGTACGCAGTTCTGGATCTTGCAGCTGATTGGCTGGAGCGCATGGGTCGCATTATTGGTTTTGCGTGACTTGAGCTTCGTGCCTGCCGAATACATGACCGCCCGTGCTGCCATATTCATTATCGATGCGGGTGTGGGCATGTTCCTCACCTCCGTTCTACGCTATTGCTATCGCTATGTCTGGGACGCCAAGATTCCGGTGCGCATAGCCACCGCGTTGCTTGGATCCTTCTTTGCATCACTCATCTGGTTGGCCGCTAAGGCGCTAATCAGCTCCACAGACGTCGGCAGTGCGGTAGACCTTACCGATTATGGGCTGGTGTCCATCACCATCTTCTTTCCCTTCACTTATGCCTTTATCTTGATGTGGAGCGTGTTGTACTTCTGCTTTAAGTATTATCAGTTGTTTCAGCTCGAGAAGACCAAGAGCTTGCGCTCCGAGGCTTTGGCCCATGAGGCGCAGCTGCGCATGTTGCGATATCAGTTGAATCCGCATTTCCTATTTAACACCCTCAACGCTATCTCGACGCTTGTGTTACTCAAAGACACTAACACGGCAAACTCGATGATCACTAAGCTCAGCCAGTTTCTGCGTTATTCGTTAGACAATGACCCGCTGGAGCAAGTGGCATTAAGCTATGAGCTCAGTTCGGTTAGGCTGTATTTGGATATCGAGAAGGTACGCTTCGAGGAGCGTATGCAGGTAGAGGTCGACATCGCGCCAGAGGCTGGGTATGCCTTAGTGCCCAGTATGCTTCTGCAGCCCTTGATCGAGAATTCTATCAAGCATGCGATAGCGCGGAGTGAAGAGGGCGGGCTTATCCGTATCGCGGCTCGCAAAAATGGCGACAAACTCATTATCGAGGTGCAGGATGACGGCCCGGGAATCGAAGATATCAATGCATTCAATGGCAGCCAGAACGGCCCTGGTGGCGTTGGTCTGAAAAACATACGTAATCGTCTTAAAGAGGTTTACGGGTCGGCACATTCTTTGACATTTTCTTCTAGTTCACCGCAGGGTTGTTTAGTAACGGTTGTGATTCCTTATGAAATCAAATGAAAGCGAAGTGAAAATTCGCGCCATCGTCGTGGACGATGAGTCTCTGGCTCGCCAAGGCTTGACCATGCGTCTTGCACAATTTCCGCAAGTGGAAGTGGTGCAAGTGTGTAAGAACGGCAAGGAGGCTCTGGCCGCTATTGCCGAAGAGGCGCCAGATCTCGTTTTTCTAGATATCCAGATGCCGGGCATGACCGGGCTTCAGGTTGTAGAGAATCTTCAGCAAGACAATATGCCCATGATCATCTTCGTGACTGCGTACGATGCTTTCGCCATCGATGCGTTTAGTGCCAATGCAGTGGACTACTTACTCAAGCCCATCGAGGAGGAGCGCTTGGCCACTGCCGTGCGCAAGGTCACTGCGCAGGTTGAGCATAAGCAGGCGGCCATGGATAAGCAGCGGCTACTAGAAATTGTGATTAATCTTACCGGTAAGTCCAAGCATGCCGTCAATGAGTGGTTGCAGAACCCTGACGAGAAGTCCGAATACTCTGACCGCTTGGCGATAAAGGATGGTTCCTCCACCACTTTTGTACCCGTAAAGGATATCGATTGGGTCGATGCCGCAGGCGACTATATGTGCGTGCATGTGCAAGGTCAGACCCACATCATGCGCACCACCATGAAGGAATTAGAGGAGCAGTTGGACCCGAATATTTTCCAGCGAGTGCATCGCTCTACTATCGTGAATCTACAACGGGTAGATAAAGTTTCCTCCCATATCAATGGTGAGTTTCACCTGACGCTTTCATGTGGCTCCTCATTGAAGATGAGCCGTTCTTACAAAGACAAGGTAAAGCACTTCTTTTAAGTACGCCCAGTCTCTGGAATATAGTCTAGGGGCAGGGCTGTGTTGTCGATGACGCGACGCATGATAAAGCTAGAGTGCACGTCGGCGACCCCCTCTATCCGCGTAATCTTGTTCAGCAAGAAGTCGTGATAGTGCTCCATGTCTGGCAGCACCAATTTCAATAGATAATCCGCAGACTGCCCGGTGATCAACATTAGCTCGGTCACTTCCGGGTGTTTCCTTACCTCGCTTTCGAAATGCTCGAAACGGTCCGGCGTGTGTTTGTCCATGCTGATCTGCACTAGGGCATGCAGTTTTAACCCAAGTTTGGAGGCATTGAGTAGCACGACGCGGCGCTCTATAACGCCCTCCTCCTCTAATTGCTTGACCCGCCGTGCGCAGGGAGTGGCGGATAAGCCTACACGCTCAGCAAGATCGGCGTTGGTAAGTGTGCCGTCTGCCTGTAACTCACTAAGAATGCGTTTATCCAGTCTGTCCATCGTGGCTCCGTGAAGCGAATTTCTCATGCGTTGGCAATATTTGGATATAATACCTAAAAATATAAAAATAAATAGAGTAAAAAACTAATATTACCCCGAATTACTAGAAAATAAGCAGAGAAAAACTAATGAAGTTTGTTTAATCTAGTCAACATTGAAAAGCGGCCAAGCAAGTACGGCCACAGGAGCTAAGAAAATGTACGACCACAGCAAATACCAGCCATTCCAGCCTATCGCGATCAAAAATCGTACATGGCCGGACAACGTCATCGAGCGGGCACCCCGCTGGTGTAGCGTTGACTTGCGCGACGGCAACCAGGCTCTGATCGAGCCGATGTCAGTAGTGCAGAAAAAGGCGATGTTTGATCTGTTGGTCGAGGTGGGCTTTAAGGAGATTGAGATTGGTTTCCCTGCTGCCTCGCAACCGGACTTCGATTTCGTGCGCAGCTTGGTAACTGAAGACCGCATTCCCGACGACGTGACGGTGCAAGTGTTGACACAGGCGCGCCCTGAGTTGATTCAACGCACCTTTGAGTCTCTAAAAGGGGTAAAGAAGGCCATTCTGCATGTCTATAACTCCACCTCCACAGTGCAGCGCAAGAAGGTCTTTAAGCTAGACAAAGCCGGCATTCTGAATATCGCGGTCAATGGTGCTGAAGAAGTGAAGCGCTGCGCCGAATTGGCCCCCGAGACAGACTGGACCTTCCAGTACTCTCCCGAGAGCTTTACGGGCACAGAGTCTGACTACGCCGTAGAGGTCTGTAATGCCGTGTCTGCGGTATGGCAGCCAACGCCCGAGCAGCCCATTATCTTCAATCTGCCTTCCACTGTAGAGATGGCCACCCCGAATATTTATGCAGACCAGATCGAACTGTTCTGCCGCAACATCAATAATCGCGACTCTATAGTCGTGAGCCTCCACACGCATAATGACCGCGGCTGCGCAGTAGCTGCCGCCGAGTTGGCAGTGATGGCTGGTGCCCAACGTGTCGAAGGCACGCTGCTAGGCAACGGCGAGCGCACTGGCAATATGGACATCGTGGTTATGGCAATGAACATGTACAGCCAGGGCATTGATCCAGAGCTGGACCTGCGGGATATGGATAAAATCGTGAGCGTGGTCAAAAGCTGCACTGCGATCGATGTACACCCAAGACAGCCTTACTCGGGCGATCTGGTGTTCACCGCCTTCTCCGGCAGTCATCAGGATGCGATCAAGAAGTGTCTGGACATGTATACCGAAGGGGAAACTTGGGAAATCGCGTATCTCCCAATCGACCCCCGGGATCTGGGGCGCACCTATCAGGATGTGATCCGTGTGAACAGTCAGTCGGGCAAAGGAGGCGTGGCCTATGTACTGGCCAGTAAGTTCGGCTTCCAATTGCCTCGCTGGCTGCAGATCGAATTCTCACGAGTGGTACAGAAGCAGGCCGAGGACACGGGGCAGGAGATCTCTCCCGATACGATCTGGAGCCTGTTCAAAGAGCACTATCTCGACAACTCGCACCCAGTGCGATTGGACAGTTTCAGCATGCACCGTGCTAATGCGGCGGGCCGAGAATCCTTTACTGCGGGCATCAATTGTTTCGATGACTACCTGAAAGTGGAAGGAGAGGGCGATGGCGTGTTGGATGCCTTTGTGGAGGCGTTGAAGAAGCAGACAGAAGTCGATTTCGAGATTATGGAATACGGTGAGCATGCACTGGGCCAAGGCGCGGATGCGGAAGCGGTCACTTATATCCAGCTCAAAGACGGCAACAAACGCTATACCGGTGTGGCGATCAGTCGCGACATCGTATCTTCCTCTCTAAATGCATTATTGCGAGCGGCGAGCGCGTTGCTAAGTAAGAGCAAAGAGCGGCGTGTGGCTTAGGGCGTCGGCTGTAGGCAATAGGAGTTTTGTCGCATGCTTCGGATCGCCTGCAGGCAGGCTCCTACTCTAAAAATCGGAGCGCTGTTTTAGAGTAGGAGCCTGCCTGCAGGCGACCAGAAATCCACTTCGGAGTTCATGCCCGCGCGGGCATAGGCGATCAGCCCAGTCCTTTCTCAGATCTGCATTAATCCCACCCATTCGCCTGCAAGGCAGGCTCCTACACCTTCGATTTGGTGTGGCGATATCCCTGTGCCAATGCCAATCTGTGGGCGGAACATTCTTTTCTTGTAGGAGTCTGCCCTGCAGGCGACCCATTCCTTTAGAAAAAACCCTATCTTTGCAAACTAAAAATCCCTTCCTTGCGACTATTCGCTTAAACACATTATCCTTGTGGCACTTTTTACTGCGGCAGGCGTCATTTCGGCGCGCCGCGTTCCAGGGTGTTCCCGAGGCCACAGCATGAGTTCCACAGACCAGGACGAGGCGTTAATAAGCGCCGCCCTCGACGGGTCTGCGCGAGCGTGGGAGCGGCTGGTCAAACGCTACGAAAGTCGCGTTTATAACTTCAGCCTCCGCCTCACTGGGAATCAGACAGAGGCCCTGGACCTCATGCAAGAAGTGTTTCTGGGCGTGTACCGCAACCTGCATCGTTTTCGTGGTGACTCCCAATTCACCACCTGGCTGTTCCGGATCGCCCATAATAAAGCCGTCGACATGAGTCGGCGCAAGTATATGGTGACATCGCTTTCCTCTCTGGCAGGACAAGAGCAGAGCGATGACGACGTGTTAGACCATATTGCCAATGATAAAGGCGCGCAAGATCCTCAGCGCCTGCTTAGTGCCAAGCAGAGCAATGCCGAGATCATCGGCTGTCTCGACATCTTGAACTGGGAGCAACGGCTAGTGGTCGAGTTGAAAGTGTTTCAGTCACACACCTTCGACGAGATTGCCGAGATGCAGGATATATCTGCCAACACCGCTAAGACGCGCTTCTACACCGCGCTGAAATTACTGAAGGCCCATTTGGAGCACAACCATGAGCTGTCATGAATCCTTAAAACTAGTCCCGGATTACTTCGACGAGACACTGTCCTTGCAGGCACGCAATGCCCTAGAGGCACACTTGCAGGTCTGTGCTGACTGCCAACAGGCATTGGCAGACGCCAAGAGTATCAAGGCGCATCTACGTCATTGGCAAGACGAGCCAGTACCGCAATGGCAGAGCGTACCGAAACAATTACAAGATAAATCCGCTCCAGTAAAACCTCGTTTCTCCTTCTGGGGACAATGGGCGCCTCTGGCGGGCGCTTTTGTGATGGCCGTGGCTGTGATGTTCAATGTGCAGTTACAGGTTGAAGACAACAGCTTCACTTTTGCCTTTGGCAGTAATGCTGGAATCGACGCCCATAAAATCACCGCGCAGCTTGCGCAATTCGAGACAGTGCAGCGCGCTTTACAGCAGCAAACTCTGCAGGAGCTGAGCTCACAAATAGAGAATCGCCAGGCGAGCAACAATACGCGGCTGCTCGAGACGGTAATTGAACAGTTCGGCGATAGCACTACACGCAGTCTTGAGCAGGTGATGGCCTATTTCGAGGCGCAGCGGCAGGAGGACTTACGGCGGATGCAGACCAGTTATCAGCGCTTAGCAGACAGTGATTTCCAAACCATTCGTTCGATGCAGCAATTGGCGAATTACGTGCAGTATCAGGGTAGCCAACTGCAATGAGAAAGGCGTTTAGGAGTGAGAGAATGAAAGTGGCACAGCGATGGATATGGGCTCGGCCCGCGAGCATAGCGTGTATGGCGGCGTGTGGCATGGGCGTGGCGAGTTATAGCGCCGCACAGGAAGTAGCCTTAGACGAGATGCAGCGCAATATCGAGATTTTCTCCGGGGTGCTGCGTGAGGGCCTGGGGCTCAATAGTCGCGCAGGCATCTTCAGCCCTCTTAATGGCTCCGTGCGCGGCACCTATTTCATGGATCAGGGCATCGTGCTAGAGATAGTCAGCCCGCTGGCCAGCAACCGGAGTGCTTTCAATTGGCAAACACTGGAAGGCTCCCTGCAAGAACTCTCTGGGCAGATCTCGAGCTTTGTTAACAGTCAGTCGGCGCGTGTAAATCCGCCAGACCTGGAGGCAATGCGCGAATCTATGGCGCTGTCATTGCGCGGCGAGACAGCACGTGGTGCCTACGCGCAATTATTAGAGCACCTGCGCAATGTCGATATATCTTCGGAGATCGAGAGCGCGTTGGCCAACGCGTCGGAGTCTGCGCGATCGCTGCACCAGATGGGCCAGATCGACGATGCGAGACTCAATGCCTTGATGGCGGAGGTTAGTGAACGCAGAGCGCGAGTGAGTGAGCGCATCGCGGCCCTGCAAGCCCTGCGCAGTGAGGTGAGTGCGGCCGCGAGTAATGACGCGGCGGACACTGCCGGCACCGAGCAGCAGTTTCAGACCACGCTGGATCAGATAGTGGCGGCAGTGGCCCCAGTACGCGAGGCTGCGGTAAACCGTGCGCAGGAGCTGCACGCTATGGCGGAGCAGGCCAAGCGCGAACGTGAAGTGCAATGGCAGAGTGAGTTGGTGGTCTTTGAAGAGAATCTATTCGGTTTAGTATGTAATTACGCAGCCGGCCTGCGCGCCCTGCCAGAGGGTGAGCACCTAACTTTAGTACTCAAGGGCCTGGGTGATGAGAGTGAGAGTCGCCGTGAAGATCGCATTCATGTGCTGAATAAAACCGATATGCAACGCTGCCTGCAGGGGGAGCAATCGAGGGAGCAACTGCGAGGCAGCGCGCGCACTTACAGCTTCTGAGTTAACCGGCACTACCATGCGGGGCCGGTAATATTGGCGTCGGCAGGCACGAACTGGCGGGCGCTGTCCTCTGCCTGATAGAGGCGAGTAATTAACAGCATCACCCCAGCAACATCTAACAAGTCGCTATCACTCAATTCGAGTTTGCGGCGGATTCTTTCACGTGTGACATAGGGATTGCCGCGGCTGTCGAAGTTGAGGAAGTTGAAATCCTCGTCTTCATATCCCCAGTTGCTAGAGATCACCTCTTGGCCAATTCTCCCGTCCAGGCGGGGGAATGGGTAGAACCAACGTCCTCCTCGAATGCCGGCTTCATAGGTAATGATCTGCCCGCCTGGGTAGTACCATGTCTCATTCGAATAACGCAGCCGGAAGGTGGCTACCTGACCATTCGGCCAAAATAGTGCTTCACCGCCGTGAGTCCAGTGATAGGCCATGATGCGACCATTCGGATAATAGATGCTGGTGTCTCGGCGAGGCTGCGCCATAAATAATCGTCCATTTGGAAAGTACCAAGCGGCGTTATAGAGGTCTTTGGAGATACGAGTACCGCTAGAATAGCGGGATTCATAGCGGGTATCCTGAGTCAGTATGACTGACTGACAGACACGACGATTCAACTCCTGGAGGCTGCCCTGCATGGCATTCAATTCGCTAACGCTATCCTGATCCGCGGGGATCAATATGTTGACGGCCACCATCTTGGCCATGAATTCCACTGTGGCACACGCGGTGCTGAAATTATCTGAGCCGGTAGACTCAGCCATGGACTGTTGGCTCAGCAGTAGCCATAACATCATTGTTGAAAAACGCTTCATGTGGTCTGTCCTCCTTAAAGGCTTTTCGAGTGCCTTGAGGAGCATCATGGAGTGAACTAGGTGAACACGAACTGAATAAGCGCTGGTATTTTGGATGAGCGCGTTGCACTGTTGGTAACCGTGGCGTTTATCTTATAAAATGTCCCGAGTATTTGAGGTGCCGTCTTTAGAACTTTTATTAAGTTCCATACCGGCTCAAAGTGGCACTTCGCCTTACGCCGAGAGTCCCAATAACAAAATGAGCAGTGGAAGAAGGAGATAAAGATGGACTGTCCTAAATGTAATGCCAAGATGGCAGAGCGCAAAGTTGAGGTTCTCCACGGAACTGTGGTCGTTGACCAGTGTACAGGTTGTCAGGGTTTGTGGTTCGACAATGGCGAAGCGGAGCAGTTGAAGAAGTCGTGGATGTCAGACTTCTTGGATAGCGGCGATCCACGCATCGGCAAGACCTACAATCGCGTACGCGATATTCAGTGCCCACGCTGTGGTAAGGCAATGACGAAGTTGAACGACAAGAATCAATCTCATTTGGAATTCGAGGCCTGCGAAGAGCACGGTTTGTTCATGGACGCTGGTGAATTTACAGACTACAAGCATGAAACTCTTATGGATGTGTTCAAGGGGATCGTAGCCAAGGTGAAGCGCCGCTAGACTATTTGCCCGATAAACTGCGTCCTGGCCAACCGGGATGCAGCCAAATAGCCCGCTGCGCACATAGCGCGGGTAAATGCCTGAACCTGCCTACATCCATCCATTGATATTTGGGGTCATGAAAATCCGACCCCGTGGATGCCCAGAGATTGTTCGCTTCGCATAGAGTTGCCATATAACCCATCTTATCGGGGGCGATATTGGAAAAACTTACTTCGATGCCCTCACCCTGCCATCCAGCAAACTCACTGACCAAGCGGCGCAGCTTAATATTGCTCATTCCGTAGCGATTGGGGTGGGCTAGGATCGCGATACCACCCGCTGCACGCAGCGCCTGCACTGCGTCGGGAATTGCGCACCACTGTGCCTCTGCGCTGTATTTGCCGCGCTGGCCGAGGAAGCGCTTGAACGCGTCGTCTTTGCTCTTGGCGATGTTGTTATCCATTAGAAACTGCGCCACGTGATTGCGGCTGATGGCCTCGCAGGGAAGTGCATCGAGATAACGCATCAGCCCGGTGTGGCCAGCCTTTTGTAGGCGCATGTCGATTGCCTCTGCGCGCTCACGGCGCAGTGCCTGTTGCCCGCTCAAGAGGGCTTGTAAGGGGGGGTTATCGATGTCGATGCCGATGCCAACGACATGAATTTCATAGCCTTCCCACAGGCAAGACACTTCCACGCCCGGCACCAAATGAAAGTGCTCCGGCAGGCTCTGCAGATCGACGCTGCGCAGTGCGGCGGTGGTGTCGTGATCCGTTATCGCGAGAAAATCCACCTGATTTGCCAGTGCGCGGGCGATCAGATCCATTGGTGCGAGAGCGCCGTCAGAGAAATGTGTATGTGAGTGCAAATCAGCCAGCATGGGCATGGGCTCCTTATCGGTCGGCAAGAGTAAACCTTGGGGCCATCGGAGTAAACGGGGTGCCGGCGTCTAAAGTTGACTAAATCACTTAGGTATTTCATACTTTCACGCACCTAACGCACTTTAAGAGACTGGCTCATGCGCTTGACTACCAAAGGCAGATACGCTGTAACTGCGTTGCTCGATCTCGCCATTCACGGGGACGACGGCCCAGTGAATCTGGCGGATATCTCCCAGCGGCAAGGCATTTCACTGTCTTATTTGGAACAGTTATTCGCTAAACTGCGGCGCGGCGGACTAGTGTGCAGCATCCGCGGACCTGGTGGCGGCTATCGTCTTGGCAAGAAGGCCCAGGCCATACGTATCGCCCATATCATCGATGCTGTAAACGAATCTGTGGATGCCACCAAGTGCCAGGGCAAGGGCGATTGCCAGCAGGGCGAGACCTGCCTGACCCATCATCTGTGGCAAGACCTTAGCGAGCAGATTCACGATTTCCTGTCCGGTATTAGCCTTGCAGACCTCATCGCTCGCAGCGATATTAAACGCATCGCCTTGCAGCAGGACCAACGCCGCGAGATGCTCGCGCAACCGGAGCTAGATGGCGCGCGCATCGCGGCCACTTTCCTGCAGTAGGAGCCGGCCCTGCAGGCGGCCTGGCTTCTCGCATGTTTTTTTACTCTAGGACTCTCCATGCATAACCCAATCTATCTAGACTATGCTGCGACAACGCCAATGGACCCGCTGGTGGCCGAGCGCATGGCGTCCTGCCTTACTCTTGATGGCAATTTCGGCAACCCTGCCTCGCGCTCGCACTTGATTGGCTGGAAGGCTGAAGAAGCAGTTGAGGAGGCGCGCCGCCAAGTGGCCGACCTGATCCATTGCGACCCACGCGAGGTCGTGTGGACCTCCGGTGCTACTGAGTCCGATAACCTCGCCATCAAGGGAGCTGCCCACAGCCATCGCACCCGTGGCTTACACCTCATCACCTCTAGCATTGAGCACAAGGCGGTGCTTGACACCTTTGCGTATTTGCAAGGCGAAGGCTTCGAAGTCACTTATCTAGCCCCCGACTCAATGGGCGTGATTAGCCCCACGAGTGTCGAGGCGGCGCTGCGCGAAGACACCACTCTCGTGTCGCTCATGCACGTAAATAATGAGCTTGGCAGCGTGAACGACATCACGGCGATAGGCGCGCTCACGCGGGCTAGAGACATTCTCTTTCATGTGGATGCCGCGCAAAGCGCTGGCAAAACTGCAATTGATTTGTCGGCATTGCAGGTCGACTTGATGTCATTTTCCGCACATAAAGTCTATGGTCCAAAAGGCATGGGTGCGCTGTATGTGAATCGTAATCCGCGTGCAGTAATTGAGGCGCAGATTCATGGTGGCGGTCATGAGCGAGGGATGCGTTCGGGCACACTTGCTACGCACCAGATTGTCGGCATGGGCAGCGCCTTCGCGCTGGCCGGGCAGCAGATGATAGAAGAGTCACAGCGTCTATGGGCGTTGCGCAAGCGCCTGCTCGATGGGCTAATGCCTCTCGGCGGTGTCACCTTAAACGGACACCCAGTCAACACGGTGCCTGGCATCGCTAACCTCGCCTTTGCAGGTGTCGATGGAGAGTCCTTGCTCTTATCGCTGCGGGATATCGCAGTGTCTTCTGGTTCGGCCTGCACCTCGGCCACGATGGAGCCTTCCTTTGTACTGCGAGGTATCGGCTTGGCAGATGAGCTCGCGCAGAGTTCCCTCCGCCTCTCCATAGGGCGTTTTAGTAGCGAACAAGATGTCGATACGGCCATTGCGATCCTGAGTAAAGCGTTACTCGCGCTGCGCGCACACGCCAGCGTCTAGGTTCCTATAAACCCGTATAATTACGCGCTGTTAACACGTATAATGCGCGGTTTTCTGAACTTGTAACCGGTATGGAGCTAAACTGAATGCCAATTGAAAGAACTTTGTCCATTATTAAACCCGATGCAGTCGCCAAAAACGTCATTGGTGAGATCTATTCTCGGTTCGAAAAAGCGGGCCTGCGCATTGTGGCTGCGAAGATGACGCGCCTAACCAACGAGACCGCCGGTGGTTTCTATGCGGAGCACAAAGAGCGCGGTTTCTTCCCCGATCTGATCTCCTTTATGACCTCTGGTCCAGTTATTGTGCAAGTACTCGAAGGCGAGAACGCCGTTGCTGTGCACCGTGAACTGATGGGTGCCACTAACCCAGCTGATGCGGCACCTGGCACTATCCGTGCGGATTTCGCCGTCTCTATCGACGCGAATGCTGTACACGGGTCCGATTCTGCAACGTCTGCAGCACGTGAGATCTCTTACTTCTTCAGTCCTACAGATATCTGCGACCGCGTTTAAGCGGACGTATACACGGAGCCCGTAATGAGCACGAGCGAAAAGAAAATCAACCTACTCGGATTAAGCTTGCCAAAGATGCAAGCTTTTTTCGCTGAATTGGGGGAGAAGCCTTTTCGCGCGAGCCAGACATTGAAGTGGATTCACCAGCGCGGTGTGGTCGACATCGACCAGATGACGGACATTAGCAAGGTACTGCGCGAGAAGATTAAAGCGGTGGCCGAGATTCGGCTACCGCTTATCACTCAGGAATTCCTCTCTAAGGACGGCAGTTGCAAGTGGATCGTGCAGGTCGCTAGTGGTAGCAGCGTGGAGATGGTCTATATTCCGGAGTCGGGGCGCGGCACGCTATGTGTCTCCTCCCAAGCCGGTTGCATCCTAGACTGCAGCTTCTGCGCCACGGGCAAGCAGGGCTTTAATAGCAATTTGACTGTTGCCGAGATCATCGGGCAGTTGTGGTGGGCCAATCAGAAACTCGCGGGCTTTGGCGTCAAGCCGGCACCGGAGTGGAATGAGAACGGCCGTGCACCCCAGAGTCCGCGTCCAGTGAGCAATATCGTCATGATGGGCATGGGGGAGCCGCTGCTTAACTTTGAGAACGTCATGGATGCTTTGAGTCTTATGATGGAAGATCAGGCCTATGGCTTGTCCAAGCGCCGTGTGACTATCAGCACCTCGGGCGTAGTGCCTGCGATCGACCGACTCAAAGACTTTACCGACGCATCGCTGGCGATCTCGCTGCATGCACCGAACGATGAACTGCGTAGCCAGATCGTCCCGATCAATAAGAAATACCCAATTAAAGAACTTTTGCGCAGCGCCGCAGGCTATATGAGCACCCTCGGGGAGCGCCGCGTGTGCGTAATCGAGTACACGCTGATCGCAGGGGTCAATGATCACCGTCAGCACGCCCGAGAGTTGGCAGAGCTGTTGCGCACTTTCCCGTGCAAAATCAATTTGATTCCCTTCAACCCGTTCGATCTTTCCGATTACCGGCGCCCTAGTGTCTCGTCGATCAGTAATTTTCGGCAGATCTTGCATGAGGCGGGCTATACGGTCACCGTGCGCACTACGCGCGCCGATGATATAGGTGCCGCATGTGGACAGCTGGTGGGCGAGGTTGGGGATAATACTAGGCGCAGTCAACGCTATGCCGAGGCGGCCACCAAGCGCCTGCAGCTTGAGGCGGACAGCGCAGTCGCCAGCAGAGAATTTACACGAGCAGATAATCTCGCAGTATCTGTCGATAGGCATGGGGTCTAATGCCAATAGGCGCCGGAAAAACAAGCATTGTTTCGAGTAATAGGAAGACAATGGCGGTGATACGGTCTGTATTGACGGCGTTCGGATGTGCCTTATTACTGTCGGCGTGTGTGACGACTACGACGGGAGGCTTCAATACAGAGCCCTCGGCAGAGCGTGCGGAGCGGGATTTTGTGCAGCTCTCAATCGGTTATTACGAGGCGAGCGACATGGTTGCCGCACGGCGCAATATTAACAATGCATTGGCACTGAATAACCGCAGCTCGGCGGCCTATAATGTGCTGGCGCTTGTGTTGCAGCGCGAGGGCGATGTGCAGCTTGCCCGCGATTCCTTTCAGCGCGCTCTGGAGCTGGACGCACAAAACTCTCGTGCTCGCAATAATTACGCGGCCCTGTTATTCGATATCGGCGAGTTCGAGCAGTCTTATCGCCAACTCGAGACTGTTGCCAACGACACTAGCTACGAATCGCGGGACCTAGCCTTCCAGAATTTAGGGCTAAGCGCCCAACGTACGGATCGTCCAGAGCGCGCTGAGTACGCATTTGAACGCGCTCTGCAGCTCAATAGTAATGCACTGCGCTCTTTATTAGAGCTTGCACAGATCAAGTTCGAAAAGGGCGAATTCGCAGAAGCGATGAATTACTACAGCCGGTTCGTCACCAGTAGCCAATTTATGAATGTTGTGCAGACCCCTCGCAGTCTGTTGCTGGGTATCCAGCTGGAGCGTCGCTTCGACAACGAAGAGGGGGCAGCCGTCTACGCAGTATTACTAGAACGGATGTACAGAGACTCACCGGAATTTCGCCAGTATTTGAACCTAAGCCAATGAATAGTGAAGAACAGCAAGAAGATTTGAACGAAGAGCGGGGCCAGCCCGAGAACGGGCCTGGGCATTTGCTTGCCAAGAAGCGCGAAGCCTTAGGCATGAGTGTTCAGGATGTAGCCGATACCCTCCATATCACCATGCACTATGTGCACGCACTGGAAACAGATGAGCACGACAAGTTGCCGGGCGATGTGTTTATTAAAGGCTATCTGCGCTCCTATGCGAGCCTATTGCGACTCGACCCGACGGTGATCGTCAATGTCTACCTGGAATATAGTAGCGATCGCGTAAACGTCGAGTCCGAGTCCAGCACGCGCCGGCACATTGGCAATAATCGCCGTATTCCGTGGATAGTAGTCTCCGGTGTCGCCTTCGTCGGCATGGCTATTGCGCTGTGGTTTTTTAACTCGGATAGCCCTAGCCCTGCGCGCCCAACTGGGGCTGCGGCTGCGGCCAATACACCGAATGTCACGACACGTACTTTGCGTCCAGGCGTCGCCGCGACCTTAGACCAAGTGGCTACATCTGTTGAAGTGCCATCTATGCCTGAACAGTTAACACAGTCTATGCCAAGTCCTGTTGCAGAAGAGCAGGCAGCCCCAGAAATTGCGTTAACGCTACAAGAAGAGTTAGCACCGGGTGATGCCACAGCGGCCACGGACGAAGTGCAAGATCAGTTGGGTGTACAGTCCGCCGAAAGTGAACCTCAAGACGAGCTGCGCCTTATCTCTGTTGATGGCGGTGGCGAGGACTACGTGCAGTTCACCTTCACTGGCGCGAGCTGGGTGCAGGTGGACGATGCCAATGACGAACAACTGTATGGCGACGAGCGTGGGGCCGGCGATGTATTGCGTATCACTGGCACCGCGCCCTTTAATATACTCTTAGGCGATGCGTCGAACTCAGAGCTAAGTTTCAATGGCGCAATGGTCGACTTTAGCGCCAGTATTCGCGCCGACAATACGGCAAGACTGACAATCGGATTATGAGCAGATTATGAGTGCACACACAGTTATCCCGCGGCGTAAGACTCGGCAAATAATGGTCGGCAACGTGCCTGTTGGCGGCGATGCACCCATTTCCGTCCAGAGCATGACTAACACCGAGACCTGTAATGTCGCTGAGACAGTGGCGCAGATTCAGCGACTCGAGCGCGCAGGCGCGGATATAGTGCGCGTCTCAGTGCCAAGCATGGAGGCAGCCGACGCCTTCCGTGACATTCGCCGTCAAGTCAAAGTGCCCCTCGTGGCGGATATTCATTTCGACTATAAAATTGCCCTAAAGGTGGCCGAGTACGGCGTGGATTGCCTGCGCATAAATCCCGGCAACATCGGCAGCGAGAAGAAGATCCGTGCCGTGATCGATATCGCGAAGGACAAGGGTATTCCGCTGCGCATTGGTGTGAACGCTGGCTCGCTTGGCAAGGTAATACTGCGCAAATACCCCGAGCCGACGGCAGAGGCCATGGTCGAGTCTGCGCTCACGCAGATCGATATTCTCGACAGATTGAATTTTCAGAACTTTAAGATCAGCCTCAAGGCATCCGAGATTTTCATGACGCTTGCGGCCTATCGCAAATTGTCTACGCAGATCGACCAACCGCTGCACCTGGGCATCACGGAGGCCGGTGGCCTGCGCTCCGGCACAGTGAAATCCGCAGTTGGACTCGGCGCTTTGTTGATGGAAGGTATTGGCGACACAATCCGGATATCTCTGGCGGCGGACCCGGTCGAAGAGATTAAAGTGGGCTTCGATATCCTCAAAAGCCTCGGTATTCGCAGCAAGGGCGTCAATTTAGTAGCCTGCCCCAGCTGTTCTAGGCAGAATTTCGATGTCATCAGCGTGGTCAATCAATTGGAAGCCCGCCTAGAGGACATTATTACGCCAGTAGACGTGGCGATCATTGGCTGCATCGTCAATGGCCCAGGCGAGGCAAAGGTCGCCGAGATCGGCTTGACTGGCGCCAGCCCGAGTAACTTGGTCTATGTGGACGGTAAGCCCCATCATAAAATCGATAACGCCAAATTGGTGGATGAATTAGAAGCGATGGTGCGTGCTCGCGTCGCAGCGAAACTCAGCGCCGAGGCAGAGCGCGTGGCAAAACGACATCCGGACATAATCGCTACGGATTAGATGCCCCGCCCGCAACGCAACACAGCGACAAACCTTTTATGAATAAGATTCAAGCAATTCGAGGAATGAATGACATCCTCCCCAATGAGACGCCTCTTTGGCAGTACTTCGAAAACACCGTGCAGCGCGTGGTGAGCAGCTACGGTTACCGTGAAATTCGTTTCCCGGTTCTCGAGCAGACACAATTGTTCAAGCGCTCAATCGGCGAGGTCACCGACATCGTCGAGAAAGAGATGTACAGCTTCGACGATCGCAATGGCGAGAACTTGAGCCTGCGTCCCGAAGGCACCGCTTGTTGCGTTCGCGCCGCTGACGAACACGGCCTTCTATATAATCAACAGCAACGGCTCTGGTACAAAGGGCCGATGTTCCGTTACGAGCGTCCCCAGAAGGGGCGCTACCGACAGTTTCACCAATTCGGGGTAGAGGCCTTTGGCATGAGCGGCCCGGATGTCGACGTCGAACTCATCCTGTTGACGGCCCGGCTGTGGCAGGAATTAGGGCTCAGCGTTCATGTGCGCTTGGAGATTAATAATATCGGCACGGCTGCGGATCGCCGTGATTTCGGCGCGGCTCTCGTGAGCTTTCTTCAAGCCCACGAAGAGGCTTTGGATGGTGATAGCAAACGCCGCCTTAGCAGTAACCCGCTGCGCATACTCGATAGCAAGGTGCCGAGCACTCAAGCGATCCTAGTTGATGCGCCGACGCTTGCAGATTTTGTTAGTGACGAAACCAAAACGCATTTTGCGGAACTGACGGCGTTGCTCGATGCTGCAGGCGTTGTCTATTGCGTCAATCCGAAGCTCGTGCGCGGGCTCGATTACTACAATAATATGGTGTTCGAATGGATCACCGACACGCTGGGGGCGCAAGGCACTGTCTGCGCAGGCGGTCGTTATGATGGTCTGGTTGAACAGTTGGGCGGACGCGCAACTCCCGGCGTAGGATTTGCCATGGGTATCGAGCGTCTAGTCTTAATGTTGCAGGAGCTAGAACAAGTGCCTGCTGCCTTAGCCCAAGTAATAGATGTGTATGTCGCGGTAGGTGACGGAATGAGTGCAGGGGCTATTGCCTTGGCTGAGTCGCTGCGGAGTGCGCTGCCAACGCTGCGGCTTCAGCTAAACTGCGGTGGTGGCAAGATGAATAACCAGCTCAAGAAAGCATTTAATAGTGGTGCATCCTATGCACTAGTAATAGAGGCGGACGAGCAAGGGCTGCTAAGTCAGGTCAAATTGCGCCATTTGGGTGATGAATCCGCGACTGAGCAGGTCCCTATAGACGAATTGCGGTGTAAGTTAGAGCAGCTCTACCCCAATGCTTGACAGCGCACAGCGGCTAATTCAGGATGCCCTACCCGGCGCACCAGCAGCGCAGGCAGGGCAGGCAAGTACACCAGAAACAAGTAAAAATAGACTGAAATAGGAGTGATCCGTGGCATTTAGTACCGAAGAAGAAGAAACACTAGACACCATTAAACGGTGGTGGAACGAGAGTGGCAAATCCCTAGCGCTCGGAATCATCGTGTTTGGCGTTGGTTATTTGGGCTGGATGCAATGGCAGAACATGCAAACGGCAGAATCGGCAACAGCCTCCGACATCTACGAGGAGCTCGGTGTTACGGTAGTGCTTGGTCCTGGCATTCAGTTGACAGGTGACACTATCGCCAATGCTAAGCAATTGATTTTGCAATTAAAAGAAAATCATGGCAATTCGGCATATGCACTCTACGGCGCCCTATTCGGCGCGCGTCTTGCGGTGGATGATCGTGACCTCGATACAGCGGAGACAGAGCTGCAGTGGTTGCTGGATAACGCCAGAACAGGCTTCTTCGCGCCTACGGATGAGTCCCTTATCATCACTGCGAAGCTGCGTTTGGCCCGTGTCATTCTCGCCAAGGGCGAGGCTCAGCGTGCACTTGATCTCTTGAGTACCGTTACCCCTGGTGCCTTCGAGGCAGATTACGGCGAGATCAGAGGCGATGTATTTGTTGCTCTCGGGCGCATGAGTGAGGCACGTGCCTCCTATGAAGAAGCGCGAGAAGCCGGCTCAACCAGCGATACCTTGCAAATGAAATTAGATGATATTGAGTTAGACAGTTAAGGATTTTGGTATGAATACAGCAGTCTCGACTTCGCCCTCGTCTCAGCCAGAAAATCCCGCACTGGGAAGTCGATGTGGCCGTATCCTTAAACTAGGCTTGGGCGTTTGCCTTGTTGTGTCGTTGAGCGCCTGTAGTGTGTTTCAGCCGATCGCTGATCTGTTCAGCGACGACGAGTCCGAGCAACCTGCAGAACTAAGCGATCTCGACGACGAGGTGCGCCTGACACGCCGCTGGAGCGTAAATGTGGGCGACGGGCAGGGCGAGTATTACAGTCAACTGCACCCGGCAATCGACCGCGACATGATCTTCGCTGCCAGTGCCAACGGCACCGTGGTGGCGGTTAATCGTGCCACCGGTAATGTGGAATGGCGCGTGCGCAGCGACCGCACTATATCGGGCGCCGTAGGCGCGTCGAATGGCCTAGTGCTATTCGGGACTCGCGAGGCTGAAGTAGTAGCGCTCGATCAATTCTCGGGTCGCGAACTCTGGCGTGCCGGAGTGTCCAGCGAGGTCCTGTCGGCGCCGCAGACCAATGGCACTATCGTGGCCTTGCAGACGGTGGATGGCAAGCTCATCGGCTTGGACGCTGTAACGGGAAAGCAGGCGTGGATATATGAGTCCACCGTGCCTGCCTTGACGCTTCGGGGCAGCAGCAGTCCGGTAATTGCCGGCAATGTGGTGATCTCGGGCTTCTCTAATGGCATGGTCGCGGCCGTCAATGCAAGCAATGGCTTCTTGCTCTGGGAAGAGCGCGTCGCAGTGCCGCAGGGTCGCTACGATATCGAGCGCGTCATCGATGTGGATGGTGATCTGTTGCTTGCGGGCAACACCGTGTTTGCGTCTAGCTATCAAGGTAATTTGATGGGCTTTGACGTTCAGTCTGGCCGTATTGTGTGGGGCACTGAGGCCTCCAGTTATCACGGAATAGCACAAGGGTTTGGTAATACTTATTATGTGGATGACAAGAGCCAGATCTTTGCCATCCGTAACAATTCCGAAGACGTGGTTTGGGAGAACAAAGGCTTGCGCCTGCGCCGCATCACCGCACCACAAACTATTGGTAACTATGTGGCCGTCGCGGACTTTGAGGGTTATTTGCACCTGCTCTCGCAGATCGATGGCCATTTCGTTGGGCGCACGCGCGTTGATAACGATGGCGTCCGCGGCAATATGGTAGTGGATAACAATACTATTTATGTTTTCGGTAATAGCGGCCGCTTGGTCGCCTACTCTTTCCGCTAAACCTATAGTGCTCTCCCGTTGGGGAGGGCAGCGTCGGTTGCGAATCACTTTATCTATGGAATCCGTATGAGGCCAGTCCTAGCCCTTGTTGGTAGACCCAACGTTGGCAAATCCACACTGTTCAATCGACTGACCCGCAGTCGCGATGCGCTTGTCGCGAATCTGCCCGGTCTTACTCGCGATCGTCAGTATGGCGAAGGCCGCATTGCGGACCGCCCGTTTATTGTCATCGATACTGGTGGCCTAGCGGGCGAGGAGGAGGGCATCGATTTCGAGATGGCCGCCCAGTCTCTGTTGGCCATTGACGAGGCCGATTGCGTACTACTATTAGTCGATGGTCGTTCGGGCCTAACTCCCGGCGACACGGCGATCGTCGAGCATCTACGTAAGAACGAAAAGAATGTTGTACTAGTCGTGAATAAAGTCGATGGTATAGACGAAGATGTCGCCATGGGCGACTTCTACGGTCTGGGTATTCCCCGGGTCTTTCCGGTCACGGCAAGTCAGGGTCGTGGCGTACGCAAGCTCATCGATGATGTGCTCGCGACTTTCCCTGAGGAAGAGGAGCTTACACCGGCCACACAGAACGGCATCAAGATTGCCGTCTCCGGTCGCCCCAATGTGGGCAAGTCCACTCTAGTTAATCGCATGTTGGGTGAGGACAGGGTCGTGGTTTACGATATGCCTGGCACCACGCGAGACAGCGTGTACATTCCTTTCGAGCGTCATGGCGAGCACTATACGTTGATCGATACCGCCGGTATTCGCCGTCGCGGCAAGACTACTGAAACGGTTGAAAAATTCTCTGTCGTCAAGGCGCTACAAGCGATCGAAGATGCCAATGTGGTGATCTTGATCGTGGACGCTCGCACCGGCATTGTCGAGCAAGACTTGCATCTGCTTGGCTATGTATTGGATGCAGGGCGCGCGTTGGTCATCGCCATCAATAAATGGGATGGCATGAATTTCGAAGAAAAAGATAAAGTGAAATCCGATATTAAGCGCCGCTTCGCGTTTGTAGACTTCGCTAAGATCCATTTTATTTCCGCGCGACATGGAACAGGGGTAGGGGATCTCTACGAGTCTATTCATGCCGCCTATGCCGCCGCGCAGAAAACGCTGACTACCAGCATATTAACGCAGGTTCTGCAGGCCGCTGTGGAAGAGCATGCACCGCCGATGATTGACGGGCGCCGGATCAAGTTGCGCTATGCGCACGCCGGAGGACATAATCCTCCCATTATCGTGATTCACGGTAAGCAGACCGATAAAGTCCCCGATAGCTACAGTCGTTATCTGGAGAAGACATTCAGGAAGATTCTCAAGCTCGAGGGCACGCCAGTACGCATTCAATATCGCAGCGATGACAATCCCTATGTCCGTCATGAGCAAGACCTTACACCGCAACAGGTTGCACGAAAGCGACAAATTAAGAAAAATCGCATCAAGTCAGCACCGAAGACCTAACGGATTAATTCCCGAGACAGTCTTTGCAGCACTGACTAAAGGTGAGGGAAGATGTTTCGGAGTCGATTGCTTAAGTTCGCGATAATTGCATTGCTAGTGATGCATGCGCTTTCCTTATGGGCAGCAGACTCAGATCTGCATCGCCCCTCTGGACTCGAGGCTATTGTCCCGAGCCCCGACCTCCCATTTAAAGATTATGTACTTCAGAACAGTGCCCGCATTCGCGAGGTGCTCGCACGTGATTACTATGCCTTTAGCGATGAACCTTTTGGCCCTGGATATACGATCGACAAGACGCTTGCGATGCGCGCGCCCTATGAGTGGCGGCCGGTAACGCCAGAATGCGCTGACGGGCAGCCGCGCATGGGTTTCCTGTTGATTCACGGACTCACCGATTCCCCCTACCTTCTTAGCGATGTCGCCGCGTCTCTGCGTGAGCGTTATCCCTGTGCCTTGCAGCGCGGTCTATTGCTGCCGGGTCACAGCACCGTGCCTGGCGATACTCTCGAGATGCGTTTCGAAGATTGGCTGACGGTGACGGAGTATGGGGTTAACAGTTTTCGCGGCGACGTCGATGCCTTGTTTATGGTGGGTTTCTCCACAGGGAACTCTTTGTCGGTGCGCTATGTTGATGCGCACCGCGACGATTCCCTCGTCAAAGGTCTCATCATGCTCTCTCCCGCTATCGCCGCGCGCAGCCACTTTGCGTTCTTGTCGCCCTATGTGCGTTGGTTCAGCGACTGGTTGTCGGAGAATGGTGAACATGACTCTGCCCGCTACGAATCTTTTTCGATGAATGCTGGCGCGGAATTCTACGAATTGACGAGTTCCCTAAGTAGCGCCTCGTTTGTCCCAATTGATGTACCTGTGTTCATGGCAGGCAGTAGTGCGGATGCCACGGTCAATATGGAGGCGGCGAGAGAGTTCTTCTGCACGAAAACTCCGCGCGGCGCTCGCTCCATGCTTTGGTATCAGGCCACTGACCTAGACCTACCGCCACAGACACAATGCGATGGCATTTTGGTAATTCCCGCACAATCTGCCCCACATCGCGTGATCAATCTCTCCCATACTAGTATCTCGATGGCGCGGGACAACCCTCATTATGGTTTCGATGGTGACTATAGCATGTGCTTGCATTACGGAGAGGGCACGGCGGATTACGCTGCGTGCGTTTCTGATGATGCGCAAACCGTCTACGGCGAAAGTGGTCTCGGTAGCGACGACCGTTTCGAGGGCAAGCTAATTCGTCGCGGAAGTTTCAATCCGCACTATACGCAGCTGATCGAGCACATCGAACGTTTTATCGAGAGCGTTAATTGATGGAAGCGTTCTATTTCTCTCCCATGCTCATGGGCGTCAATCTGATCTTCGCATTGGCTATTGCCGCTACCGCATTGTGGAGAATGTCTCGTCCCATGCCAGCGCCAGTTTTTTGGATGGCAGGGGCATGGTCGCTGGTATTCGGAGTGTTGCTATTTGGCGTGTTCGTCTTGACCCGTAATCCGGTGTTAAACGTAGCAGGTAATATGCTGCAATTGTGTGGTGAGGCTATTTTCGTCCTCGGCGTATTCCGCTTCATCGGGCGCCCAATTCCCTACTGGATAATACCCGCAAGTGTCGCAATCGTTGGCGGCGTGAACGTGCATTACTGGGTGACCAGTGGCAACTCCGATCTCCTCATGGTCGTATACTCCATAGTTGCCGGGCTTCTGCCCGTGCAAGCGGTTATCTTATTACTGCGCTTGCGCGATGACCCCAGCACGCGGTCAGCAAGAATAATGGTGGGTGTTTGTCTCGCTATCTATAGTGCAGTGACTTTTGCTCGCGCATGGTTTGCGTGGGATGCATTTGCTTCGGGTCAGCCCTATTTGCAGCCCTATGATTCGTTTAGTTATCTGCTGCCGTATAACTTTGGCATTCCTGCCTTGGTTATGGGTTTCATCGGGATGACGCTTATGACGATGCAGCGCATCCTCGCTGACAGCCGGGTAAATGCAGAACGTGCCAAAGAGAATTCCTTACGCTTCGAGCGCCTACTTAATGTCTCTAGTGCGGGTGTCGCCGTACTTCGCGACGGCAGAATCTGCGATTCGAATGCGCAGTTGGAAGCCCTGCTCGGACAACCTAGGGAACAAATCTTAGACAGAGAGTTCGCCCTATTTTTTAAGAAACATGAGCGAGATCTGCTTGCCAGATCAATGCAGGCAGCGGATGGTGCGCTCGTCGATATCGATGTCCGACGCAGTGATGGGAGCATACTCAATTCGGAATTGAGGGTGTTGCCACTCCTCGGCGATAGTGGTGACTACGTGGCGGAAATACGCGATATAAGTCATCGCCGTGCACTCGAGGACGAGCTTAAACGCTTGGCAACTACCGATCCATTAACGGGCGTTTTGAATCGACGTTCCTTTGATGGTTTGTTCGCCCGCGCCTTGCAGCGCTCGATTCGTCATAAGGTGCCAATGTGTCTAGCGATGCTCGATCTCGATCACTTTAAGAGCGTGAATGATCAGCATGGCCACCAAGCAGGTGACCAGGCCTTGCGTCTGTTTTCACAGCTCTGTGAGCGCGAAGCGCGCGGTACTGATGTGTTTGCGCGCATTGGTGGCGAGGAATTTGTGCTGCTTCTGACGGAAACCTCTATTGAGGGTGCCGAGAATATTCTACGACGCCTGTTTCGCGGTGTTGCGAATTTGCGTTTAGAGGGGAGTAATGGTTATTTCTCAATAGAGCTAAGTGCCGGGTTAGCTGAGTTTGTCGAAGGCGATTCCATGGACTCCTTGATGCAGCGGGCCGACCGTGCCCTCTATAATGCCAAGGCGGAAGGGCGTAATCGCATTTCTATGAATTCTGCGGCTAAGTCAGGTTAGTCTAGAGGTGCGAGGGGGTCCTGCTCTCGTAACACCATATGTGGCTTGCCCGCGATATAGCGGCGCCTAAACACCTCGAAATAGGCGTTCAAGGACTCTGCCGCCACCAAATCTCCTCCGAGTGCTAAGACCATGCCGGCGACCTCTGCGGTGCATAATTGATACTTGTGTGCGGCCTCACGTAATTGATAGAGCGACTTATGCTCTGGCTCTATGCCTAACACTGGTATCTGCGCCAGATAGGGGCTCTTGAACATTTTTTTTGCCTCACGCCAGGTGCCGTCCAGCATGATGTAAAGCGGAGTTTTGCCGATTTTGTGCATCTCGATCTCCGCAAGGGAGTCGATGCAGCGCTCAGGCTCGGCATACTGGTGAGGAAATACCACGACAGGGGTATATTGCGGGTCGGCCAATAACTGTAATAATGCCGGGTCGACCTTGGTTCGCTCCCATAGGAACGCGTGGTTGTCTTCAATTACATCGGCGATCAAGCGCCCTGTATTGCTAGGCTTAAACGCCTCGCCCCAGTACATGATGAAGCAGAAGGCACTGCCGCGCAAAGGTGCGGGCCTGTCGTCACAAATGCAGCCGGTAAGAGGAAGCAGGCACAAGGCGCAGCGCTTTACCTTGCTCCCACGCGCCATGAATGGTTTTCTAGTCTTCAGCAGTTCTCGTGCACGAAGGGCCATGATCGAGTTGATGTGCGGCGCAGATGACAAAGGGGATTCCCTGTAATGTGGTGTGTTCAGGTAGGAGCCTGCCTGCAGGCGACCAGAAACCTTCTATGGAATTAATATACCCTGCAGGTGACCTGTGGGAGCGCTTGAAAGGATTATAACCCGATTCGCCGCGCTAACCGGGTTCCACGAGGCATAGTCCATGACAATTTATCAAATACTCAAAAAGATGCTTGGCCTTGTAGCGCTTACGGCCGCGCTTTGGCTGGTGTATTTGTATGGACGGCTTCTTAGTAGCCCGGCATTGATCTTGGTCTGGATTACCACTAGCGCGCTACTAGGGTTGGGGCTGTGGCAACGTGCCAAGACTCGGCGACGGGTCTGGTTGGCCGCTTATCTACGATCCGAAAGCAGCGCGTTTAGGCTATTGCGTGGCGGTTTCCTGATGGCAGTGGTGCAAGTGGCTGTAGCGAGTGTAATGGCCCTCTACCTTCTGCTCACGATCCTGCGCTTAGAGACCTATCCGCAGTGGCTGGCCTTGCTTGGCGCTGCCCTAGTATTGCCAGTGGTGGCTGCACTGATTTCGCGTCTGTTGCAGGCCCAAGTGGTGCCGGTTTTTCGTGAGGAGCTAAGCCTGCGCCTGGCGCTCAATCTGCTTGCAGGAGCCCTCTTGCTCTATTTGGTATGGCTCGCCTTCGGTGGGCAATACCCCGATTTTCGCGATGCGAGTTTGGAGCAAGCGGTGTGGTATGCAGTGTCCAACGAGCAGTCCCGCAGCCCCTTTCTCCAGACCTTACTTGAGATGGCGGCGGTGTTCGATGGCCTGCAGGCGTGGCTGGCACAGCGCTTATTGCCTACTCCTGGCACCTCTGTTTGGCAAGCCGCTGGTTGGTGTGTTGTGCTTGCACGCGAAGCGCTGTTTGTCTGGTCTTATCTGCTACTGTGCAGCGGTGCGCTGGCGTTGCCACAACTTTTTACTGCAAGTGCGCCCACTGGGAAAAGTGAGGACCTTCATGCTCTACTCTGAACCTACAATTGAGCAAACTGGCATGCCACTAGCGCGCGTGCGTCAAGTTTTTCTAGCGCTCCTCTTAGTGCTGGCCTGCGTGGTTTTGTTTAGCCAATTCAAGATTCAAATGCCGCGACAATGGTCAGGCAATTCAGTGCAGATCGTGGCATTGGATGAACAGTATTACCGGGTTAACCAGGCGCAGATGGCCTGGCTGGAGAGTTTTACTTCTGAACATTTCAGTGCAGGAGAGATGCGTAGCAAGGAGCGGGTGGAGCAGCAAATCGACGCACAGCTGGACAGTTTGTTCGCTCGTGTTAACGAGCGCCTACCACTTTTTGCAGACTGGTATTACTCACTTTCTGGCGAGTATAGCCGCATGGCGATGGCGGTACTAAGCACAGGTAAACTGGTTGAGGGGGATTTTGTCGCCCGCAAGGCGTCCGAGGTGCTGTTCCCGGAGCCAGTGTGGCAGGACGGTTTGGCAAGGCTAGAAAATGATAACAACGCGCTCGTACTTGCCCAGCAAGCTCAGACTCGTGCAGCTTGGCTAAGTGAGGTGCAGAGCCTGTTGAGCACCCAACAAGTGCCAGCCCCGATCGCAGGTTTAGAAGACACGCAGCAGGGCGCGAAGCCGAAGCCACTTGACGCCTTGCTGCTTCAGCTCGATGAATTAGATGCCTTGTCTTCTTTGCGCAATCGAGTAGCGGTCAGTAGTCTCGGAGCGGCCGGCTTGGCTGGGCCTGCTCTATGGCGTGCGGTGGCGGCCCGCAATGCACTTGCTTCGGCGCGAGTGGTGGCGGCGGGCAGTGCGGCAGCTGGAGCGTTGCTATGCGCGCCGGGCGGGCCATTGGCTGTGGCCTGTGCCGCAGGCGCGGGAGTGGTGACTTGGTTGGCGACTGATTGGCTGCTGCTGCAATTGGATGAGGCATGGAACCGAGAAGAGTTGCTTAGTCATATGGCCGAGGCTTTAGAGGACTTGCGAGCAGGCTTGCAAGCCGAATTAGTGACCGCCTATGAGGCGCGTATAGCGGCAATTCAGAGCGCCTCCCAGGCGGCTATCAGCCAGACATTTAGCCCGCGGACTAGCCTTTGAGTGTTGTGCTCATTGATCGAAATGGACGCTTAACCACTCGGTACTGCCATAGAAGTTGAGTGATTGAATCACGCCTTCGCGCTCAATATTCACTAGATTATTTTGCTCCGGCCAGATGTCCCGCAAGGCATTGTCGATTACCCCTAGGCTTGCAAGAGAATTAGGTAAAGGCATCTCTTGGTAAACCCAAAAAAAGGCACTGTCCACCTCTTGACCCACGTAGTGCAAATCCAGAACAATGCCGTCATCCCCTAAAAGGGCGAAGCGCTCTACTGCGTATTGGGCGAAGGCTTCCCGTGTTTCTTCCGAGGCAATCAAATCTGCATTCGAGTCGACAAGCTGACGCACGGCGTGCTCCGCATCATGAATGAGGTAGCGATGCATTACCTCGAGATTGCCGCTGCGCGTGTTAAAGAGGATCTCTGTCAGTGCCTCTTTTTTCTGGTGCGCTAACGCGCCGGGGTTACCCCCTACGAGCAGGCTCCCCAGCACTATCAGGCGACAGAATTCAGAGATTAGTCTCACTGATCATCCTCATCCTCATCCTCACCGTCTTCGTCTTCATCATTTTCATCTTCGTTCTTCAGTTCAGTCTTGATTTCCTGCATCAAGTCACGTGAAGAGAAGCCTTGGCGACGCTCAGATTTATAAGACTCTACTCGAGAAGGTATCAGGCGACGTGGGTAGTAGTTATTCTCTATGTCCACATCGGCAGTCTCCCAATGGGGGTCGACAACAATCTCTTTGATATCCTTGTCGGTCACGATTAGTTTGCGCACCATCTTGGCATCGCGACGCCAGATTTCGGCGGGCAGACGCATTTCTTCTTCACTGCCATCTACATAGCTGATGCCAAGTATGATTGGCATGACCAGTCCGCCGTGATTGGAGAACTCCAACACATAGTAATTTTTATCCTCGGCAATGGCGCGCTCGAGTGCTGCGCGCTCCCAGTCGTCGAGGTCCTTTATGAAGGAATTATAGGAATTACGTTCCTTATTGGTGACCGTGAACATATCGTTGTCATCGTGGAAGTCACGCACATCGGGATTGCGTTCTACCCAAGTGCGACGTCCCTCGGCGGCGTTACGCTCGACGAATAAGGAGCTAGGCTTGTCGTTCCATTCGTCACGCGAGCGTGCGTTATCGATGTCGGGGTTCTCAGTGTCTAGGCGCATTTCATAAATGCGATCTAGGGAGATGTCGACATGATCGGTAGTGTAGAACCAGCCGCGCCAGAACCAATCGAGGTCAACACCCGAGGCTTCTTCCATAGTGCGGAAAAAATCTGCAGGCGTGGGGCGCTTGAACATCCACAAGTTAGAGTATTGTTTAAACGCGAAATCGAATAGCTCGCGACCCATGATCGTTTCACGCAGAATATTCAATGCCACGGCAGGTTTGGAATAGGCATTGGGGCCTAAGTTCAGCACGCTGTCCGACTGCGTCATGATGGGCACTTGGTTTTGCGAGCGCATGTAGGAGGTGATGTCGGCAGGCTCTACACCCCAAGGCATCTCTGGATCCCACAAACGTCCCGCGACGCCGTCCAAATAGCTGTTCAGGCCCTCATCCATCCAGGTCCATTGCCGTTCATCTGAGTTGACAATCATGGGGAAGTAGTTGTGGCCCACCTCGTGAATCACCACGCCAATCAAGCCCTGCTTTACTGCCAGAGAGTAAGTGCGCGTGCCATCATCTTGAAGGTTAGTGCGCGGACCATTGAAGGAGATCATGGGATATTCCATGCCACCGACAGGGCCATTCACTGATTGTGCGGTGGGGTAGGGATAGTCGAAGGAGACGCGCGAATAGACTTCCAAAGTGTGTATGACAGCCTCTGTGGAGTAGGCTGACCACAGGGGTTCGCCTTCTTTCGGATAGAAGGACTGCGCCAACACGAAAGGCTGCACTTCGCCGCCTTGTTGGTAGCCCTTGGCATCCCAGATGAACTTGCGTGAGGATGCCCAAGCAAAGTCGCGGACGTTTTCGGCAGTAAAGCGCCAAGTCTTCGTCTCTGTTGTGGCTTCTTTTTCGTTCTCGAGCGCCTCTTCTGCGGTAACGATGAAAACTGGCCGCTGCGCATTCTCGGCCTCGCGCAAGCGTGTGCGCTGGGCTGAGGTAAGCACCTGAGCGGGGTTCTGCAATACCCCAGTCGAGGAGACGATGTGGTCGGCAGGAACCGTCATCTCGACTTCATAATCGCCAAATTCCAGCGTAAATTCGCCACGACCAAGGAATTCTTTGTTCGTCCAACCTTCGTAGTCGGTATAGGCGGCTAGGCGTGGGAACCACTGTGCAAGTAGAAAGATGTCATTGCCGCCCTCGCGCTCGTCCTCAGGGAAATGCTCATAGCCGCTGCGTCCAGAGACGGCGTCGTCATCTGTGATGTTGAAAGCGAAGTCGATATTGAACTCAGTACTCTGTCCGCTGCGTAGTGGCGTCGGCAGATCTACTCGCATCAGCGTGCCCACGGCGGTGTAATTTAGGGCATTGCCACGACTATCCTCGACGCTGTTGATTTGATAGCCCAGCTCGACGTCGATCATGGCTTGTTGGCGACGTAACTCATTGAGGCTTAAGCGCGCGGGCCTACCATCGTCTCCTGCCTCTACTGCAGGGCCACGACGACCAGCACCGCCGAAGTCTTGGCTCATCTCGGCCATCGAGTCGCTGCGGAAGATGTTCTGGTCGAGTTGTAACCAAAGATAGCTTAGCGTGTCGGGGGAGTTATTCTGATAGCGGATGCGCTCTTGGCCAGTAAGACGGTGGTTGATTTCATCGAGCACCGCGGAGATCTCATAGTCGACCTTTTGTTGCCAATACTCATGTCCTGGCATGCCGCCCGCGTTGCGCCAAGAGTTAGGTGTAGCCAAGGCCTCGTCTAGTTGACGGAACTTGTCTTCGAAATCGCCTTTGGTTTGTTTTACTGTATCGCCGATAGCGCTGAAGGGGGTGAGGGTAGCAACTAAAAGCGCGATTGAAACATTGCGCGTTGACAATAGCATTCGCATTGCAGGGCTCCTAAGCGGGGGTCGTATTCTGGAATGGCGTCATGATAGCGTGAACAAGGTAGTGGCCCAACTCTTTTTACGCGAAACAAGCGTTTTCTTGAGAACTGTATCGGGTTAGTATCAGGCGCTATGCGCCGCTTTGGTGCCGGCGCCAACTTCAGACACGGAGATCGAACATGCAAGAGAATGTGACACAGGACTTGGAGCAGGGTCCGCTATCAAAGCCCGAGCATGCAGATCGCTCTTTGCTTTTAGCACTAGTGCCACTTTTAGCCCTGTTCGCCTTACTTGGCCTAAACGTCGCCTTATATGGAGATGACTCACTCTCCGGCGCGAACCAGACTGCGCTCATTATTGCCGCGGCGCTCGCGGCTGGCATCAGCCTCTTTCTCGGGGTCCCTTGGGTCGATATTCAGGAGAAGATGCTGGAGAATATTCGTGCTGCGACTCCGGCGATTCTCATTCTTCTCATGGTTGGCGCACTGGTTGGCACTTGGCTGATTGGTGGTATTGTTCCCACGATGATTTACTACGGTTTGCAGATTTTTAATCCGTCAATCTTCATCGTTAGTTGCTGTGTCTTAACAGCCATTGCCTCTATTGTGATCGGCAGTTCATGGTCGACCTCCGCTACTCTCGGCGTGGCGATGATGAGCATTGGCTATACGCTCGGTTTCAATCCGGGTTTAGTCGCAGGCGCGATTGTGTCGGGTGCCTATTTTGGCGATAAAATGTCGCCGCTCTCGGACACCACCAACCTTGCCTCCGGCGTGACAGGTGTGGACCTGTTTACGCATATTCGCTACCTGAGCATGACCAGTGTGCCGTCCTTTGTACTGACGCTCGTGTTATATCTTTTCATCGGCTTTTATTTTGGCACGCCGACCGTTGAAGACACGACTACTGCTCAGACCCAAGCGATATTGGCGGAGCGTTTCAATCTAAGTCCTTTATTATTATTCGTCCCTGCGGTTGTGATTTTCCTGATCGTTAAAAAAGTAGCTGCCTTACCGGCACTGTTCGTAGGAACCCTCTTAGGCGTTGTCGCAGCAGTCGTATTGCAATACCCCTTGCTCACAGAATTGAGTGAACAACTCGGCGGACCTTATCAAGTGATTATGCAGGCAATCTATGGCGAAATAGCCTTGCCTACTGAGAACGCCGTACTCGATGAGTTGCTGCAATCCGGGGGTATGGCAGGCATGCTTAATACGATCTGGCTAATCATTGCCGCTATGACTTTTGGCGGAGTGATGGAGGCGTCAGGATTCTTGCAGAAAATCACCCATGTATTGATCAGCCGTGTGCGCAGTATCGGAGGCTTGGTGGCTGCTACAGGGGGTACATGCATACTGACAAATGTTTCCGCCTCGGATCAATACCTTTCAGTCGTGGTGCCCGGGCGCATGTTTATAAATGCTTATAAAGACCGTGGCTTGGCGCCGCAGAACCTGAGCCGAACTCTAGAGGACTGCGGCACCGTGACATCGGTGCTGGTGCCATGGAATACCTGTGGTGCATTCCATGCCGGAGTTCTCGGCGTAGCTACGCTGTCGTACGCACCTTGGGCGTTGTTCTGTATTATCAGCCCATGCATGACTATGTTCTTTGCGTGGGCGCAGATCAAGATCGCAAAATTGGATGACTGATGAAACCCCTGTTAATTGTGAAAACTGGCCAGACTCTGCCAGCACTGCGTTCCAATGGAGAGGACTTCGAAGACTGGATCATCCGCGGTATGGCCATCGACGTCGGTCGAGTCTTGCTGGTGAGCGCCTATGCCGATGAATTGCTGCCGGAGCTCGATGACATTGCGGGCATGATTGTCACTGGATCACCGGCTATGGTGACCGACCAAGCCCAGTGGAGTGAACGTTGTGCAGGTTATATAGGAGACGCAGTAAAGCGGTCGGTGCCTGTGTTGGGGATTTGCTACGGACATCAGCTCCTTGCTCACGCCTGTGGAGGGGCAGTGGGCTATCACCCGCAGGGGCGAGAGATAGGTACTGTTGCGATCGAGAATACGGCAGCGGCACAGAGAGACTCGCTATTCGGCGCCATGCCCTCGCGCTTCCTTGGCCACACTACGCACTCTCAATCGGTACTACGCTTGCCGGAAGGCGCGGTGTTGCTAGCCAGCAGTGCGCATGATGTGCATCAGGCCTTTCGGCTAGGCGAGAATGCCTGGGGCGTGCAATTTCATCCTGAATTCGATGCCGAGATCATGCGTGGTTATGTGGGGGAGCGCCGCGCAATCTTATTAGCGGAGGGCTATGACATCGACAGGCTCATAGCGGGTGTCTTCGAAACGCCGGAAGCCACCCATCTACTGCGTGAGTTTGCACTGCTAACAGGTGTGACCTAGTCCGCCGCCGCCTCGTTGATCATGCTAACCAGTTCCACTGCAGTGCGCGGGGTCGGAACTATGCGGCCATCGAGAAACATGGTGGGAGTCGAGCGCACTCCGGCACGAGTGCCGCTGCGTTGATCGTTGCGTATTTTCTGAATGAGGTCGTCCGATACGATGTCTTGATGGGCCTGCTCGATGTCTAGGCCGAGCTGAGTCAGGTAGCCATCGAATTCGGCCTCGATACCCCCTAAACCTGCCCAATAAGCTTGATTGATAAATAGCAGGTCGTACATTTCCCAAAACTTGCCTTGGCGGCCTGCTGCCTCTGCATAGGTGGCGGCTTCCCAAGCGTGGGGATGAGTTCCCGTTAGCGGGTAGTGGCGGAACACCATTTGGGTGCGATTGCTGATTGCATTCCACGCCTGAGCGACCACGTTGTGCTCAGTAGCGCAGGCGGGACATTGGAAGTCGGCGTAGATCACCATCTTCACGCCATCAGGGTTGCCGCGGGCATGGTCGACGTCGGCTATCTCGTCTGGCGCATAGACCGGGCCTTGGCCCATAAGAGCGTAGACGATGGTAATGAGTAGTAGTGGCACCAACAGGATGGTGGCGACTTTGGCGATCAGTTTTTGCCTTGTTGTGCGAATTTGTGCCGCTTTTTGCTTCTCTTCACGGATTTTACGTTGATCTTCACGCTTGCTCATTGCCAGTAGCCTCGGCGGGGACGGGGCGTCGTCTGCGCCTTTCTAAGAATGGTTGTGGCCGGCCACTATAAAAGAAAATGCGGAGTAAACCAATGTGGAAAGGCGTAGATTGCAAGCACGTAGCTGATCTTGAGGGCGACATGTAGGGCTTGGTCGAGATGCAAACCGATCTTGCCTTCGCATTTGCTGAAGTCGATGATCCAGTGTGAGGCTGTTTCGATAAGCCCAAGCAGCAGGCTATTGGTGATTAGATAGACCATACCGCCATGCACGAGGGAGTGAGCTCCGAGCCAATAATACCAGCTAGGAAAACTGCTCGCCTTGTTGTGGTGGATGTCGCTGTTACGATTCTTACCTCGCCCCATCGCCTCGGACTGCAGCACAAAGTCTGCTAAGGCATGGCCAACCAGCAGTTGGAAGAATAATTCGTAACCCGGCATTCGCAATCCCTCTGAATGACTACGCCTCGCTATAAATGCTTGGCATATGAATATCGATAGCATTATTCGTCCTCGATTGGACGACTATCGGCCTTGCACTGACACCTTGCATCGGCGTTATGCGCGTAAATTCGCAATTCAACGATCCGTTGTAATTGTGCGAATCCAAATTGTCGAGAACGACGTAGGCCGTGACTAATGTACGGGAGGATTGCCTGTAAAAACAGCCAAAGCTAGGGATGTTTCGGGGTAGGTCTACTCTTTTAGTCTTGAATAAACAAGGCTGGGTCAACGCGCACATTATTGAGATTGATGCTCCAGTGCAGATGTGGGCCGGTGACACGGCCCGTCTGCCCGACCTTGCCAATCTGTTCGCCAGCCTCTACACGCGCGCCCGGCACAACATCGATAGTATTCATATGGCAGTAAAGTGTAATCAGACCATGCCCGTGATCTAGGATGATCGTATTGCCGTTGAAGAAATACTCTCCTGTAGCTCGCACGACAGCTGGTGCGGGGGCATAGATTGGCGTGCCTTCAGGCGCCGCGATGTCCATACCGGAATGCGCAGCGCGGGGTTGTTCATTGAAAAACCGCTTGAGGCCGAAGGAGCTGCTGCGCACTCCCTCTACAGGAGCGCTCATGGCGAATAGTGGCTGCAGAGTTTCATCCCAACTCGAGAACGCTCGATTCATTTCCGTGCTTTCGCGATTGATTCGAACCATGTCATCGGTGTTTGGATTTACCTGTCGTTGATTGGTAATAGTAAGGCGTTGTTCAACGTAGAGTTTGTCCTCAACAGTGAAGTAGCGGGTTACCTGATTGCCATCGGCAGTCTCTAGGGTGAGTGAATGTTCTCCAAGTGCGGCATTCAGAGGGATGCCAATGACGGCATACTGGGCGCCTTCGAACTCCACTAACATGATTTTGTCGTTGCGGTATTGCCCTTGTTTGGCTGTCATCGCGGTTTCGACAATAGCTACACCGCCGGGTACATTCGAGCCAGTGGGCAGGCTCGTCACTTCGACGGCATGAACAAAGAAGGGGCTGAGCACACTCACGCAAACTAATAATATTCTTCCCATAATTGAGGATCCTCTATTCCTATTCGCTGACGCTGCTACCGATCTTGCCTGGGGTTTGGCCTGTGACCACGCTGCTGATTGAGCCGTCCGCCAAGCGCGTTGTCAAGCTGTCACCGACCTGCACGGCGCGCAATTCACGCACTACCTGTCCTTTGCTATCAAAACTAATGCTGTAGCCGCGCTGCAAAGTGTTTAGGGGGCTCACCCCGTCAAGACTGCGGGCGAGTTGCGCGATTTGTGCCTGTTGGCTGCTTAGCCTCTGCAGCATTCCTCTATGCAGCCGCTGCAGGGTGGTCTCGAGTTGATTGTTTAGCTGTTGCAACGTGTGCGCCGGAGAGCGTGCGTGTAGGCGCCTTTGTAGTTCTTGCAGATCGCGACTTGCGCTCGTTAGATGCTGGCGGGTGGCTCGCAACATGCGCCCCTCCAGCATATCCAGTGTTTGGGCATGCTCCTGTAGGCGACGGCCGGGGTGTTTAAGCTGCTTCAATAACCAGAGTAATTGTTGGGACGAGCGCTGCAGACGTTCCTTAATGAGCTTGCCGAATAGCTGCTGAAAGCCGCTGAACATTGACAGCATCTCGTCTTGATCGGGGCTCAGCAACTCTGCGGCGGCAGAGGGGGTTGGTGCGCGCAAGTCCGCCACGAGATCGGCGATTGTAAAATCTGTCTCGTGGCCTACCGCGCTAACGATGGGCAATGTGCTCTCGAAAATCGCCCTCGCCACGGCTTCTTCGTTGAATGCCTGCAGGTCTTCTAACGAGCCGCCACCGCGCCCGACGATAAGCACGTCGATGCCTAGTTCGCTGCTGCGCCGGTTGGCAAGGCCAATCGCCTTAACAATGGCGGCGACGGCTTCAATGCCCTGCACTGGCACAGGCAACAACGTAATCTTTATGGCGGGAAAGCGTCGCCCGAGCACACTCACGATATCCCGGATTACGGCGCCGGTGGCCGAGGTCACAACGCCGATATGGCGTATGTGTTCTGGCATCACACGCTTGTGCTCGCTGGCGAATAAGCCCTCCTCGGACAACGTCTGCTTGAGCCTCTCGAAGCGCCGTCGCAACGCGCCATCCCCAGACTCCTCGAGGCTACTGGCAATCAGCTGATAGTCGCCGCGGCCTTCATAGATGCTCAGGCGGCCACGCACGATGATTTGCATGCCATCGCGTGGCCGGAAACGCACACTCATATTGCTATTACGAAACATCGCGCAGCGGATCTGCGAGCCCTCGTCCTTGAGAGTGAAATACCAGTGTCCGGAGCCGGGTGTCGACAGGTTGGAGATCTCTCCTTCCACTGTGACATTGCCGAAGTGATTCTCCAGCAATGAGCGCGCCATGCGATTGAGGCTGGTGACGGAGATTACGTCGCGAGGAGGGGAAGCTGATTGTGAATAAGACATGGCGCCATGATAGAGCAGGCATCGAGGCCACACAAACCCACGACTCTATAAAACCTTACTGGACGGTTAAAACGCTCGGCACCGTCATCCTTAATGCCAATACCCTCGGAGTGAGTAGTGAGGGCAAAAGCAGGCAAGGCACCGGCCTATAGAGGCCAAAATCCGGCCGCTAGATTGATGCTGGCACTATTGTTCTTTGTGCTCGCTACCCAAATGGTGACGGGCTTGGTTTTAGCGGGGACCGATTTGTACTTCCCTCCTTTTGGGCATGAGTTTGCCGAGTGGGCTACCGCTGCGGGTGCGGATCATAGCAAGTTCGAGGGATTAGTGCCGGGTGCCAAAGAGATGCTGGATCCTGAGGCTTACGCGGCTATGCGCCGGTTTAGAGCCCCTTTCATTGAGATACACGCAATTGGCTTCTGGGTAATAATATTGGCCATTTTCGGGCACGTTGTTGCAGTAGTGATTAGCGAGATCACAGAGCGCGACGCTCTGATCTCCGCAATGTTCAGTGGATATAAAGTGTTTGAGCGGAAACCGAAGGATTAACTGCGAATCTAGCCATTCTTAATATTGAATTAAGATTCGGGCTCTAAAGTGGCGGCATGTTCATGACATTCGGAGTCCATCATGTCAGCCACCCTTTGCGTTAGCAGCCCTAGTGCTGTTGAGCCGCTACTTTGTTTGCACGACAACTACGCGTCTTCTCGTAGCGAATTAGAGGCCTTCATTCACGCCCGCTATGCCTCTATCTATCATGCCAATATTCGGCATTTCCTGCCTTTTTTCCTCGCGACTTGGCAAGGCCCACAATTGCAGGGGGCGCTGGGCCTACGTCCGGGAGCCTCTGGTGCATTCTTCGTGGAAAATTACCTCGATACTAGTATCGAGAACGTAGTCGCCCAGCGGCAGGGAGAATATGTTCCGCGCGAACAGATCATTGAGACAGGCAACCTTGCGGGCAGCCGTGGCAGCAGCCAACTTCTGTTTGTCGTGTTGACAGAGGTGCTCTACAAGTCAGGGTTTCGTTGGATCACGTTTGCTGCTACGCCAATGGTGATCAATCTACTGCATCGCTTAGGTTTTGCTCCCCAAGCAGTATGTGAGGCCGATGTGTCGCGCCTTGGTGAACACGCCAAAGACTGGGGTAGCTATTACGACAATAAACCATCGGTGGTGATAGGGAATATCGAACAAGCTCATAAAACTCTGCAGGGGAATGAGCTAGCGCTGAAATTGCTGCAAGACTATCGCGGCCAGATTGACGCTATTGTTTCTGCTTTGAGCGTTGCGGGGGAAGGCCTGAACAATGAATAGACTCTGGTCGAGTATTTGTCATCACGCGCAAACAAAGCCAAACGAGGTGGCGATCCTGACCTTCAGCAAGCAGTTGGAGAACGCCCTGACTTGGCGGCAACTGCACGACCAGGCGCACGCCCTAGCCATGCGTTTACGCGCTGACAAGATTAAACTTTTGGCACTGCAAGCAGGTAATTCTCCTGCCTGGATAGTGGCCGATATCGCGTGTTTAATGGTCGGCATAGTGGTTCTGCCATTACCCAGTTTTTTCTCTTCTGGGCAGGTCCAGCACGCCTTGACGAGTCTGCATGTCGATGCAGTATTGACTGATCAGGCAGATGTTGTGCTGCACAGCACTGGGGAACAATTTAGTGCCCTTGAGATGCTTGCCGGTTTGCGCTATTTACTGGCTAAAGATCAAGCGCAAGAGGGCGTTAGCAATGCAGCGTTGATACCGCCCTACACGCAAAAAATCACGTTTACTTCCGGCTCTACCGGCACACCCAAAGGTGTCTGCCTGAGCGCTGACCATCAACAGGCGGTAACCAACTCACTGCTCGATGTGACACAGTCCTGTGCTATTGAGCGGCACCTTTGTGTGCTACCTCTGGCCACGCTTTTAGAGAATATTGCGGGCGTCCACGCCCCACTGCGCCGCGGTGCACAGATAGTGGTTGCCGACGAGGACAGTCTAGGCTTCAACGGTGCCTCTGGTTTTGCCTTGCATGTATTTCTCGATGTGCTCTCCCGTTGTCGTCCTAATAGCATGATCCTCATCCCGCAATTGTTGGAAGCGCTGGTGATGAGCTGCGATGCCGGTTGGCAATTACCAGACAGTCTGCAGTTCATCGCAGTGGGTGGCGCCACCGTCAGCCCAAGCTTATTAGAGCGTGCGTGGGCGCACGGCCTGCCAGTTTATGAGGGGTATGGTTTGTCCGAATGTGCATCGGTAGTGACTTTGAACTCACCGCTTGCACGCAAGAACGGCAGCCTAGGACAAGTACTCAAACACACTCAGGTCGCAATCGAAGATCGCGAAATCATCGTCAACGGGCCTAGTTTTCTGGGCTATGTGGGGGACACCACGTCGTGGTCGCAAGATTCAGTTAGCAGACGCATTGCAACTGGGGACTTAGGCTTTTTCGATGAGGAAGGTTTTCTCCATTACCAAGGGCGCAGTAAGAACGTGCTCGTGTCCAGTTTCGGCCGCAACATATCGCCAGAATGGGTAGAGGCGGAGCTCGCGGCAGAGTCCGAGATCGGCCAGTGTTTCGTGTTCGGTGATTCTCGACCATATTGTGTGGCATTGATCACGCCGCGGGCGAGTTCTTTCACTGATGTAATGATCGATGCAGCCATAGCGCGTGCGAACGCCAAGCTGCCGAGCTATGCCCGGGTAGCGCGTTGGCTTCGCTTAGCGCAGCCATTGTCCCGAGGTACTGGGCTAGAGACAGATCTAATGACCAGTAATGGCAGGGCGCGTCGTGACCAGATCGAATGGCAATTCCAGGTCGAACTCGCAGGACTCTATTCAGACATCTCAACAATCGAAACTAAGACAGTAGTGAATTAAGCGGAGACATACGCAATGTTTTATGAGCAATTGAAGTTAGCAACCGAGCCTGATCGTCAGCAGCTGATTAATAGCGAGATTATCGTTCGTTGTATGGCGCGTAACGTGACTCTTCAGGAGTACATCGACTACCTGACACAGGCCTATCACCATGTGAAATTTACGGTCCCGCTATTGATGGCGGTGGGGGCGAAACTCCCAGAGAGTTACGAATGGCTGCGTAGCGCCGTGGCAGAGTATATCGAAGAAGAGTTGGGACACCAGGAGTGGGTGTTAAACGATATCGCCGCTTGTGGGGGCGATAAAGAGGCCGTGCGCAATAGCAAGCCTGCGATCGAAACTGAGTTGATGATCGCCTATGCCTGGGACATGGTGAATCGGGTCGACCCAATCGGATTCTTCGGTATGGTGCATGTGTTGGAAGGCACTAGTGTGAACTTGGCCGACTATGCTGCTGATCAGATTCAAGCAATATTGAATTTGCCCGAATCAGCGTTCAGCTATCTGCGTTCGCATGGAAGCATCGATATATCCCATATAAAGCATCTCGAAATTTTGATGAACCGCTTCACTGAGCCTTCTGAGCAGGAGTTGATCATTCACAGTACTAAGATGTTCTATCGGCTTTATAAAGGCGTCTTCGACAGTGTGCTGCGCACTAAACAAGATGACTCCATGAAGAGTGCAGCCTAAATGAGCAAGAAATGAAGCTACTTGATAAAACTATAGTGTTGACAGGCGCGTGTGGTGGCATTGGTGCATGCCTCGCCGAGGAACTCGCTAAGACGGGAGCGCGCCTATTACTAGTCGGCCGCGAGCAGATGGCATTAGAGCGTTTGCGCGCAGTTCTGCCTAGCGGACCTAAAGCCCATATTATCTATGTTGTGAATCTGTGCAAAGAAGAGGATCGCAATGGATTGTCATTGGCGTGTGCCGACGCACAGGTCGATATCCTGATCAATAATGCGGGGGTGGGGGAGTTCAATTTACTGGAAGAGAGTAGTAGTGAAGTGATTGCAAGTTTACTCGATCTCAACCTCAATGTGCCCATCCAACTTACGCGCTTGCTCCTACCACAACTTAAGTCACGGCCTGCAGCTGCCATCATCAATATCGGCTCTGCTTTGGGCAGCATTGGATATCCCGGCTATAGCGTTTATAGCGCGAGTAAGTTTGGCTTGCGTGGTTTTAGTGAGGCGCTGCGTCGAGAGTTGTCGGACAGCAGTGTGCGAGTCATGCATTTCGCGCCTCGCGCGACTCGAACGACGCTTAATGATGCCAATGTGCTAGCGATGAATGATGCGCTAGGCAACACAATGGATGCGCCAGTGTTGGTGGCGAGGGCCCTGCTCAAACGCATTCAAAAAGATCGTTGGCAGGCCTCGGTGTTGGGTTGGCCGGAGCGTTTCTACGCAATACTCAATGCATTGAACCCTGCGATTACCGACAGTGCTATAGAAAAACAATTACCCGAGATTAAACGTTTTGCAAGCTTTGATTCCCAAGCAAAATAGTGCGAAAGCCTAAGCCACATAGGAGAGAGAGCATGAAACGAGTGCCCCTGTTTACCGTATTAGCTTTTTTAGGCAGTTTGTTTGCTGCCGGGTCGTTACAAGCGGAGATGGCTGCCGAGGTCACTGCGCTGCAGCAACGCTGGGCGGAGGTAAATTATCTGCTCAAAGGCAAGAGTCAGATCGAGGCGTTCAATACCTTGATAGGGGACGCGCGCAAAGTGACCGATGCCAACGGCCCGAGTGCCGAGGCCTGGATCTGGAGTGGCATCATTAGGTCCAGCTATGCCGGCGCCAAGGGTGGGTTGGGGGCCTTGTCCGCTGCCAAGGCCGCAAAGGCCGACCTAGAGAAAGGCATGGCAATTGATGCCGATGCACTCGATGGTTCTGCCTATACCAGCTTAGGCGTGTTATACCTCAATGTCCCTGGCTGGCCTGTGGGCTTTGGCGATGAAGAAAAAGGCGTCGAATACCTCAAGAAAGGCTTAGAATTGTCACCTAGTGGTATCGACTCGAACTATTTTTATGCAGAATACCTTTTTAAAGAAGAAGTTTATGCCGAGTCTGCTCGTTATTTAAACCGTGCGCTCAATGCCCTCTCTCGCCCTGGGCGTGAGCTGGCCGACCAAGGTCGCCAAGGTGAGATCGAGGCGATGTTGCAGGAGATCGAGCTTAAAATTTAATTGGAGATCGCCCGATGCAGGTGTTACTGGTCGAAGATAATACGCTTTTGGCCAACGCCATCATCCGCACCTTGAAAAGCGCAGGCTTTAGCGTAAATCATGTGGATCGTGGCGATCGTGCCCTGAGCGCTATTAAGACATCGCAACCCGACATAGTCGTACTCGATCTAGGCCTACCCGACATGGATGGTTTAGAGGTGCTTAAGTCTGCCCGTAAATATGGTTTCAGCAATCCTGTGTTGATATTGACGGCACGAGATGCGACTTCGGACAAAGTCCTTGGGCTAGACGCTGGCGCCGATGACTATCTCGCTAAGCCTTTCGAGATCGATGAGCTGCTGGCGCGTTTGCGTGCATTGGAGCGGCGCTTAAGTAATGTAAAGAGTCACTCCATCGAGATCGCGGATGTCGAGATCGATACCAATAGTCACGAGGTAAGGATCGCAGGACAGAGCGTGAGCATGTCGCGCCGCGAATACATGCTGTTGAAGGCATTGATGGAGAGTGCCAATAAAATACAGACTCGAGACATACTCGATAGCAAACTTTATAGCTGGGGAGAGGAAGTTAGCAGTAATACCGTAGAGGTGCATATTCACAATTTGCGCAAAAAACTTCCTGCAGATTTTATTCAAACAGTCCGTGGCGTAGGCTATGTGGTGAGAAAACAGGCTGGGACTGGATAAGGATTCATGGCTTCGATTCGGCTTTTTCTAACGGTTACTTTGATTGCCATTATCGTATTGGTGAGTTTCTTGTCCTCGCTGCGCGGATATCGGGAGAGTATGTCCGAGGCTGAAACGCTGTTCGACATGCAGCTGCAAGAACATGCCAAATTATTGAGCCTCATCAGCCCGAGCACGAACACCTCAGGTGCTGCCAAACTCCTGGAAGAGCTAGTACTGCCGCAGCAGGTCAACTTGGAGTTAAGTGCGGAAAGCCTAATTGCCTATCAGGTCTTCGACGATCAAGGCATTCTTGTCATGCGTTCAGTGATGGCGCCGTCCACGGCAATGAGTCCCCTCGAGGTCGGTTATTCAGACCGAAATTTTAGCGGCTATCGCTGGCGTGTTCTGGTTATTCATAACCCCGACGAACAGCGCTGGGTGATGGCGGCGCAGCGTTTAGATGTGCGCTATGAGTTAGCGGAGAGTGTGATTTTAGAGGCGGTGATACCAACAGTGCTTAGTATTCCACTAGCGGCATTGCTGATCTGGTTTATCGTGGGTTACGGCTTGCGTCCAATAAAGCAGTTAGCCCAAGCAGTGCGAACCCGGGAAGTCTCGGATTTGAGCGCGGTGCGCCTAGATAATGTCCCCCGCGAACTGACACCGTTAACGCTTTCTACGAACGATTTACTAAGGCGCTTGCAGTCTTCCTTCAATCGCGAGAAGCGCTTTGCAGCGGATGCCGCACACGAGTTGCGGACACCCATCAGCATCCTGAAGGTGCAGGTGCACAACCTGCTCGAAGGGCTGGCCGCACCGAGTGCAACCCTGCAGGAGTTGCAACAAAGTATCGATGCCATGGGGCATCTAGTGGAGCAAATTTTGGTGCTCAATCGTACAGCGCCGGATCAGTACATGGTGCAGTTCCTGCCTATTGACCTGTATAGACTAGCCCAGGAGGTAATAAGTAGTGAGTACGAGCCGATTCTTGAGCGAGAGCAACACTTTGATCTTGAGGGTGCAAGTGTCACAATTCGTGGTGATGGCACGGCGTTGCGCTCCTTAATCTCAAATTTAATCGCCAATGCTTCGAAGTACTCGCCTGTGCATGCGCGTATTCGTATGCGCATTAACCAGCGCGGCGATAGGGTGAGTATGGTAGTGGAGGACTCTGGCCCTGGCATACCGGTGGACTATCGAGAACGGGTATTCGATCGCTTTTATAGGTTAGATGGCGACCGTCATGCTTCTGGTGTCAGTGGTTCTGGCCTAGGCCTTGCCATCGTGAAACACATCGTCGATATGCATGGCGCCGATATCGTGCTCTCCAGCTCAAAAGAGTTAGGGGGCTTGTGTGTCAGTATTCAATTTGATGTGGCAGAGGCTAAACAAGAACTTGAGGGCATCCATTCATGACAATGAGCACGATTTTTACGGCCGTTTGGCATTATCTTGCCCGCGGCATGAACATCCTACTGCTTTGGGTGGCAGCCGCTGCGGCTTCGGCGCAGACGCCGGTCTTTGAGATAGAGATTCGCGAGCATTTGTTTTTCCCCGCAGAGTTAGAGATTCCTGCAAATCAGAAAGTGAAGCTCATCATTTATAACCACGACGCAACGCCAGAGGAGTTTGAAAGTTACGAGTTGAATCGTGAGAAAGTAATCGTCGGCAATAGTCAGGGCGTGGTGTTTATCGGTCCATTAAAGCCTGGCGAGTACCCGTTCTTTGGTGAGTTCAATCTAAAAACCGCATTGGGGAAAATCATTGTTAAATAGGCAAGCTGTACAGGGAGTTCGTTCGATATGACAGATGCCGTGGTGATCGTATTACGCGAAGTTCTGGAGGCGATGCTGCTGATCTGTATGCTGATGGCCTCCTCCACCGCCATGGGCTATCGATTTCGCTGGATGGCGCTAGCACTTTTGCTCGGTGTTGGTGGCGCCACTATCTACGCCTTGCGTTTAGAGCAGATTTCGATGACCTTCGACGGCTTCGGCCAAGAGATTGTTAACTCCACGCTCCTAGTCGCTATCGCGGTGTTACTTGCGGCTCATAATTACTTTGCGGTAAGGCAGCTCAAGGATCTACAGTATCGAATTCCCTATGGGGTTTTGCTGCTGGTGTTTGTCGGCACGGTGAGTATGGCGATTACTCGTGAAGGCGCCGAGATCTATCTTTATGGATACTCCTACGGGGTGCTGGCGGGCAATATGACGTCGGTATTCTCCGGTGGGGCCATTGGCGTGGGAATTGGCCTTAGCATAGGCATATTCTTTTATTACGCTCTCATATCTCTACCAAGGAACAAGCGCCTAATCACTTGCTGCATAGTCGCCCTCGTACTGGCGGCGGGCATGATGGGGCAGGCAGCCCTGTATTTGTCGCAAGCGGACCTATTGCCATCGCAACAGCCCTTATGGGACACCAGCAATGTATTTGCCGAATCGTCTCTAGTGGGAGAACTGCTACATGCAGCCATTGGCTATGAGGCAAGTCCTTCCTTGACGCAAGTGCTGCTCTATTTAGGGTCCGTTCTCACATCATTAGTGGCCATGTTTGCGGCTTGGTTTCTTTACAAGAAACCTATCGAAACCGGCTTAAGAGATAGCCAATGAAGAGTTGTTTGGCTGCACAGATCGGGTTTGGGCTGCTATGTAGTGCTGTTATGCAGAGTGCCTTTGCCGATAATCCATTGCACCACAATGGTGTAGGCAGAATTAACGATCCCTATGTGCAGGCGATTGAGCGGGAGATAGAAGTACAGACTATTTTTCAAACCGATAGCAAGGCGATCGAAGACAATATTCTCAGGCAGCGCGTTAGCTATGGATTCGCGCTCAATGACCGTGTGTTTGCAGAAGCGTATCTGATTGGTACACGCCTGCCAGATCAATCTTTCGAACTTGAAGGCTACGAGCTCGAAGCGAAAATCCAGCTCACGGAACAAGGACAGTACAATACAGACTGGGGTGTGATCTTCGAGTATGAGCGACAGATCAGCGAGAGTATTGCGGAAGTGGCAAGCATTTTAGTGGCTAGTCGTCAGTGGGGCGATTGGGTTGGTACCGTCAACTTAGGGATCGAATACGAGTTCGGCTCAAACATTACTGATGAGGTAGATCGTTTCGCTTTCGCCCAATGGCGTTATCGTTATAGAGAGGTTTTTGAGCCGGGCATCGAGCTTTATGCTGATGAATTTACGCGGGGCATTGGGCCGGTTTTCACTGGGAATATACGCGGTAACAGTAATGATAAATGGCATTGGGAGGCGGGGATAATAGCCCCTTTGAATGACACTACACCCGACCAAACCTTTCGCTTTCTGTTAGAGTACGAGTTCTAGGAAGCTTCAGAAGAATTCTATGGCCCCCTACCCTTAAGATTAGCTTAAGTTGCAGTCTCTATGATGTGACAAAACGGTTTAAGTTATTGTTACCTTCTGGAGAATGCATGCCAAATATCACAGCGTTTAGAGCAGTCCTATTGACCTTCTATACGGTTCTAATCAGTAGTCTCTACCTAGCTTGGCAGCCGGTAATGGGTGCTTCAGCCAATGTTTTTCTGCTGGCGGCAGCAATAGTCCAATCCCTGATCCTAAGCTCTCCCGTACTGATTCTCTACGCAATACAGCAGTACTTTGCCAAGCGCGGCAAGCGTACGCAGTGGCTGGTCTATGTGATGCAAATTGTGTGCGTCGCCATCATTGTATTTATGTTCGCCAATTATAAATTGCGCGATATGTACGGCTTCTACGTGAATTTTTTTGTAGTCAATTTGCTGATCACTCCGGGTGGTGTGGAGGCGATGGGAGTGTCTGCCTCTACGAATCGCACATTGGCCGTCGCAGTTATTGTGCTTGCCGCGCTGGTGTTTGTTGCATTGCGATTGATTCCTTTTGAGCGACTCTTTCCGCGTTGGCTGAAGCGCCGCCACCTCTGGTCAGCCGCGGTCCTATTGCTTATCTTCCAGTCTGGTTGGTACGCGTTATCTGAGTACAATTACAACCGCATGATACTTGGTACTGCAGGGCGTATCGTTTGGTATATTCCCGTGACTGCGCGGAGTTTTTTCGAAAACCTTGGGGTTGAGATCAATCGACCAGATGGCGCGGAGTTCGATGTTTCTGAGTCCGGCGGCAGCATTAACTATCCTGAGACACCCGATGCGACGTTTGCTAAGCCTTATAATATTGTGTGGTTAGTCTCCGAATCTCTACGTGCCGATATGCTAAATCCAGAGTTTATGCCAAATACCTGGGCTTTTAAGGATCATGCGCAGCGTTTTCTTAATCATTACAGCGGCGGAAATGGCACTCGGATGGGCATGTTCTCTCAATTCTATGGACTGTATGGCGGTTATTGGTTCGATTTCCTCTATGCGCATCGCTCACCGATGTTAGTGGATTTAATTCAGAAAAATAATTATTCAATGATGGCATATACCAGCTCTCGATTCTCATATCCGGAATTTGATAAGACAATTTTCGCGAGCCTTAAAGATGAACAGTTGCAGTCATACATCGAAGGGGACGGGTGGGAGCGTGACCGTAAGAATGTGGGAGACATGCTGCAATTTATCAAAAACACAAAGGAGCCGTTTTTCAGTTTTATGTTTTTCGAATCTGCTCATGCCAATTATTACTTCCCAGACGAAAGTATAATTCGTGAAGACTATATCGATGATTTCAATTATCTGACGGTCGACATTGAGGCGAATATTGAGCGGATTCGGAATCGCTATATAAACGCGACTCATCATCTGGACAGTCAATTAGGTCGTGTTTACGAGGCGCTAGAGGAGCAAGGATTGCTCGACAGTACCATCGTGGTAGTGACCGGTGATCATGGGGAAGAGTTCATGGAGAAAGGGCGTTGGGGTCATAATTCAACGTTTAGTCAGGAGCAAATTCGTGTCCCAATGCTCATACATATTCCTGGTCGCGAGGCCGGCGAAACGAGTGTTATGACTAGTCATTTGGATATGCCTGCAACGGTTCTGGCGGCTTTGGGTGTGGACATCGATCCCTCGACCTATAGCTTTGGGAACGATCTATTTAGTCCGCAATATAAGCGGGACTATACGGTTGTCAGTGATTGGCATGGGAATACGTTGATCACACCTGATGTGAAGATGGTATTCAGCAAGAAAGGCGCTGCCTATGATGATGTGACAACTACGCTGAATGATGATCCTATTGATCTTTCAAACACTGATGCGGATTATCAAACCTCTCTAGGCGAATTTGCGCGCGAGATTTCGCGTTTTTATCATTGATTTAATTGTGGGAAATAACGGCGGAATTGTTGGCACATATTAAATTGAGCGATTTACAGGTAATACACGAGATAAGTGCAAAGCGATTGTCTCAGGCTGGCTATGCAAGCTTCGACGATTTTTGGGATTTGCCTCAAGATTTTGTGGAGCCCGCCAATATTCGACGCAATGGGTGGAGCGGGGTGTCCACCTTACAGATCGAGGATCTGCAAGGTAATAAGGAGACTTTTTACTTAAAACGCCAAGAGAACCAATCGCGTTATTCGCTGCGCTACCTCACTGGGGTGCTCACCTTCCGATATGAGGCCGATGCGTTGAGCTTGGCGCAGGAGCTGGGTTGGCCAAGCGTAGAGCTGGTAGCGTACGCATTTCGAGTCGACGTTGAGAGCGGTGCCTCGCAGGGCCTATTGTTGACCCGTGCGTTGACTGTACCAAATCTAGCCGATTTTGAAGATAAGATTGCCGATTGGAGCCTCTACTTGCCACAATTGCGGAGGGTAGGAGAACAGTTGCTGTCTATACACGTGACGGGATGGCAGCATGGCGCGCTGTTCCCGGTCCATATCTTTATCGAGCTGAGTACTGGTGCTATCCGTCTCATCGATTTCGAGCGCGCCCGTAAACGGTTTAGCCCTCAGTGGGCAGCCTATGCCGACTTGGTGCAGTTTATCCGTCGCGCTGACTGGTTGCCTGATGAGGCGCTCAACGCTATTGTACAGAGTCATAAAATAAAAATGCCGCGTATGCTGGAACGCCTACGAAAACGCTTTCCGAAGCGTACTTTCTAAACTATTTCTGGAGCCTTTCTCTATGACTGATGAAATCAGTTACGCCCGGGTAAAGTCCGACGCTGAATCCGCGCAGTCCTATAGTCACCGCAATCAAGACAAACACGAACAAGAGATGGCGATGTTGGCGAAGGCTTTCGCGAAGACTAAAGACATCCAAACAGTGCTCGACGCACCTTGTGGGGTAGGGCGGGCTAGCATCTGGCTAGCGCAACAAGGGCACCAGGTCACTGGGATTGATTTAGGGAAGGCGGCTTTAACCTTGGCGGGGGAACTGGCGCAGAAAGCTGGCGTTAGTGCCCAATTCGAGTCTCAAGACATCTTCGCACTGACTTACGCAGATAAAGCCTTCGATGCCACTCTGTGTTTTCGCCTCCTGCATCACTTCGAGAGCGAGGCTCTGCAGGCGCGTCTCATAGCCGAAATATGCCGTGTAAGCGGCCGTTACGTGGTGATGTCCCGCATCTCTCCAACCTCCTTCACCTCGCTGCGCCGCCGTATTCGCAGAGTTTTCACTGGAAAGGCGATCAAGCAATACCCAGTCAGTCCCGCCCAGCTTGATGCCGAACTTGCCAAACAGGGGTTTTCCCCTGTGGGCAAGGTCGCGCGCTCAGAATTACTGCACTCACTGCAGCTGCATGTGTACATGAGGAAATGAGGTCTGTATAATCGCGTTTTTGTTGATACGTGGAAATCTTATGTTGCGCATTGCTGAAGAAGCTTTGACATTCGATGACGTTCTACTAGTGCCTGCGCACTCTACCGTTCTCCCCAAGTCGGTTAACTTGAATACTCAGTTAACCGCGTCGATCTCCTTGAATATCCCTTTGATCTCCTCTGCTATGGATACCGTTACCGAGGCTCGCCTCGCTATCGCCATGGCGCAAGAGGGCGGCCTTGGTGTTATTCACAAGAGTATGAGTGTGGAACAGCAGGCCCGTGAAGTCCGGATGGTGAAGAAATATGAGAGTGGGGTTGTAAAGGACCCTATTACGATCACTCCTACCGCTACCATCAGCGAGCTAATCGCGCTGATGCGTGAGAATGACATCTCTGGCATGCCAGTGGTCGAAGGCGCCAATCTAGTTGGTATCGTTACGAGCCGCGATGTGCGGTTCGAGACTAACTATGACTCGGCGGTCTCTACCATTATGACGCCAAAGCAAGCCCTTGTGACGGTGAAAGAGAATGCCAGCCATAAAGAGGTGAAGGACCTGCTCCATAGACATCGTATCGAGAAGATTCTCGTCGTTAACGATGCCTTCGAGCTGCGCGGCCTGATTACCCTCAAAGATATCCGCAAGTCAGAAGATTACCCCAATGCCTGTAAAGACCAGTTCGGACGCTTGCGCGTTGCGGCTGCCGTCGGCACTGGTGCGGATACGCCAGAGCGCGTGGCGGCAATCGTCGAAGCTGGTGTTGATGTGATCGTAGTCGATACCGCCCATGGTCACTCGCAGGGCGTTATCGATCAGGTGCGTCGTATTAAAGGCCTCTACCCGCATATTCCGGTGATTGGGGGCAATATCGCGACCGCCGAAGCCGCTAGAGACCTCGCTGCGGCAGGTGCAGACGCTGTGAAAGTGGGTATCGGTCCGGGCTCTATTTGTACCACGCGTATCGTCACAGGCGTCGGTGTGCCGCAAATGACGGCGGTCTCGAATGTGGCAGAAGCCTTGAAAGACACGGGAGTCTGCGTGATTTCCGATGGTGGAATTCGTTTCTCCGGAGACATCGCCAAGGTGATTGCTGCGGGTGCACACGTAGTGATGATAGGCAGCCTACTGGCTGGCTCTGAAGAGGCGCCAGGCGAAGTTGAGCTCTTTCAGGGACGCAGCTACAAGGCCTATCGTGGCATGGGTTCACTGGGGGCTATGTCCCACAGTCAGGGCTCCAGTGATCGTTACTTCCAAGATATCGGCTCGGGCACAGAGAAATTGGTTCCCGAGGGCATCGAAGGGCGCGTTCCTTATAAGGGCCCAATGTCGGCGATCGTGCATCAACTCATGGGCGGGCTGCGCTCAAGCATGGGTTATACCGGTTGCGAGGACATGGAGCAGATGCGCACCAAGCCGCAGTTCGTGAAGATCACCGCCTCCGGGATGAGTGAGAGCCACGTGCACGACGTCAGTATCACTAAAGAAGCCCCGAATTATCGGATGAGCTGAATCTAAAAGCAGGCAAGATTACCTTGAATATTCATAACCAGAAAATTCTCATTCTGGATTTCGGGTCTCAATACACTCAACTCATTGCGCGCCGCGTGCGTGAGTTGGGGGTGTATTGTGAGATTTGGGATTACCAGTCTACACAAGCAGAAATCGAAGCGTTTGCGCCACAAGGCGTGATCTTCTCTGGAGGGCCAGAGACGGCCACTCTCGCAAACTCCCCACGGGCCCCTGAGTTCCTCTTGCAAGGTGGATTGCCATTGTTGGGTATCTGCTATGGCATGCAAACCATGGCAGAGCAGTTAGGTGGCAAGGTCGAGGCATCTAATAAATCAGAATTTGGCTATGCTGAAGTTAGCCTGTGTAGCCCTAGCGCTTTACTGGATGGTATAGAAGATCGGGTAGCGACAGATGGTTTGGCCCAGCTAGACGTCTGGATGAGTCATGGCGATAAGGTTGTAAGAGTGCCCGAAGGTTTTACAACGATTGCGTCCACCGAGAGCGCGCCGATTGCGGCGATGTCTGATGAGTCACGTCGATTCTATGGCATACAGTTCCATCCTGAGGTTACTCACACCGCCCAAGGCTTGCGTATCCTAGAACGCTTCGTGCGCGATATATGCGGCTGCGAAGCGTTGTGGACTTCGGCGAATATTATCGAAGATGCGATCGCCAAAGTGCGTACGCAAGTGGGTACCGATCACGTGCTCCTCGGGCTCTCTGGCGGCGTAGATTCCTCAGTAGTGGCCGCTTTATTGCACAAAGCGATTGGCGACCGACTGACCTGCGTATTTGTCGATAATGGTTTGCTGCGTCTACATGAAGGCGAGCAAGTAATGGCCACTTTTGCCAAAAATATGGGCGTGAAGGTAATACGCGTGGATGCCGAAGATCAGTTCCTCGGCGCGCTCCAAGGCGTGAGTGATCCAGAGTTAAAACGCAAGGCGATCGGCAATACCTTCATCGAAATTTTCGATGCCGAGGCGAGTAAAATCGACAACGTAAAGTGGCTAGCGCAAGGCACTATCTACCCGGATGTAATCGAGTCGGCAGGCTCCAAGACAGGTAAGGCGCATGTCATCAAGTCGCACCACAATGTGGGTGGCTTGCCAGAGGATATGAAGCTTGGTCTCGTGGAACCGTTGCGCGAGTTGTTCAAAGACGAAGTGCGTAAGCTTGGTCTCGAATTAGGCCTGCCTTACGACATGGTCCATCGTCATCCATTCCCCGGGCCAGGCCTTGGAGTGCGAATCTTGGGCGAGGTGAAAAAAGAGTATTGCGATATATTGCGTAAGGCCGATGCGATCTTTATCGAAGAGCTGCACAACTCGGGTTATTACCATAAAACGAGCCAAGCCTTTGCGGTATTCCTACCCGTTCGTTCAGTAGGGGTGGTGGGCGATGCGCGTCGTTACTCTTGGGTTATCACTATCCGCGCAGTAGAGACCATCGATTTCATGACGGCACGCTGGGCGCACTTGCCTTATGAGTTGCTTGAAACCGTCAGCAATCGCATCATCAATGAGATTGCAGATGTGTCGCGTGTGGCATACGATATTTCTTCGAAGCCGCCTGCGACGATCGAGTGGGAGTAGTTATAATTTGGTAAGTTATTGATATTTAAAGATTAATAACTTACACAAAACCTTCACATAGAATATTTCCCATTGATTTAGCTTAATTTTTCTCATACAGTTACACAGAATGTTGCACAGACGTGTGACTACTGAAAATAATAGTAACGTGTAGGTTAAAATTGGCACTCAAAAAAAAGCACTTTGACGAGAACGAAATCGCAATATTTGATGAAGCTTGTGTATACAAGCGAGGCGAGTATTGGCAATTTCGCATGTGGTTAGCTAAGGAAAACAAGTATGCACGTAAAAGCTTGCGTACACGCAGCGAAAGCACAGCAATAGAACGTGGTAAAGCTGCTTACTTAGAAATCTATTCCAACCTTCAGCAAGGCAAAACCTACTTCAGCTTAACTACGAAGGAGGGTGTGCAGCAGTATTTAGACTTTCGCAAACTTGACGTTGAGTTAGGACATATTGTTAGTGGCAGACTCGCTACGATAACTACGCACTTGCAGCACTTCCTAAACTTCATTGGTAAAGACACTAAGCTTAAAGAGCTAGATAGAACTGACTGCGAAAACTACTACTACCATCGTCACAAAACCTCTAACGGAAATGTCAAACAAGTCACTGTGCAGAACGAGCAGAGCACGATTAATGCGTGTATTAAGTGGTTGCGTAAAAATGGTGAGACGCATACGGATGGCTTTGACTTTAAGAAGCTACCGCGCTTAGACAAGGGTAATGAAGCAATACGTAGAGCGACACTGACAAACGACGAGTATGAAAATCTATACCGTGCAATGCGTACATACTGCGCTAAGCACAACAAGCTAGATGATAGTGAGCTTAGAACGCGAAAAATCGTGCAGCATTACATACTAGTTGCAGCAAATAGCGGGCTTAGGGTAGGTGAGCAACGACAATTACGTTGGTGTGATGTGCAAGTTGAACGTCATAATATTAGAGATAGAGAGTTAACGTTAGCTCGCATAAATGTGCGAGCAGCTACAAGTAAAGTGCGCCAAACTCGTACTCTTTTATGTCGTAATGGGCATTACTTTGAACGATTGCGCGAGCTAACTAAGCCAGAATGCGAAGAAGAGCTTATCTTTAGCTTGGATGGTGAAGCGTTGTTGAGCAAACGCATATTACTATATCACTGGCACAAGTTGATTGAGTTGGCAGATATAGCTGACAGAGAATCGCGCGACTTAGTTCCTTATAGCCTGCGTCACTTTATGATTACACAGCGCATTATGAGTGGATTGAGCTTTAAGGATATTGCAGATATGTGTGGAACAAGTATCACGCAAATCGAAAAAACCTACTACCACCTAAATGATGAAATTCGCATCACTAACGCTACTGCAGGCTACAGGCTTAGGGAGGATGGGACAATTGAGATTTATTAGCATATGGAAATACAGGTGAGTTGAGAGATATGGATTAGCAATTGTCACTCGCTCTACGCTCCAACTCACCAAGCACATCATCTGCTAACCCATTCATAAACTTGTGTCGCTCTTTATAATGCGCGGTATGCTTTGTTTCGTTCTCATCTGCCAACTGTAACCAAACACGACTATATCCCCGCAAATTCCCATACAAGCTCAACAGCGCGTTATTGCTTATGTCTGTATCGTTGTACTTGCACACAAACCAGTAGTTCCTGTCCTTGTTCAAATACTCCCTGCTGAATTTGCTCTTGCTCAACCTATTGTCTATTGCTCTTAGCTGTTCATATATCTTCTCAACTACCATTGCTTTGCACTCCATATTTCTCTTTGTATATCCTATTTATTGTCTTCTCTATTGACTGTGCTTAAATTACAGAC
>Ga0209491_10000860_pt1 | contig 61015 bp, 51 predicted proteins | sample BON02_FD_187213 | JGI IMG/M metagenome (GOLD analysis project Ga0209491, IMG submission 187213) | Freshwater microbial communities from Lake Bonney liftoff mats and glacier meltwater in Antarctica - BON-02 (SPAdes) (version 2) | ecosystem: Environmental > Aquatic > Freshwater > Ice > Glacier... | reverse complement strand
CATATTGCGTTGAATCTAATTAAAAATGACACATCAAGAAAAGCCAGTATGAAGCGTAAACGATTTATGGCTGCTTTAGAGGACGATTTCAGAGAAACTATTATTAGGCAAGTAATTTAAGATGCGTTTGCCCTGCTTGTCATGGTTTCTGATTGATTCATGAAATAGGCTAGGCTATATTTCATAAATGTATCTGAAATACTGAAATATTTTCCTGATGGAGTGTTGGTTATGAGAAAACGTGTTCTGTGGGGGCATCATGTGTCTGAATACAAAGAGATGTTTGATGTATCGGATGCGTCTCTTCAAGTTAATCTTTTGGAATACGGGTGTGGTGCAAGTGCCGTGAATACGGAGCTGCATCAAGAAGGCACGACGGTGGTGAGTGTTGATCCTTTGTTTGCTTTAAGCAAACCGGAGTTGGTTCAACAAGTATCCGAGGATTTTGATGAACGTGTTCAGCAAGTACTGGCCGATCAAGCGCAATTTAATGTAGAAAATTACGGGAGCATGGAGGCGTTTTTAGCGAGTCGACGTGCAGGAATGGATGTCTTTTTTGCGGATTACAATGCAGGTGTTGAAGAAGGACGTTATAAGGCTTTGGTTGATGGGGCATTGCCGTTTGAAAATTTTTCTTTTGATTTGGCGCTAAGTTCACATTATTTATTTGCCAATGCGGCGAATGACGCCGTAGCTTACCATTTGGAAACCATCGAAGACCTTGCTCGCGTTGCCAAAGAAGTACGGATTTTTCCATTGATAGAGCGTACGGGCATGCCATCCGAAATTTTAGGCCCCGTGTTACTTGGGTTACAGCAGGCAAATTTTGGCACAGAAGTGCGCGAAGTACGTTGTGCGTTGTACCCTGAAGGCAATGCCATGCTACGTGTGTGGGCACTGGAATGTGACGTGGAGCGGTAAGCCATTGGTGCTTTTTGCTGGGACGCGATACAATACGTCACACGGGTCCAGCTGAGCGATAGAAAAAATCGAATGAAACAACAAAAATCTTACGGAAGCGCGCGCGCGCTTTACCGTCGTTTATTTGCGTATGTTAAACCTTTTTGGCCAATTTTATTGATTGGTTTAGTCGCCAATATTTTATCTGCAGGTATTGATGCGGGTTTTACCTACATGATGAGACCGTTTCTAGACAAAGGTTTGATTGCGCTGGATGCTAACTTTGTCAAAACCATACCGGTGATTATTTTAGTTGGGATTATTTTCCGTGGACTCGTGAGCGCGTTTGGTGGTTATTGCATGACCTCAGTTGCGCGATCGGTTGTCACTGTGCTGCGACAATCGGTGTTTGCGCACATCGTGCGTTTGCCTGCAGATTATTATGACGAAGCGCCATCAGGTCAGCTCTTGTCTAAGATTTTATATGATGTTGAGCAAGTGGCTCAGGTGAGTGCCAATGCACTGACGGATTTGGTTCAGAACATCTGTCTCGTGACAGGGCTTTTGACCGTGATGATGGTGATTAGTTGGCAATTATCGATGATGTTTTTGCTGACCATACCGTTTATTGGAATCTTGGTTAACTTTACGAATAAACGTGTTCGACGTATCAGTCATAATGTCCAGCAATCGATGGGTGATGTGACCAGCACGGCCAGTGAGGCCATCGACGGCTATCGCGAAGTGCGGTTGTTTGATGGTGAAACGCATGAGGTGAACAAGTTTAATCACGCAACGCACCGTTCACGTCAGCAAGACATGAAAGTTGCCGTGAGTAAGGCGATTAATGTATCCGGTGTGCAGACGATTATTGCGATTGGTATTGCCGGTATAATTTTTGCGGCGATTCAGCTTTCATCGGTAATTACTGTCTCCGCCGGTTCCTTTTTGGCGATTATAGCGGCGATGTTGCAATTGATTAAGCCCATGAAAACGTTGACGACACTCAACACGGTGTTTCAACGTGGACTTGCCGGTGCTGAGAGTGTCTTTCGTGTGATGGATGAATCAGCAGAGCCTGTCGGAGGCGAGGTTTTATCCGAGCGCGCCACAGGTGAGTTGGTGTTTAATCATGTATCTTATGCTTATCGACAAGGCCCGTGCGTATTGCATGATGTGAGCTTTACGGCTAAAGCCGGTGAAACCGTGGCGTTGGTCGGCCATTCAGGCAGCGGTAAAACAACGGTTGCGAGTTTAATTCCCCGTTTTTATGACGTCAACGAAGGCCAGATTTTACTCGATGGTGTGCCTATTCAATCACTGGAGCTCGCAAGTCTTCGAACGCAGCTTGCTTTGGTCGGGCAGCATGTCACGTTGTTTGATGACACGCTGGCGAATAATATTGCTTACGGGCGTTTTGATGTGAGTCGCGAGGCTATTATTAACGCAGCAAAATGTGCGTATGCTGATGAATTTATTATGAAATTACCCCAAGGTTATGATACCCCAGTCGGCGAAAACGGTGTGTTGCTATCGGGCGGGCAACGCCAGCGCTTGGCCATTGCACGGGCGATATTAAAAGATGCGCCAATTTTGATTCTAGATGAAGCCACGTCTGCACTCGATACGGAATCAGAGCGGTATATTCAATCAGCGCTGGTGCACGTGATGAAAAACAGAACCACGCTTGTGATCGCACATCGGCTTTCGACGATTCAACATGCGGATAAAATTGTGGTGATGCATCAAGGGCGTGTGGTTGAGGTTGGGAAGCACGAGCAATTACTTGCCGAGAACGGGCACTATTCGCGTTTGTATCAAGCACAAAAACTCGGCGCGTTTGAACTGGAACCAGAAGAAATTGTGGCGTAACCCATGAGGTTAGATTCGGTGTTGAATTCGCTTTGGTACGGCCGTCATCCGTTGCGTTGGGTGCTTTATCCTTTCTCACTGCTATATCGCGGCGTGGTTGCATTACGGCGTGCGTATTTAAAGCAATTTAAACAAGAGCACGTTTCGGTGCCTGTGATTGTGGTGGGCAATCTAACGGTCGGTGGCGTGGGAAAAACACCGTTGGTGATTGCCATCGCTCAACATTTTACAGCGCGTGGTTTCCGCGTTGGACTGGTCAGCCGTGGTTATGGCGCCAAAATCAAACATTTTCCTCATGACGTGCGTGTGGATGACACCGCAGATGAGGTGGGTGATGAGCCATTATTATTAGCCCAAAAAACACAGCTTCCTGTGGTGATTTCACCCAACCGGATGGACGCGGTTTATTATCTCATCAAGCAGCATCAGGTTGATTTGATTATCAGCGATGATGGTTTGCAGCATTATAAAATGGGGCGAAGCATTGAAATTGCGGTGATTGATGGTAAACGAGGGTTCGGTAATCGCTTATGTTTGCCTGCAGGGCCGCTCCGCGAGCATCCTAAGCGCTTAAAGCAGGTGGATATAGTCGTGGTGAACGGGGCCGATTGGCCTGGCGCGTACCGGTTTGATTTGGTCCCTGGAGCGGTGACGCAGCTTTTAAGTGGCGATGAGGTCGGTGTTGATTGGTCTGATAGTGAGCAGATTGCCGCTGTGGCGGGCATTGGACATCCCGAGCGTTTTTTTGATACGTTAACAGAGTTAGGTCTAACATATAAACCTTATGTTTTTCCTGATCATCATCGTTTTGTTTCAGCTGATTTCGATCTGCCTGAGCACACGTGTGTGATGACAGAAAAAGACGCGGTCAAATGCCATGCATTTGCTGATGAACGCATGTATGTTTTACCGGTACAGGTAAGCATCCATCATGAGTTTTGGGATAGGTTGGAAACACATGAAAATTTGCAAAAATAAAGCATGGGTTTACTTGATTTGGATGGTGAGTTGTTGCATACATGCTGAAGTCCCGAAGGTGTCACCTCATTTTGTCCCAGCTACCTCAGCCGAGGCGCACTGGGTCTTTTCTGGTGTGGTCGAGGGCGAGGGCGGCGAGCAATACGGTTATTTTTTTCAAATGGGGCGTAAAAAAAATACGTTCCATAGTCGAGCAGCGTTATTTGATATTCAAACAAAAGCGGTGCTCATTCAAGATGATAGTGAGGCTGAAATAGCTAATCCTTCGACGTACCTTTGGCACGTCGGCAACGCCTTTTTACGATTTAATCCGATCACCGACAGTTGGTTTTTTGGGTTCAAGCAAGCCAATAAAGCAGGCTTTAATTTTAAAGTCGATATGCAAAAAACCTTTGAAGCGTTGCCAGAACCACAAAATTTACGCTCGGGAATTTCGGTTTTTGTCAGTCAGACGAATTCACTGAATGGTCATATTCATTCAAGCGATGGCCAAAAAGAGCATTTTGTGACAGCAGGGCAAGCTTGGTTTCGTCAAACATCTGTGACAACGCCTCAAGCTAACACGCATGCAGTCAAAGGGGTGTTGTGTCGATTTGATGACGGTAGCGGATTTTATTCGGTTAATCTGCCGGAAGAAGACGCCCTTCGAGGGGCCATTACGGGTCGATTTGATGCCAAAGGTTTAGCGGAGCCGATGTCTCAATTTATTCATGTTGAGGTACGTACGGATGGCAAGTGGGGGGTTCATGTGCCATCGCCTGAGCAGACGGTGTTGGTCACAGCCTTTATGCAGCAAGACGCGGTTATCGCAGGTATTGCCGAAGTGGGTGAGCAAGCAGGCTTTTGTTTTTTAAGTGAAGATACCTTAGGGCACCAGGACGAATCGACAACGGTTTAGGACAATGCTAAGGATGAGCATGCCAGAACAACATACATTAGAAAAAGAAAAAAAAGATGCGATAGAACTTCATGTGAAGCGTTTAAGTGTCGCATTTGAAACCAAGCAGACGTCGATCACCGCGGTCGATGATGTCGACTTTTATTTAGAAGCCGGTGAAACCGTCGCTTTGGTTGGCGAATCGGGCTGCGGTAAATCATTGACGGCGTCAGCTCTTATACGTCTGTTACCCGCCTATGCACGCTATGGCCAACATAGTGAAGTCGTGTGGTCAGGAACTGACGTGTTAACCCTTTCGGAATCGGTCATGCGGAGGTTTCGAGGTAAACGTTTAGCCATGATTTTTCAAGATCCCATGACTGCATTGAATCCTGTACTCACGATTGGCGAGCAATTAGCTGAAGCGCTAGGGCACCGGCATACATGGGCTGGCTCGAAGCGTCGTAAACACATGGCTGCATTGCTGCGTGAAGTTGAAATTGAAGAGCCCGAACGGCGTCTAAAGCAGTATCCTCATCAATTGTCAGGAGGGCAAAAGCAACGCGTGGTGATTGCCATTGCTTTGGCCGGGCAACCCGATGTGTTGATTGCTGATGAGCCAACAACCGCACTTGATGTGACCACGCAAGCACAAATTTTAGCGCTTTTAAAACGTATTCAACAGCAGCGCAACATGAGTTTATTGCTGATCACACATGACTTGAGTTTGGTTCAAGCCGTGGCTTGTCGTGTGTATGTGATGTACGCAGGCCAAATTGTTGAGTCGGCTCGCGTGTCTGATTTTTTTAAGCAGCCGTTGCATCCCTATACCCAGCATTTACTTGCAGCGCTGCCTAATTTTGACAAAAGAACACAGCGTTTAAGTGCCATTCCAGGACGGGTTCCCTCACCTGATGATAGGCCGAGTGGCTGTCGGTTTCATCCACGTTGTACGCATGTGTTTTCGCCCTGCGCCGAACAAGAGCCTGGATTACAGGTTGTGAAGAAGACAGAGCAAGCATCACGCGAGGTGCGTTGCCATTTGTATCCTGAGCATCAATCTCCTCCTGCTTTGGTTCATACCGAAGAGGGTTGGAACGACAAAAAAGAGGCAGGACCTGTTTTATTCTCCGTACGTGATTTAGGTGTGTATTTTCCGATTAAGCGTGGTTTTTTAGGGCGACCAGCTCACGTTCATAAAGCCGTCGATGGTTTATCGTTTGATTTAAAACAAGGGCAAACGTTGGCGTTGGTCGGCGAGTCTGGATCGGGTAAAAGTACCGCATGTCGCGTGCTGCTTGGTTTACAAAAAATAACCTGTGGTGACGTGATGTTTCGTGATGAAGCTGTGTGTGATTTGCGAGGGCGCGCCCTTAAGCAATTTCGAAAGCAAGTTCAAATTATCTTTCAGGATCCTTATTCATCCATGAATCCGCGTATGACCGTCGGTCAAATTTTAGCTGAAGGCATGGAAGCTCAAAATAATAAACCTGCGTGGATTCATAAACGTCAGCATGAATTGCTTGATCAAGTGAATTTACCTAAACGTAGTTTGGAGCGTTACCCACATCAATTTTCGGGGGGGCAACGCCAGCGTTTGTGTATTGCACGTGCGTTAGCCTGTTCGCCCAGCGTGTTGATTTGTGATGAGCCAACAAGTGCACTCGATGTATCGGTTCAAGCCCAAGTTTTAAATTTATTGAAAGATTTACAGCAAGAGCTGAATCTTACGTACTTGTTTGTGACGCATAACATGGCGGTGGTTTCGTATTTAGCCGACGATGTGCTCGTGATGCGCGACGGTCGTATGGTCGAGCAAGGTACGTGTGAGCAGTTATTGCGTGCCCCCGCTCATGCTTATACGCAGCAGTTGTTGGCGGGGGTGAGTGCTGTTAAAACGCAACAAGCATAAGGATAATTTTTACTTAGAAGAAACTTAATGAAGATCTTGGCGAAATCATTGTTTGCATATTCGGATGGAAGCATCAGACAATTAATTAAAAAAGGTAGCTTAATTGAGGTGAATCATGAATAAGAGCAATATTATTGACGCAATGCTGGAAACGGCTCATGACCTTGGTCTGAATCAGATTACCATCAAAGAAATTGAAGAATTGGGATTAAGTGCAGTTGTAGAGCTTAATCCATCTGAAATTAAGGCAATGCGATCAAAAGAAAAACTAAGTCAGTCCGTTATGGCTAAAATATTAAACGTCACCCCTTCTACCTATCAAAAATGGGAAAGAGGAGCGGTGCATCCACGAGGTGCTAATTTGAAGCTTTTAAGATTGGCTTATGATCATGGCGTTGGGTATATCATGCATTAGATGTTTACTTACTTAAAGCTCCACGAACGAGCCGCGGAGCGTTAGCTGGTTGTATGGCTCAAATTACTAAGAACAGTGCTCAACAAGAAACGCCTGAATCTCATCCGTTGGAATAGGTTTAGCCTCGCTATCACAGCGTGCTTTGTATTCCAACGTACCTTCATCCAGGCCGCGTTCACCAATGACAACGCGATGTGGAATACCTAAAAGATCGTGATCGGCAAATAATACACCGGGACGTTCTTTTCGGTCATCTAATAGCACATCAAAACCTTGGGCTAATAAAGCTTGGTACAGCTCTTCAGCGGCGCTTTTTACGCGTTCAGAACGGTGGCCGTTGATTGGAATAATACCGATTTGGAACGGTGCTAACGCTTCAGGTAGACACATGCCCCGTTCGTCATGATGTTGCTCAATGGCTGCAGCAACCATACGAGAAATGCCAATACCGTAACAGCCCATGACTAAGGTTTGTGCTTTACCGTTAGAATTAAGAACCGTGGCTTTCATGAGCTCTGCATATTTTGATCCGAGTTGGAAAATATGACCCACTTCAATACCACGACACATCTGTAAATTGCCTTGGCCATCAGGGCTTGGATCGCCAGCTTTTACTTCACGTAAATCAAAGCATTCAGAGGCTTTAACATCGCGATCCCAAACCGCGTCGACATAATGCACATCTGCTGTATTGGCGCCGCACACAAAGCTATTTAAAGCACGTGCGTGGTGATCAATAATAACAGGAATATCTAGACCGACAGGGCCAATGGAACCAAACGGAGCTTGGAGTGTTTCAACCACAAGCGCTTCATCGGCAAATTGTACGGGCGATTTAACGAGCGGATGTTTAGCGGCACGTGTGGCATTCAGCGTATCATCGCCACGTAAAACTAAAGCAATTAATGGAGCTTCTTCGTTACAGCCTTCAACAATCAGTGTTTTGACCGTATCTTTGGGATCAAGATCAAGAAATACCGCGACATCTGAAATCGTTTTGATATTGGGTGTATCAACACGTGTCATCAGTTTGCTGGATGGGTGTTCCGCTGGAGCAGGTGTGAGGCTTGTGGCCTGTTCGATATTGGCGGCATAATCACTGCCATCACTGTAAACGATGCAGTCTTCACCGGCGTCAGCAAGTACTTGAAACTCGTGAGATACTGCCCCACCAATGGCGCCGGTGTCAGCTTCCACGGCACGATATTTAAAGCCAAGCTTATCAAAAATACGGCTGTAAGCTTGATGCATGGCTTGATACGTGCGCTCGAGGCACTCAGCATCAAGATGAAACGAATAGGCATCTTTCATTAAGAATTCACGTGATCGCATCACACCAAAACGAGGTCGAATTTCATCTCTAAATTTGGTTTGAATTTGATACACATTGAGTGGTAGCTGTTTATAGGATTGCAGTTCACGACGCATGAGATCCGTGATCACTTCTTCGTGAGTTGGACCAAAGCAGTAGTCTCGACCGTTATTATCCGTGATACGCAGCAATTGCCCACCAAAGGTATCCCAACGCTCAGTTTCTTGCCAAAGCTCGGCCGGTTGTACCGCAGGCATGAGTAACTCAAGCGCTCCAATTTTATTGAGTTCATCACGTACGACGCGCTCTATTTTACGCAGGACTTTGAGCCCTAACGGAAGCCACGTGTAGAGGCCTGAACCCAGCGGGCGAATAAATCCTGCTCGAAGCATCAATTGGTGTGAGGGTGTTTCTGCTTCATGAGGTGATTCTTTGAGGGTTGAGATAAGCCAGGGTGACGCACGCATGCTGAGTCCTTGATGTTTGAAATTTAGGTTTGCATAAAGGTAGAATCGTATCAGGTCTGAGTGATTTCGACCAGGTTAAACACGGGCTCAATATGATTTGATGCGGATGGCTTGCTTAGGCGTGTTTATTGAATCCCATCCAGATAGTACTTTGAAAACACCATACTTCTGTTATGATGGTACGACCTCATAGGGCATAGGGAATGACTATGAGCTTGCAGATTGGCGAATTTATTGCCTAATCTCACGTCCGCATCTTAGGGAGCTCTCCATGAAATCAAATTATTTTATTGCACGCTTGTTCAGTGGCGTCGTCGCTTTATGCTTTTTGAGTGCGGCACAGGCGGCTAGTCCAGTCTGGACGCTTACACCATTAACAACAACTACAATCGCAGTTCCATCCAACGACACGGCGATTGTTCAATATTTAGTGAAGAATCAATCCACAATAGCACGCAGACTTAGCATGCAATCGATTCCCGGTGTCACGCAATTAACGACGGGACTGGGAGTCTGCGGTAATCCGTTCATACTCTCGGGAAATGCTTCATGCACGCTTTCATTGCAAATCAATGGCAGTCAATTAACTCGGCCTATTAAGAATGGGCCGATTGTTTGTGAAAACGACTCGGAATTTCTGTGCTATCGCCCGGCATCTGACAATATTCTTCGTATCACACAAGCGCCACCGATTACCGACGCAACGATTTCTGTCACCGGCTCGCCCTTGACGTTAATTGCCACGGGAGTAAGTGGGACATTGACGATTAATAATCTATCTTTGATTGTTACGGCGACAAACATAGTATCTGATTTTACAGGTACGGCGCTGGAGGGAGAGGTGACCGAAACGGATAATACATGTGCCAGTGTGCCTCCATTAGGCAGTTGCACGTTGACCTATACACCAGGAGATACGGAAGTTACGTTGACGAATTTTCCAATCCAGGGCGACAATACTAATACGCTGATAGCGGCGATTGATGTTGATTCAGGGATAACTGTGTCCGGTGTGAGCCCTGCTTCAGGCCCGGCTTCCGGTGGTACGGGGGTCGTTGTGAGTGGTTCAGGATTTACCGGTGTTACGAGTGTGACGTTCGGAGGCGAGCCGGCGACCAGCGTGTATGTTGTGGATTCAACAACGGTAACGGCTGTGACACCTGCTCGTACTACGACGGGTGCTGTGGATGTGGTGGTTACCGGCCCTACGGGCAGTGGGACAAATACGAACGGTTACATCTACGAGACCACAGTTGTTGGGAAATCGGCCTATGGTGGGACGATTGCTTGTCTTAATCAGGGGAATAATTTAATTGCTGCTGTGGCGGATAATAGTACGGGTATCGAGTGGGGTGCATACGAGACGTTGACGAATGCGACAAGCAATACCGATGGCGCAACGAACACTGCGACGATTGTGAGTGTGCTTGGTACGAATGGAGGCGTAGCTTATGCGGCGCAACTTTGCGATAATTATGAAGTGGATTCACAAGGTAACACGCCTTGCGAATCAGGCAATGCTTGTTACTCCGATTGGTTTTTACCTGCAAGTAATAATTTGGGTCCTTCGGGGCAACTCAACTGTTTATATATTAATCGGACGGCGATTGGTGGGTTCGTGAGTAGCAACCCTTTCTACTGGAGCTCTACCGAGGATACGCCTGCTACCGCGTGGTCTCGAGATTTATCTAGTGGCCAGCAGTACGATGATATCGCGAAGGATACCCCTAATTTTAGAGTCCGTTGTGTGCGAGCGTTTACGCCTTAGGGGCACGTTGTTTAGTCTATAAGGTCATCGAGTTGTTTGATGAGGGCGTTGTTAGGTTTTTTGTGGAGTGCTGCCGCGCGCTCACCAAAACTTTTAAATTCTACTTCGCCCGTGGCTACGTTATATACTGCACCAACCATACCGAGGTCATTGCTTTCAACTTGCTTACGTAAAATAGGGCTGCCTTCATAAATGCCTTGCAACGTATGGGCAATGTTGAGCTCGGTCACATGTTCGACAAATATTTCGTTTTCGCTGGTTCGGTTCGATGTCGTACTTGTCTCAGCTTTGATGGCGGGCTTAATTTTAGCCAGCAATTGCGTGATATGGCCTTCTTTGACATCATCACACGCGGCTGCAATGGCCCCGCATCGTGTGTGTCCGAGGACCACCAGGAGTTTGACGCCTAGTACATGACATGCATATTCAATGCTGGCTAAAACATCGTTATTGACAACGTTTCCGGCCACACGCACGCAGAACAAATCGCCAAAACTCATGTCAAAAACGGTTTCAACAGGAACGCGTGAATCGATGCAGCCCAGCACGATGGCAATAGGATGTTGCGTGGCGGATGTGTATTTGATATCAATGCTTAAGCTGCGATGGATGCGCGTATCTTGAAGAAAGCGCTGGTTTCCTTCACGTAAAATATTTAAAACTTGCTTGGGTGAAAGTGAGGCTTGTACATCATAGGTGGTCACGTTAATAAAATTAATATGATCGTGAATCGCATAATCGGATTTAAAGCCAATTAGATTAAGTGAGATGTTTTTTTGAGGGGCTTGTTCGCGTTGAAATTCTTTGATGAGCTGAATAATTTCTTTATCGATATACGTAGAATAACGGGCGTCGATGATGAGTTGAGATTTTTTAGGAATACCATCGAATTCTTCGACCAGAGATGCTTTATTTAAAAACGTCGTTTGCTGCGGAAGGATCAAGCGTTGTGTCACGCCGTTGGGGTAGAATTCTTGGATAATATCAAAACGAACTTGGCTGTTTAATTTTAAGATAAAAAACAAGCTGGTCATAAGACCGATGATAATGCCCGTGAGTAAATTCAGCGTTACGATGCCGATGACGGTGACTAAAAAAGGTATAAAACGGTCGAGACCTTGGTTGTAGATAGTTCTATAGATGCTCGGGCATGTGAGTTTATAACCTGTGTAAATAAGGATGGCGGCGAGAGAGCACAGCGGTATTTTATTTAATAATTTAGGAATGAGCATGATGGCAAAGAGAATAAAAAAGCCATGCAATATGGCGGACGCTTTTGTTTTTGCGCCCGCTTGCATATTAACGGAGGTGCGTACGATGACGGACGTGATGGGTATGCCACCCAAAAGACCTGCCGTCATGTTACCAAATCCTTGGGCCAGTAATTCACGATCTTTTGAACAGCGACGACGTTTTGTATCGAGTTTTTCACCCGCTTTGACATTGAGCAGGCTTTCAAGTGAGGCGACCGTAGCAAGGATACCGGCATAGATATAAACATTCGGATTTGACCACGCAGACCAGTTCGGGAACATGAATTGATCTACCCAATCCATCAGGCCGTTATTATGAGGAATGTTCACGAGCTGGAGGTTATGTTGTGCCAAGTACGAATGTGTGAAAACAAAAAATTCATTTGCAGCGACACCAAAAATAACGACGATGATGGTGCCGGGGATAGGTTTGAGCCAAGCAATACGTGTTTTATCGAAGAAAATGAGCATGCTAAGGGAGATAATCGATAAAATTAGGGCACCACTGTTGATGTGGTATGAAATATCAAGCAGTGGTTGTATATGAAAACCTTCGGCTGCATCGAGTAGATGCATTTTGAGCTCAGACATGTTGGATGATAGTGTGAAGGCCAGAGGAAGTTGTTTGAAAATCAACAAAATTCCAACCGCGCTAAGCAAGCCTTGAATCACGTTTGAGGGGACATACTCAGCAAAAAAACCAGCGCGTAGCGTGCCTATCATGATTTGCAAAAAGCCTGCAAGAACGAGCGCTAGCAAAAAAGTATTAAAATCGCCTAGTTGACCTATGGCCGTCAGTACAACCGCGGCCATACCAGCGGCAGGGCCGCTGACACTGATGTGCGAAGAGCTTAAGCTTCCAACAATAATACCGCCGATGATACCACTGATGATGCCTGAGAGAAGGGGTGCGCCGGAAGCGAGCGCAATACCCAAGCATAGCGGTATTGCTACGAGAAAAACAACCACAGAAGCAATCATATCAAACCGAAGCTGGCGCTTTTGGTAAACGCGAACGTGGCGCGATAAAGTGCTTAACTTATTCGTCATGCTCTACGTGCTCCGAGGGCGCTAATTCATGCTCGAGATGCTCAAAATCCCATAAGTTTTGGTCCATGAGCTGGCTTGGTTTGACGGCTTGTAAGCGTTTTTTTCAATGCTTAATGAAGTATAAGTCATGTTAAAGGTCTACAGTTAGTTTTAGCCGAATGATGAGCACTTATTGTGGTCTATTCAGTTGAGGTGGGCGGCTATTGATTCGTTCCGTTGATAGCCAACTGTTAATTTCTTCAAGGTCGGTGACATTGAGTGTTCCTGCAAGGTATTTAAGTCTAAGCATGAATTTAATCAGCCCGTATTGATCTGACGCTAGTTCTTTTTGTGCGAGGAAAAGACGTTCTTGGGCCCCCACAACGTCAACCATGTTACGTGTCCCAACAAAAAAACCAGCCTCAGTACTTTCGAGCGATGCGGTTTGTGTGAAGAGGGTTTTACGATCGGCTTTGACTTTGGCAATGCCGTTGTTGATGGTGTTAAATGCAATACGGCTGTCGACGGTGACATCACGATAGGCCTGCTCGAGTGCTTGGCTTGCTGATTGAAAGTCAAATTGAGCTTGTTTTGTTTCGGCTAAAACTAAACCACCCTGAAGAATGGGGTAGTCGAAGGTGAGTGCAACGGAAGAAGTTTGTTGTGTAGCCGGGATAAAAAAGTTGGCGTCTTGAGATTGATTGCGTGTACGTTTTAGATTGGCTTTGACTGCGAGAATAGGCCAGTTCCCCGCGGATTTGACTTTGACTTTTTCTCGTTTTTCTTCCATCGAATATTTTGCTGCAAAAAGTTTATAGTTTTGCTTGAGTCCCGTTGCAACCCAATCATCGATGTTATCTGGCTCAGGCCGAATCAAAGGAATTTTGTTATTTCTGAGCGGTGAAAGCTTGTCGTAGATATGATTGGTTAGTTTACGGAGTTCTTCACCGGAATTTATGACGCTATTTTCGGCTTCAATGACTTGTGAAACAGAATAGTCATAGGCGGCTTGTGCGTCATATACCGATGTGATCGCATCAAGGCCGACGTTGAAACGCTGGGTTGCTTGATCAAACTGCCGTTTATTTGCGCGTTTTTTTGCTTGCGTGAACGTGAGAAAGTCGTATGAAAACAGTACGTTAAGATAAGCCGCTGTTACACGTAAAAGTAAATCTTGCGACGCATCGTTAAATAATGCATTGGCTGCTTTCACCGAGGCTTTGGCTTGTTGCACTTCAGCCCAAGCTTTAAAATTATAAATCGCTTGAGAGGCTGAAAATTGCCACTGCATGCTTTGATAACTTTCATCAACAATAAAATTTTCGCCGTCAGTAACCACCCCTGCATTCACGTTTTGTTGACTGGAGCTTGTGAGTGCATTCACGGTGAATTGAGGAAGCAAAGGTGCGCGTGCCCTAGGGACATTTTGGCTGTCCGACATAAATGTACTGTAGGCAATTTTAAACGCAGGATCGTTATCGAGCGCCTGAAGATAAATATCTAAAAGATCAGCGGCATGAAGCGGCGGTATGCAAGCGAAGCTTATAAGTAAGATTGAACCGAGCTGTTTTAGCTTATTCATGCCTTATGATTCCTAAAAGGTAAATGCTTTAGGTGGTGACGGATTAATTAATTGAGGTAGCAGGGTGTCAAAAAGTAAGTTTGCATGCCATCTATCCTGGTGATCAAGGTGATGAAGCTGTCCTTGCATGCACGGTTTATCTCCGACGACAGCAAACAGCTTGCCACCGGGCAGTACTTGCAAGCGATGCATGTCGTCGATCGCCTGCAATGCCCCGGTATAAATCACCACGTCAAAGGGGGCTTTGTCTAACCAACCATGGTAGGCATTGCCTGTGTGCAGGGTGACATTATCACAGCGATATTGTGTGAGTTTTTTACGTGCGTTTTCTGTAAAATCAGCATGATAGTCAATGCTGGTCACATGTTGGCAACGACGACTGAGTAAAGCTGTGAAAAAGCCAGAGCCGGTTCCTATTTCAAGAACATTTTCATAACCTTCGAGTGCCAATGCTTGTAAAATGGTGGCTTCTTCAAGCGGTGTCATCATGCATTCGTTATGGGGCAGCGGGAGTTGTAAATCGCTGTAGGCATACTTGTGCAGACTTTCTGGAACAAAAGCATCTCTCGGCAGCTCATCATATAATGAGAGGATATTTTCGCTGAGAACATTACCGGCTCGGAGCTGCTGCGTGATCATATTAATGCGGGCATTGTGATTATTCATGGTACGGCCTTTTGTACGTGACGACTTAGAGTAAAACGTTGCGAAGATTTTAGCAAGATTTCTCGGTGTCTGCGAGTGAGAGTAAGAGATGTATTCTGGTTAATGTGTTCCCAGCTTGTTATGATGCATGCTGATATTTATTTTATAGATTTTTGATCTAAGCCGGAGATTAACATGCGTGACGTTTTTGAAGTACATTTTCAAAAAGAATTAGGTGTGCTTAAACAAGAAGGGTTATTTAAGCCTGAGCGTGTGATTCAAAATCAACAGCAAGCCGTGGTGAGTCTTGGCGATCGTGATGTAATTAATCTTTGTGCCAATAATTATTTAGGACTCGCAAATCATCCGGCATTGGTTGCGGCAGGAAAAGCGGCTTTAGATAAATACGGATACGGCATGGCGTCCGTGAGGTTTATTTGTGGGACGCAGGTACCACATAAAGCTTTAGAGAAAAAAATTAGTACGTTTTTAGGCAAACCCGATACGATTTTATATCCTTCGTGTTTTGATGCCAATGCGGGTTTGTTCGAAACATTATTAGGGCCTGAAGATGCGATTATCAGTGATGCTTTAAATCACGCCAGTATTATTGATGGTGTGCGGTTGTGTAAAGCCAAGCGATATCGTTATGCAAATAATGATATGCAAGATTTAGAAAAGCAGCTTCAAGCCGCCAGTGATGCACGTTTTCGTTTGATTGCGACGGACGGCGTGTTTTCGATGGATGGTATTTTGGCAAATTTACCTGCTATTTGTGATTTGGCCGATAAGTACGGTGCTTTAGTGATGGTGGATGACTCGCATGCGGTAGGTTTTGTCGGTGAAACCGGTCGAGGGACGCCAGAGCATTTTGGGGTGTCCGATCGCATTGATATTGTGACGGGAACGTTAGGTAAAGCGCTTGGTGGCGCATCCGGTGGTTTTACGGCCGCGAGTGAAGCCGTTGTTGCCTGGTTGAGACAGCGTTCACGGCCTTATTTATTTTCAAATACGCTCGCGCCTATGATCACGGAAACGTCGATTGCAGCGTTAGATTTGGTCATAAACAATCAAGATTTAATTCAGAAAGTGCAGCATAACGGGCGTTATTTTCGTGCTGGTTTAGAGCGCCTTGGGTTTAACTTGGTGCCGGGTGATCATGCGATTGTGCCTGTGATGCTCGGGGACGCGGTGCTTGCTGGAAAAATGGCGGAGCGTTTGCTCGATGAAGGCATTTATGTGGTTGGCTTCTCGTTTCCGGTTGTACCCAAAGGCCAGGCTCGTATTCGAACACAAATGTCAGCCGCGCATACCGAAGCACATCTTGATAAGGCGTTGGACGCATTTGGGCGGGTGGGTCGTGAGCTTGGTGTTATATAAGTTATTTTGGAGAAGTCTATGAAATCACTGATTAAAGCAAAACGTGAGCCAGGTATTTGGATGGATGATTCACCCATGCCGACGTTTAATGCAAATGAAGTGTTAATTAAAATTCATAAAACTGCGATTTGCGGCACAGACATTCATATTTATTCTTGGGATGATTGGGCGCAAGCAACGATACCCGTACCGATGATTGTTGGGCATGAGTTTTTTGGGGAAATTGTTGAGGTAGGGCAGGCTGTTAAAGGCTTAAACATCGGTCAGCGTGTGTCAGGTGAGGGACATATTACCTGCGGTATCTGTCGTAATTGTCGTGCAGGTCGGCAGCACTTATGTCGGAAAACGCAAGGTGTGGGTGTCAATCGGCCCGGTTGCTTTGCTGAATATTTGGTGCTGCCTGCAAGTAATGTCTTGCCTTTGCCTGATAATATTACAGGCGATCAGGCGGCGATTTTAGATCCGTTTGGAAATGCAACGCATTGTGCGCTTTCGTTTAATTTAATCGGTGAAGATGTTTTAATCACCGGTGCAGGACCTATTGGGATGATGGCCGTAGCGATTGCACGTCATGCCGGTGCCAGGCATGTGGTGATTACCGATGTGAATGATCACCGCCTTGCCTTAGCTAAAAAAATGGGTGCTTCGCGTGCGATTAATATTAAATATCATACCCTTCAAGACACCATGGATGAGTTGGGGATGCGCGAAGGTTTTGATGTCGGTTTGGAAATGTCGGGTAATCCGATGGCCTTAAACGATATGGTAAAAACCATGAACCATGGTGGAAAAATAGCACTTTTAGGCATTCCACCAGAAGCAACACCGATAGACTGGACCCAAGTGATCTTCAAAGGCCTCGAGCTTAAAGGTATTTATGGGCGAGAAATGTATGAAACCTGGTACAAAATGATTGCCATGCTTCAAAGTGGCCTGGATTTATCACCGGTGATGACACATCATTTTCCGGTGGATGATTTTCAAGATGCTTTTCAGATTATGGCCTCAGGCCAATCGGGTAAAGTGATTTTAGATTGGACTTAATTATTTAAATTTATTTAAATCAGTATGAATTGGAGTAGTTTTTATGGCGCAGTATATTTTTACCATGAACCACGTGAGTAAAGTGGTTGAGAATCAACGCACAATTTTGAAAGATATTTCTCTTAGTTTTTACCCGGGAGCAAAAATTGGGGTACTTGGACTGAATGGTTCCGGTAAATCAACGCTGCTTCGTATCATGGCAGGTGTGGATAAAAACTTTGAAGGTGAAGCACGTCCTCAGGCAGGTATTCGTATTGGTTATCTTCCTCAAGAGCCTCAAATGAACCCTAAACAAACGGTTCGTGAGGTGGTGGAAGAGGCTGTTGCGGATATGAAAGGTTTACTGACTAAATTTGATGAGATCAGTGCTAAATTTTGTGAGCCTATGAGTGATGATGCCATGACCGCCTTGCTTGAAGAGCAAGGTGATTTGCAGCAAGCGATTGAAGCCGGTGGTGGTTGGGATTTAGACCGAAGACTTGAAATTGCTTCCAATGCCTTACGTCTACCGGACGGTGATACGTTGATCGGCGTGTTGTCGGGTGGTGAGAGTCGTCGCGTTGCTTTGTGTCGATTATTGCTTTCAAACCCTGATATGCTCTTACTGGATGAGCCAACCAATCACTTGGATGCCGAAAGTGTTGCATGGCTTGAGCGTTATTTAGAAGATTTTACAGGAACGGTGGTCGCGATTACCCATGATCGGTATTTCTTGGATAATGCAGCGCAGTGGATTCTAGAGCTCGACCGAGGTGAGGGCATCCCATATGAAGGTAATTATACGACATGGCTTGAGCAAAAAACCACGCGCTTAGCGCAAGAACAAAAACAAGAATCAGCGCACGATCGCGCACTGAAAGCTGAGCTTGAATGGGCTCGCAGTTCGCCCAAAGGTCGCCGCGTTAAAAACAAGGCACGTTTGGCTCGCGTTGAAGAAATGAGCTCTCGTGAATTTCAAAAACGTCAAGAAACCAATGACTTATATATCCCACCCGGTGAGCGTTTGGGCGATTTGGTGATTGAAGGTGAGAATTTATCCAAAGCCTTTGGTGATCGTGTGTTATTTGAAAATTTGAATTTCAGATTACCGAAAGGCGGTATTTTGGGGATTGTTGGACCCAACGGCGCCGGGAAATCAACATTTTTGAAAATGTTGACGCAGCAAATTACACCGGATAAAGGTGAAATACGTATCGGAAAATCAGTCGACTTGGCATACGTTGATCAATCACGCGATAGCCTGGACGACAGTAAGACAGCTTGGGAGATGATTTCTGGCGGTCACGATATTATCCAAGTGGGCGCATTTCAGATGTCATCACGTGCTTACGCGGGACGATTTAATTTTAAAGGATCTGATCAACAAAAACGTGTTGGGGATTTATCGGGTGGTGAACGTAATCGTGTGCATTTGGCCTGCTTGTTAAAGCGTGGTGCAAATGTACTGCTGCTCGATGAGCCGAGTAATGATTTAGATGTTGAAACCTTACGAGCCTTAGAAGAAGCGATGTTGAACTTCCCGGGATGTGCTATTGTTGTCTCACATGACCGCTGGTTTCTCAATCGAATTTGCACGCATTTATTGGCGTTTGAAGGGGATTCCAAAGTCGTATTTATTGATGGAAATTATCAAGATTATGAAGAAGATCGTAAGCGTCGCTTGGGTGATGCAGCAAACAATCCATCTAAGTCAAAATACCGTCGTCTTCATGAAGATTAAGAGCATGAAGTATGCTTGGTTGCCGTTGGTGTTGTGTTTGAACCTGACGGCATGCCTAGATGTTGATGAAGCTACGGTGATTACCGATGATTACGGTGAAGAGCATTACATGCCCCATCACTTGAAAGATACACGTGGACGTAATCATTTTCCTTTACAAATCAAACCGCGTGGTCGGAAACTTTTTGTGTTCGACCCTAAAGTGTCTGCTTGGGCTGCTTACAACGAGGAAGGGGAACGGGTACAGACAGGGATGGGTTCAGGTGGCGCTGACTTTTGTGATGATACCAATGAACCGTGCCGAACCGTCACAGGAAACTTCCGCATTTATTACAAACGCGGGAAAAATTGTAAGTCAAAAGCGTATCCTGTTGATACAGGCGGTGGCGCTAAAATGCCGTACTGCATGTATTTTTATCGAGGATTTACCATTCATTCGGGGTATGAGAAGCTGACAACCAATGCAAGTCATGGATGCATCCGCGTACTTCCCAGTGCTGCAAAATGGCTGAACGAAGAATTCGTCAAAGTTGGAAGTACGGAAGTCGTGATTTTATCGTATAAAGATGAAGATGGTGATGGCAGCTGGTTGCGTGATGCGATGATGTAATCATCACGAAGTGCTTGTTCGGGTTGGTTTGGTTTGATGCACGAGGGCAATACCCTTATTCCCAAAGAATATTTCACTCTACCCACAACGTTATCCACAGATAATGGGGATAACGTTGCAGGGTGCTATTAATATAAAAAAACGTTATTTTTCAATATATTAATGTAGTTTTAGATGTGGCTTTACGAAGGGTTTTTAGCATATAGATGAGGATAATTTTATATTTATCCACATTAATGAAATTTGACGGTAGAACAAGACCGGCTCGTATTATAATCCAGTATTTTTTTAAAAAACAGTCTTGACAGCCATGTTTTTGATGTTTTTTTTATGTCATGATTAATTATTATGTATTTGATGTATTTGAGTAGGGCTTTGGAGAGCGCACGTGAATCGAATCATGACTTTTTCTGCAGGATTAATCAGCGTGACGTTGATTGGTTACTTATTGATGACCGGGCGTAGTTTTTTATTGCCTTGGGTGATTGCGTTGTTTGTTTGGAATTTATTAAATACATTAAATCGCTCGATACAACACCTGCCAGGGCTCGGTAAGTATTTGCCTGCTAAAGTCAGCATGCTGTTGTCTTTAGTTGTTGTGGTCGGATGTGTGTGGGAATTGGTCCATATTGTCACCGACAATGTGAATGAGGTGATTAATGCTTCAGCACGCTATAAAGAAAGCTTTAGGCATTTGACGGGCCAGCTTAATCAACAATTGCTTGCTAAGTCCATGGCTTATGTCGAGCGAATGAGTGATGATCTTGATGTTCAAAAAATCTTAATTAATGTGTACGGTGGCTTTACTACCGTCGCAAGCTCAGCATTTTTAATCGCCATTTACATTATGTTCTTATTTGTTGAGCAAGCTGTTTTTGCAACAAAAATCAAACGCTTGGTTCCCTCTGAAAAACAGCGTCAAGTTATGAGCGAATTAATGACTCGCACCCTGCGCGATATACAAACGTATTTGGGATTAAAAACATTGATGGGTTTATTAACTGCGTTTGCGAGCTGGGGAATCATGACATGGATTGGGCTCGATTTTGCTGAATTTTGGGCGCTTCTTATTTTTTTCTTGAATTATATTCCGAATATAGGAGCGATAATAGCGACGTTATTTCCGGCATTGTTAGCTTTAATTCAATTTCAAACATGGTTCCCGTTTGTTGCGATGACATCGGGCCTTGTTGTTGTTCAGTTTGTTATTGGTACGTTGCTTGAACCACGTTTCCTTGGGCGTTCGTTGAACTTGAGTCCGTTGGTTATTTTGTTTGCTTTAGGTTTATGGGGTGTGATTTGGGGCGTGGTTGGGATGTTCTTGGCGGTACCGATTACGGTGATGATGATGATAGTCTTGGCGCATTTTCCGGCAACCCGTCCTTTCGCGATTATGCTCTCAAAAGACGGGCTGATTGAAACGAAGTAAGACAAGCGTTAGCTATTTCGGTGCGTGTTTGCTTGAGATGATGTGGGGCGTGTTAGGGTCGAATGATGAATAAACCAATACACCGCGGCAATAAAAACACCACCGAGTAACGTAGCAAAAGCCCAGGTAGGCGCCGAAACTAATGCCGGGCGTTGCCCCATTTTCTGCAGTTGTCCCGCATCTTTTGCAACAGCACCTGCAAAAAGAATATGAATAAAAGCATTCACGATAAGAATCAATAAATAAAACGTCTGAATAGAATGGTTGTATTGCTGAGCAAGTTCTTGAAGCATAAACACCTCGTTTTTGAGTGAAAACAGTCATCACTTTAATCATAACAGAAATCACATAAGTTTTATGTTGCTGAATCTTGGATTAACCATGTTCGGGTAGGTGATGTCGTGCTCGTTTTTATCCAAAGCAAGGACGGCGTTGCTTCATGTTTTGTGGGAGCGGCATGGCTATGTAAAGCAACTGAAAAAGGGTATTTTTTATTCACGCTTTGTAAAGCCGACCAGACAGCATGTGCATCGTCTGATTGATCGTCTATAAATAGGTGATCGTCGCGATAAATAACCGCAACAGGTTGGCCTTTAAGCGCACGCTTTAAGGCAAGTTCAATGTGGCGCCATTTTTTTGCATGGTCTCGTGTTGTTTCTATTTTTACGGGATGTTCTTGAAAGGCGATACGATCGTGCGCATGCAGAGCGTGTTTATGAGTATCGTCGCTGGGTGTTTGCTTTAAGAAAAAAGAGCATAATTTATCGACAAGTGAGGCGTAGTGCCAGGTAATTTTAGTTTTGGTTGTGGGGCCCTTGTTGATGTATATCGCAAAAGCTAGCGTGTGTGCGTTGGTTGTATACATGTAGCCGGAGAGGCTCGTTATGCCCGACATTGTGCCTGTTTTTGCGCGAATAAAGCCTTGTTCGGAAGGTTTTTGTAAGCGCTTACTGAGCGTGCCGTCACGTCCTGCTACAGGAAGCGCAGAAATATATTCATACGCAAGTGGAAAGCGAGCATGAAGAAACTTCAGTAATCCGACGGTTTGTTCGGGGGTGAGTTGGTCGAGTCGTGATAATCCGGAGCCATCGCGAAGGACCGCTGTTTTCATGGATATATTGGTTTCTTGTTCGATAAAGTTTTTAATAATTGGCTCAGCTTTTTTCCAATTCACCGGTGAGCCATTTAACACTTCTGCGGTGTGTAAATAAAGACTTTCAGCATATAAGTTATCCGAAGTTTTTAAGGTTATTTCTAAAAGACTGGCGATAGATTTTGATTGATGTTTACCTAAAAGCAGGGCTGTTTTGGGTTTTTTGCCAAATTTAATTTTGCCGTTTAATGTAATATCCATTTTTTTAAAATCCGAGATTATATGAGCTTTCGCATAGCGCATTGGATTTTTGATGGCAAGTTTTTGTTGGCCAGACCATTGGCCGAGCCCAATGCATCCATGAACCGTGAGTTGATTTTTTTTATCCATAACATAGCTTAGACTACAGCCCTTTGCGGTCGCGTTTGTGATGACTTCATTATGTAAGGTTATGCCAGCATTGGTGGTGTTCAGTTCAATGCGTGCGTGTTGACCGGCGCGAGCAGCTGGATTCACGGTAACGATCAACCGGTTTTCATCTAAAATAAGAGGCGCCAGAGGAGCACCGTAACCATGTGTTAAGTCCTTTTCTGACCAACCCGGTCCATAGGGATCGATACCATGACGCGCGCTGACAAGAATAATATTGCCATCAATGCGTTTAACACCCCAGGTTTTTAGCGTAGCGAGCAAGTCTGTTAAGTCTTCATTTTTGAATGATGGATCGCCGGGTAAATAAAGATATACAGAGCCTTTTAAAATTCCCTCTTCTAAGCGTGTCGCATCGGTACTTAATTCATTTTTAAATTGATAGTTGGGTCCTAAGGCGAGTAGGGCAGCCGCATCTGAAAATAATTTCATGTTACTTGCAGGAATAAACGTTTTGGACGCATTGCGTGAGTACAGTGTTTCACCTGTATTGAGATCAACCACCAATGCGCCGAGATTAATCGCAGGATCGACTTGTTTAAGGATGTTCTCCACATCAATAGGCACAGGTGTCGCCCATGAGGTGAAGCTCAGCATCAATAAAGTAAAGCTTGGAAAAATCCTTTTCATAAGCAATCAACCTTTTTATGTGATCTAGATTTATGTGACCCACATAAAAATAATAGCCTAAAAAAAGAAACTTTGTTTATTCGTATTCAGGAAGCGGTTTTTGGTTAGGAAAAATATCGGCCAGTGAAACAGAAAAACCATCTTCACGAACAATACGTGCATGGGCGCGTTGTAATTGACGGGGTTCGTTCACACCGCATGCGTGACAGAGCGTACTCACTTCGGACGCCATGCTGTTGGCATAATTAAAAACACGCTCGACTTTATCTTCAATAACCAGGCCACGTTGTAGACGAGGATTATGCGTGGTAATGCCGGTTGGACAGGTGTTTTGATGGCATTTCATGGATTGGATACACCCCAAGGCAAAAAGAAATCCTCGGGCTGAATTGATCAAGTCGGCACCTGCACATAAAGCCCAGGTTACGTCGGCTGGCGTAATAAGTTTTCCACTGACAATAATTTTAATACGCTCACGAAGGTTATAGAGGACTAAAATATCAACAAGCTTAGGAAGTGACTCGGAGATAGGAATGCCCATGTAGTCCATTAAGCCTTGAGGAGAGGCTCCTGTGCCACCATCGGCGCTATCAAGCGTAATAAAGTCAGGTGCAGATGCTATGCCGCGTTGATGAATCGCCAGACATAAATCATGAAGCCATTCATAACTCCCCAATACAAACTTGCAACCGACAGGCTTCCCCGTGATGTCTCGAATGTGTTGAGTCATGTTTAAGAGCTCTTCTACATTGCCTATATCAGGATGTCGGTTGGGACTAATGGAGTCTTCGTGAGCAGGAATTCCACGAATGTCAGCGACTTCTTTTGTTACTTTGATTGCCGGAAGAATACCCCCTTTTCCTGGTTTTGCGCCCTGGCTTAATTTGATCTCAAACATTTTTACTTGTGATTTTTGTGCGAGATCTCGTAATTTTCTGTCAGATAAATTACCGTGTTTATCGCGTACACCGTATTTAGCCGTCCCAATTTGAACAACCAGGTCGCAGCCGCCTTCAAGATGATACGGTGAAACCCCGCCTTCACCGGTGTTGAGCCAGCAACCCGCTTTTTTAGCCCCTTTTGCGAGTGCGAGTATAGCTGGTTTGGAGATGGACCCGTAGCTCATCGAAGAAATATTAAACAAATGTTTGGATAAGTAAGGTATTTTGCAATAGGGGCCTAATGTTAGCGGTTGGATATTGACACTGCTTGAAGATAACACAGGAAAAGGAGCGCTCACAAAGTACACGGTTCCTGTGCGATTAAGAGGGCGTGTTGAACCGAAGCCGATGGTGGTATCCACGTGCTTTGCGGCGCGATAGACCCAATTACGTTCAGCGCGGTTAAAGGGGAGCTCTTCTCGGTCATTGGTAAAAAAATATTGACGAAAAAATTCACCCAAATATTCACTCAAATAACGAAAGTGCCCAATCAGAGGAAAGTTTCGAAGAATGGCGTGTTTTTTTTGATACCGGTCTCGAAGAAACAAACCGATTACAAGTGTTAAAAGAGTAAAAAATAAAATGCGCGAAATGAGTAGATTCATGATCATAGCTTGAATAAGAAAAGGGTATTTATCACTCGCTAAATTCGGTAGTAAGGGTCCCACAAACGCTCCTTCGCTTGAAAGTGAGTTTTATCATACTAAGACGTGTGCGGTGGGGCAAGGGGGGGGGCAAGATTTCTAAAGTCATCTATACTTTAATTGAGTTTGAATAAATACATGGATTTAGGAGGTCTTCATGGGCGCACCGTTAGCACTCAGAAATCATTTGTTGGCAGCCATGCCGTCGCTGCACGGGACACCGTTTGAGCGTAGTGTGATTTATGTGTGTGAACATCAACCGGAAGGTGCGGTTGGGCTTATGATTAATCGGCCTCTTGAGTACCCGATGAGCTTTATGTTTGATCAACTTCAGATTGAATCAGGCAGTTCAGAACAAAATAATAAACCGCTTTTATTCGGCGGACCTATGCAGCCTGAACGGGGTTTTGTGATTCATCGTCCGTTGGGTGCGTGGCGCTCCAGCTTACTTCTTGAAGATGACGTGACCATCACGACCTCGAATGATATCATCCGCGCCATTGCTGAAAATAATGGTCCTAAAGATGTTTTGGTAGCCTTAGGATTTGTTGCGTGGGGGGGCGGTCAGTTGGATAAAGAAATTGAAGAACAATGGCTGGTTTGTCCGTATGAACCCGAGTTGCTTTATGAGGTACCTTTTGACGAACGTTGGGAAAAAACAGCTGAAACCATCGGTGTGAATGTCATGCAAATCATACCAGGAGCAGGCCATGCCTGATCCCGTCTACTTGGGATTCGATTTCGGATATAAACGTATAGGTGTCGCTGTAGGACAGCGTCTAACGTGTACGGCAACGCCGTTATCTACATTAAAAGCCACCGACGGCGCACCAAACTGGGCTATTATCGCCGAGCTGATTCAGCAGTGGCGACCGACGGCTCTTATTGTTGGCTTTCCAACACGGGCAGACGATGGCCCTTTGTATGTCACAAAACCAGCTAAACGTTTTGCTGATAGACTTCACGGACGATTTCAGCTACCTGTATATTTAGAGGATGAGCGCTTGTCTACGATTGAGGCGCGCGCCTTATTATTTGAAAAGGGTGGGTACCGTAAGATTAAAAACTCAGAAGTGGATAGTCTCGCAGCCTGTGTTATTCTGGAGCAATGGCTTCAGCAAGCGGAGTAATCATACGTGAAACATTTTCTTGATGTGGATCAATTATCGTCTAATGATGTGTTGAAGCTTATCGAACGCGCTCTTTTTTTTAAATTATCGTCGCGTCAAGATGTTCCAAATTATCCAACGTATCCAGGGGTTGTGCTGCTGCATGTTTTTTATGAAAATAGTACGCGTACACAGCTTAGTTTTGACTTGGCCGCTAAGCATCTTGGTTTAACGGTATTGAATCTTGATCCCAAGCGCTCGTCTGAAAGCAAAGGCGAAGCCATGCAGGATATGTGTCAAACGTTTGCGGCCATGGGGGTGCGTTTGATGGTGATACGACATCCTGAGGATGGAGCGTTGCAGGCATTGTCACGTGTGATTCCAGAATCGTTACAATTAGTGAATGCTGGCGACGGGATGCATGCGCATCCAACGCAAGCAATGCTCGATATCATGACCATCATAGAGCACCAGCTTAAACCCCGGGATATTAAAATTGCGTTGGTCGGTAATATTCGACATTCACGTGTGGCCCAATCATTACAACGCCTGTGTCGTGTGCTTGGTGTAGGTAAGGTGGCTTTGGTCGGTCCTGAAGCGTGGCTCCCTAAAAATATTATTTATGGTGAGGCGACGCCGTCACTTCAAGAAGGATTAAACAATGCTGATGTGGTGATGACACTGCGTGTTCAGCATGAACGTTTTTCAGATGATGATGACGCATGTGACTTGGCGACGTATCGAGAAAATTATGCCATCACCTCAAACACGATTAGATATGCAAAACCGAATGCGCTTGTGATGCACCCAGGTCCCATGAATCGAGGAGTCGAAATCGACAGTGATGTAGCTGATGGCCCTCAATCGTGTATTCTTCAGCAAGTTCAGAACGGTGTGTTTATGAGGATGGCGATTTTGGAGTGGTTGATTCAGTCGGCTTGTATTTAGCCCATCCCTGTCGTTTGAGCCCTCATCCGCCCTGTCGGGCACCTTCTCCCGCTAAACACGGGAGAAGGAAGGTCAAGACCATACGTTAGATTTTTATGTGTAAGCAGGAGCTTGTATAAGTTCACTCAAATTTTAGTTTGTAGCGTTTGTTTATAAGATAAAGCCTGCTTCAAGTCTTTGCAGCTTACGGCATCTCGGCTATCTATATCAGCAATGGTGCGTGCAATTTTAAGCAAGCGATGAAATGCCCGGGCTGAGAGTTTGAGCTGAGTTAAGATTTTATTGAGTAAATCTTTTTCATCGGTACCGAATGCACAATGCGTTTCGCATGTTTTAGGATTTAAAAATGCATTCAGCATGCCTTGACGGTTGATTTGACGCGCCCGAATATTCGTTATATTGGCACGAATACGGCTACTCTCATCGGCGGGGGCTTCGTTGGGCTTTAAGAGCTCATCTTTTGTAAGCGCTTGGACCACAATGTGCATATCAATACGATCGAGCAGTGGGCCCGATAGTTTGGATAAATAACGGTTGATGCGATCGGGCGTGCACAGGCAGGTCATGTTGGCATTGCCTGCGTGACCGCAAGGGCAAGGATTCATGGCGGCAATGAGCTGGAATTTTGCCGGAAACTCAGCCTGAGCTGCCGCGCGTGAAATGCAAACAGAGCCTGATTCAAGGGGCTCGCGTAGCGTTTCGAGGACACGGCGATTAAATTCAGGAAGTTCATCTAAAAATAATACGCCATGATGCGCAAGTGAGATTTCACCGGGCTTAGGAGGATTGCCTCCGCCCACAAGGGCTACAGGTGAGGCTGTGTGGTGAGGTGAACGAAAAGGAGGCTCATGCCAGCGGTGTGTGCTCGGAAGCCTGCCACGGGTCGAATGAATGGCCGCTGATTCAAGCGTTTGGGTTTCGTCAAGCTCAGGGAGCAGGGTTGTGAAGCGTTTAGCAAGCATGGTTTTGCCACTGCCAGGAGGGCCTGAGAGCAATAAGCTATGGCCGCCGCTCGCTGCAATTTCAAACGCACGTTTTGCATGGTGCTGGCCTTTCACATCAGACCAGTCGAGTAATGCATCACCTGATTTGACGGGGGTGTATTCAGGAAGTGCTTGGAGCGCTTCCCCGTGGCAAATATAATTGCAGAGTTCACGTAGATTTTTAGCGCTAAACACGGCGTCATATTGTGCAATGCTTGCTTCGGCAGCATTGGCGTCAGCAATAATCAGCATTTTTTGTTCACGACGTGCAGCCAGCACAACAGGAATAATAGAAGTAATACCACGCAACTCACCGTTTAGGGCAAGCTCACCTATAAACTCATGGCATGTGAGTGGTCCGAGAGGTATTTGACCTGAGGCGGCTAAAATACCAAGGGCAATAGGCACATCAAAGCCACTGCCTGTTTTAGGTAAGTCAGCTGGGGCTAAATTGACGGTAATACGACGGTTAGGAAATTCAAACTGACTGTTTAAAATTGCACTGCGAACGCGGTCTTTGCTTTCACGGACGGCTGTTTCTGCAAGGCCTACAATGGTAAACGAGGGTAATCCATTGGATAAATGGACTTCAACAGCAACCGACTGGGCGTGTATGCCGAGCGTACTGCGTGTTTGGGTAACGGCGAGGTTCATGGGCGCACTCATTCATTAATTACGTTAAGTTGGACAAAAACACCCCATATTCCATACGGGTGTTGAGGTACAATAACTGAATTTAATGAGGTGCGCTATGGATTTTAAGTTCGAATTAAGCTGTTTTTGCGTTCATGCTCACGTATTCATCAAGCTGTTTCTGAAGTGCTTCAACTTTTTCACGTGTACGTGCTAGAACTTTGACTTGGGCATCAAATTCTTCGCGTGTGACAACATCCAGTTGTGCAAAGCCTGTCTGTAAAATCGATTTAAACGTCGCTTGCATATCGGCTTCCATGGTATGTAGGCTGGAAGGCATGGCGGCGTATAATTTTGTTGCAATATCGTCGAGTTGACTGGGGTTGAACATAAGTAAAAATCTCCAATAATAATTATATGCTGAGGTTTGAAATAAAAGCCCATTCATCGGGGCTTACCGGTAAAATGGATAAGCGGTTGCCTTTTTGTAATAAACGCATGTCGTCGAGTTCTGGGTGAGTTTTGAGTGATGAAAGTGAAATAATATCTGAAAATTGTTGTTTAAAGCGCACATCCACCATAAACCAGCGAGGATTTTCTGGTGTACTTTTCGGATCGGGATGATCGCTTGCGGGATCAAACGCGGTGTCATCAGGGTAGGCCTGACTCACAATTTCCATGGTGCCGACGATGCCTGGTGTCGCACAGCTGGAATGATAAAAAAAAGCTTGGTCGCCGATTTGCATTTCTTTACACATAAAATTACGTGCTTGATAGTTTCGAATACCATCCCAAGGCGAAGTTTGGTTCGGCATCTTGTGTAAATCTTCGATGCTAAAGCATGAAGGTTCAGATTTTAACAGCCAGTAGCGGATCATGATGCACTCCAATAGATAGTTTTTTCGGTTACCACGCCGTCTAAGGGAACATCCCAAGGCTCGGGTGGCAAAAATTCATGGTGTTGAAATTCGTAGGCAACACCTAATAAGCAAGATGGTTTTGTATGTTCAAGCGTACGGTCATAATAACCCGCACCACGGCCGAGGCGCGTGCCTTGGCTATCAAATGCCACCAGGGGCATGAGCATCAAGTCAAGATTATCGAGCGGGGCGGCATCGGTATGTGCTGTTTGAGGCTCGGCTATATGATAGGCATTGGTTTGCTGGGGTGTTTTACGTGTTGTGGGTAAAAAAAGTAATGTTTTTGTTTGTGTGTTCATAATGGGCATATAACATGTTTTGCCGGCGTTTTCTGCCTGAACCCAAAGGGGGTGAAGATCGATTTCACCATCGATGGCCTGATAGAGTGCAATTCTCGTGGCGCGCTGATAAACCGGAAGCGTTTGAATCCGTGCGCATAACGCCTGTGACGCTTTAGCACGCACATGCTTGGGCAGCGCTTTGCGTTGGACTTGGGTCGCGCTTCGAATGGTTTGTTTATCTATCACGGTGTCATCATGGTTCATATCTTGAATGTGCATGATTATGGCGTGGATGTGCCCGAACATCAAATAATCTGAATTGCATTCGAACCTGTCTCCAAGATATACTTTTATAATGATGAGCAGACAAAAAGCGAGGCCATGATGGCAAATAATTTTTCTCCTGGGGCGCATTGGCGCGATTCCGCGAGGAGTGCACGGTTTTTTATGGTGGATGCTCGCGCAGCTTTTCCCATTTTTTTCTTTTTGATGCATATTCGTGTTTGGACGGGTATGCTCGTCTTGGTATCAGCGTTTTTTTTTGGTGTGCTCGAGCATTATGGCTTTAGTATCCCTGTTTTTCTTCGTTGGATACGTACGTTTTTTGCGGGGCATATTAAATTATCTCGACCATGGTGGACGTAATATGGCACTTGAAATCTCCAAAGGTATGGTATTAGTTGCCTCAAAAATGAAAGCAAACTTCTTTTTGAATAATCATCCGATTAAGCATGAAGATGTATTTTCAGTCACAGGGCTTTTGCCGGCGATTGTCCGTCGTGCCGACCAATTGGCCTCGTTGTGTTTAGGATATGGTCTTGGTGCGTCGTTTGAAGATGCGGAAGATGCGTTACTTGGCACGCGTGTCTTATTTGATGAAGTCACACCCAATGCACTTCGATTGTTATGTATGACCGATGTTCTCAATGAGATTGTTCAAGGTGGGCCAAGTAAAGATCATACCCCACTGGATGAATTGATGTATGATTAGTCGTGATTAGTATTTGGTTGTGTAAAGAATTCGAAAAGAGATGCCTTTTTAAGCTTCCTTTAAGCTATCTTTTGTACGCTTAATATTATGCGTTGCTCTTTGTTTGGGCGCGCTGCTTTTAATAGGGGCTTGAATGATGAAGTTTTTTGTTGATGTAAACGTTAATGATGGTGTTTATCGCGCGGATGTTCTCGAGGTTCTAGATGCTCTGGATAAAACGATTGCTCCTCTTCAAACGCTGTGCGGTTCACCCCGTAAGAGTGAAGATAATGATAAAGCATTAAAGATGGCTGTAGATACACGCCGTTGTCTTGCGGATGTGCTTGCCGAGTCTGAGTTCACGCATGAAAATACAGACGATGTTCCGCACGCACCTTCGTCTCTGAACCGGGCTTTGTAGCGATATAGGCGGTAGCATATTTCTTATGAAGAAAAATAAAGTATCAGAAAAGCAAGTTCATGCTATTTTGGCCTCGTTACGCGACTTATTGGAGCGGGGGCCTTGGCATAACTCAGCGTTTTTGCGTGTGCTTGGGAAAAAAATACAAAAAAGCTACGATGATCTGGCTGAACGTGCAGGACGTGCAGAACAAACTAAATTTCATAAGGCAACGGAACACAAGAAAATGCAAGAACCTACGGAGACGCAACAAGAAATCTTTGTTGCTTTGTATGCATCGGATGGTGGGAATCTAGAATCTTGGGAAAAGATTTTGATGAATCTGCCAAGGCAGGCGATATCGCGACCTGTCTACGCAGAAAAACAAGCGATTCAGAACGTATTCAAAGAAAGAAGAAATCACCTCAATGAGGCGTACGTTGTGATGTATGTTATGCGTGACGCTATTTTACCGATGGCTAGCGATAAAACACCGAAAGATCGTTTTGGGACCGAGTTAGTAACCTTGAAAAATAAAGCATTACTGCATGAAAATATTATTCGCTTTGTTCATGCTACCGGTGTTTATGGGTATAAAAAAGGACGACTCATCAAAATCCCAGATGCTAATCTTGATGGATAGTCGCATCTAAGCAAAAGTGTGTATATACTAAATTTATCACATGGATTCATAACATAAGGGCAAGTGTATGGCCCAACAGCAACAATCAGGTGGTGGTGATAACTCCTTAGCTCCTGTTTGGATTACCATCCTTCTATTTCTGACCGTTTATTTTATTTGGTTTCTTGCACATCGCCATATTGTAGTTGCCATTTTTGCTGTCAATCTTGTGCAAGCTAAATTAGTCCATCTTATTTTAGGTGGTTCTGTTCTGGCTGAAGAAATTGATCTCATGCAAACGGTCGATCCTAATTTTGTTCAATGGCGTGATCTCGTTGAAATCATGAGTCGTGTGGGTGCGTACATGCGCTATCCCTTTGCGGTTGCACTGTGTGGCCTGGCCATCATGCTTTATCGCTCGAATACGGCATTAAGGTATCGAAAAACTTACAGCATGAATTCTCTTCGTGAGCAAGAACAAGCGAATTGGGCGTGTATTTCACCTGTTGTGAAAGAAGATCTGATTAGTATAGATATCAATACGGGGCCTTGGGCCATGGCTTTAACACCGCTCGAATTTGCTCGCAAACATAAATTACTCAAACGAGAAGATCCATTAATCGATATGCCCGTTCCTGGACAGGAGCTGACCGCCGGAATACGACGCGGTGACACGAAACGTGTTTTTACTTTGCAACTAGGGGCTGCATGGGAAGGGTTTGAGCGTTGCACGCCTCAAGCGAAGGCACTTGCAGCGGTTTTTATGGCACGTATGTGTCGCGATCGTAAGGCGGCCGAGCTTATTTTAACGTCTCTAGATCGATCAAGTGCAGCTGGAAAGCCTGATTATACGGTGGCATACCCAACACTCGAGAAATATAAAGACTCCGAATTAGTGCAAGAAGTGGTGATTCGCCATGCTTATGTTTTGACGGTTATGGCGGCTTTGGTCATGGCCGCTCGAAATGATGGTGTGGTGCCTACGGCAGAATTTTTGTGGTTAAAAACAGTTGATCGGCGTTTGTGGTATATGCTGAACAGTGCAGGAAGGCAAACGCCTTATTCTGAAGTGGCGGGTGCTTTTGCGCATTGGCGGGCAGAGCAGGTCATGAAGCGACGTTCGTTGACGCCCATGATTGATGAATCGATTAAAGCGCTCGAAATAGCGATTAAAGAAGTTAAATTATCACCGAAAGAGTTTGAAGGATTGGAAGCATGAGACGAGGTGTTGAAGCACATCAAGAAATGGATCCTACCCTGCTGTTACGGGATACACGGACGTTAAGTCGGCGCATTAAAGATTTTTTTGCTGATTCAACCAACGTCACTGTTTTGATTTGCGCGGTTGCCATTGTGAGCTATGCCGTGCCAGAAATTGCGTTATTAGGTTTGGTCATCGGTGTTCTTGCCTATTGGTATGCGTTAACACGAAAGCAAATCTTACCTTTTCGTATGCCGATGGTCGCACATGTTAAAGATTACAATGATCTCATCCCCGGTATAAAAAAACCGTACATGTCACGCGGTATTGCATTTTTTGGTAACGATAATAAAACCAGTGAAGAATTATGGTTTGCCAATGATGATATGCGAACCCATGTTTTAATTTTCGGTTCAACCGGAAGTGGTAAAACAGAAGCGCTTCTGTCGATTGCTTACAATGCGTTGGTTCAAGGCAGTGGGTTTATTTATGTGGATGGAAAGGGCGATAACTCACTGTACGCAAAAGTTTTCTCGATGGTCCGTAGTATGGGGCGAGACGATGACTTATTATTGATTAATTTCATGACAGGTGCGCGTGATATTATCGGTCCTCAAGAAAAGCGCTTGTCGAATACGTTAAATCCATTTTGCCAAGGATCATCCAGTATGTTAACCCAGTTGGTGGTTAATTTGATGGGAAGCTCAGGCAACGATGGCGACATGTGGAAAGGGCGAGCGATTGCCTTTGTGGAAGCCTTGATGCGTTTGCTGGTGTACATGCGTGATGAAGGCGCTATTTTATTGGATGCGAATAGCATACGTAACTATTTTGACTTGCAGCGCCTTGAGTCGATGGTAATTGATAAAGTGTTTCCTCGAGATGATCAAGAGAGTGTAAATATTGAGTCGATTCCCAAGCTTGTGACCGATCCACTTCGTAACTATTTGAAAACATTGCCAGGTTATAATCCTGAGAAAAAAGGAAAACAAGTCTCTCAAGTACTCGAGCAACATGGTTTTATTACCATGCAGTTAGTTCGTAGCTTTTCGTCGTTAGCGGATACGTACGGGCATATTATTCGAACTAATTTAGCTGAAGTTGATTTTAAAGATGTGATTTTAAATCGTCGCATTCTTGTTGTGCTTTTACCTGCACTTGAGAAAGCACCGGATGAATTAGCCAACTTAGGTAAAGTGATTGTGGCTTCGTTAAAAGCGATGATGGCCGCAGGTTTAGGCGAAGATGTTGAAGGGGATTATCGCGATGTGATTGAGCGAAAGCCAACCAATGCGCCGACACCTTATATGTGTATCTTAGATGAGTATGGTTATTATGCGGTTGAGGGCTTTGCCGTGGTTCCAGCACAGGCACGTTCGCTTGGCTTTTCAGCTATTTTTGCAGGACAGGATTTACCAGCATTTCAAAAGACGTCTAAAGAAGAAGCTGCATCAATTGGAGCTAACACGAATATTAAAATTTGTATGAAGCTTGAGGATCCAACCGAGACATGGGATTTTTTCACCAAAACGGCCGGTGAGGCGTATGTCACGAAGGTGGATTCGTTTCAAACGGAAGAAGGCGGGATTGCAAACACATATAAAGATACAAAAAGCTCTTCGTTTGAGCGACGCGCACGTATTGATTTATTAGATCTTAAAGATCAATCCGAAGGTGAAGCACACATATTTTTCAAATCAAAAATTGTTCGAGCACGTATGTTTTATGCCAATCCAAAACCGGTGGCACGCTTAAAAGTCAATCAATTTTTAAAAGTAGAGCCACCGTCAGATGTCTATTTAAAGAAACTGATGTCGCAAGCTAAGAGTTTTCAAGATGCTTTGGCAGGAGGGGATTTAACCATACGTGCGGTACTCAAAGATGATGAAGTACCCCATATAGCGCATTTTCTTCGAGAAGCTGACGTGGGCGATCCTATGGAGCGAGGGGTTGCTGCCTTGCTGGCCTTTCATAAGCGAAATGAACCGGAAGAAGTTGAAGCCTTGTTTGATGAAACCTCCTCTGAGAGTCTCACGATCTTTAGTGAGTTGCGTGAGGCACCGGAAGGAAGTCCTGCGGTCAAGGTTCCAGATGTTAAGGCCTTTTCAAAAGCGTTATTGCCGATTCAAGAAGCGCGTGATTATTTGATTAATATTGGACGTTTGTGTGGTGAGAAAGATAAATTAGCCGGCGCTGTTGCCAATGAAATTGTCAAAGATCTTCAAATGGCGACGGCATATCCTCCCGAACATCGTGTATTAATGGACGCTGATGCGCTCGCTGAGTCGGTGCGAGCATTGGTTAAACGTGTTGAGGATACACGCCAAGCGGCAAAAGACAGTCAATAAAAAAATAAATAAAATACAATCTCTCCAACGATTAGATCTTGTCTCATTCTGAGTTCTGTGTTGTTATGATATGTATATAAAAATAAGTAAGGGTTTGAATCTGTGTTAAGTCGATTGTTTTCTGATCCGCGTGTTTCACAACGATTAAAGGCATGCCTTGTGGCAGGCTTGATGTGCCTTACTGCATGTCGGTCAAATCTTCCTCCAAGCATGATTGAAAACGAGCCTAAATTGCCGCACAACGTGGCTTTAGGTGACCCTGAAATTATTAAATTAGAAAAGCGTTTAGCAGGCCAAGGCGTTCAAATTACCTCGATAGGGCAAGATTCGCTCTTAAGTGTTCCCGCACACTTACTCTTTAGGGATCAATCACCACGTTTGACACGCGAATCGTATGAACAATTGAACGAAATCGCAGGTTATATTCGGCAATTTCGAACGGTTGGATTGAACGTGGCGGCTTATACGAGTGAGTATGTTTCATCCAAACGAGAACATGCGCTTTCATTAGCTCGGGCACAGAAAGTCGCGAATTATCTTTGGTCACAAGGGATTGATTCTCGTCTGCTCTTTACACAAGGGATGGGGAGTGATAAACCTATGGTAACAACCGCTCGGTCGAATGATAAATCACCGAATGCGCGGGTAGAAATTACGTTTAGACGAACGATTGTATAATGGCTTGAGTAAGGAGACGGCATGCGGCGAGAGCTGTGGCGCGTAATAAGACGTTCTAAAAGCTTTTATGCGACGACTTACCGGTTATCAGGACGTGTCCTGGCTTTCTCGTTGTTCGTTAATGTGGCTTTAGGGCTTATGATTTGGCAGACTTATTTGAATACGCCAAAACGTCATTATTATCTGACAAATGGCGTAGTGCCACCGACTGAGCTGTTTGCGATGGATACAGCGAATGAAGGTTCGACGCCATTGCTTGCCAATGATCCTGATGCAGCTGATGATGAACATATATTGAATTTGAAATAATGAGAGAGGACACCATGGCTAATGATGCCTTGACTGCGGTGACATTAAGAAACGATTTCTATCGTGATGGACAACGAAAGATGATGGTCATGCTGTTGTTGTCTTTTATATCAAATGTTCTGATGGCTTTGCTTTTGGCGTATCTCATGACACATCCGCCTGCACCTAAATATTTTGCGACCAGCATCAATGGGCGTATCACACCGTTGTTTGCGTTAAACGAACCGAATCAGTCAGACTCAGCGGTATTGCAATGGGCCAACCAGGCGGCTGTGGCAGCATTTACCTATAATTTTGTCAATTATCGAACAGAGCTACAAGCATCATCTGGGTTTTTTACATCCGAAGGTTGGACGCAATTTTTAACAGCTTTAGAAGACTCAAACAATCTAGATGCGGTGAGAGTGAAAAAATTAATTGTCTCTGCGGTTGCGACCAGCGCGCCGATTATTCTTCAAAAAGGTGTGTTGAATGGACGTTATTCATGGCGTATCCAAATGCCCATGTTGGTGACGTACCAAAGTGCAAGTGAATTTTCACAACAACGAAATGTTGTGACAATTCTCATTTCGCGTATATCAACCCTTAATTCACCACGGGGAATTGGTATTTCTCAATTTGTTGTGGGACCTGAAGGGTCTGGAGCAGCTGCGCGATGAAAATAAAGACAAAATACAGGCTTATTTTGTGCGTATTCATTGCCAGCTTGGGGTTGGGTGAACTTGCGTGGTGTGCTGAAAAAAATGATTCTGCAGACCAGGCTTTAGAGCAGTTGCGCATGTTGCAGAAGCGACTAGGAACGCAATCCTCGGAGGAGGCGTCCGCAACACCTTCAGCAGCGCCAGCACGAACAACGCGAGCTACGAGAGGTCGGGCTGCGAGCGAAGACAATTTTGCAACAAATACGCCGTCTTCAAAAGATGCTGTCATTGCTGATCTGGCTTTTCGTGAAGTAAGAAAAAAAATATTTCCTTTATCACCTGAGCAAACAATCGAAGTAAAAAAGTGGTATGAAAGCGACGAATATGCGAAAGCATCTTCAACCAATACGCCTCCTAAGCCAACGGCAACCTCACAAATGGTTGATTTGTCGCCAGGTTCAACGCCACCGGTTATTCGTCTGTCACAAGGTTTTGTTTCTTCATTGGTTTTTCTTGATTCAACCGGTGCGCCTTGGCCGATTGCTGCGTATGATTTAGGGGATCCCAATGCGTTTAATATTCAATGGGATAGAGTCAGCAATACGTTAATGATTCAAGCAAGTAAGCTGTATACGTACGGCAATTTAGCTGTTCGACTTCGCGGTTTGAATACGCCGGTCATGTTGACCCTGATTCCTGGGCAACAAGCGGTGGATTATCGTGTTGATTTACGTGTGAACGGCAACGGACCTAATGCAAAACAAATACCGATGGATGTCAGCCTTCCGTCATCAACCAATGATGTTTTGTTACATGTGCTTGATGGCGTTCCTCCGAGCGGAAGCTCACGTTTAACCGTAAGTGGCGGTGATGCACAAGCTTGGATATTAAATGGTAAGATGTTTGTTAGAACGAGTTTAACCATCTTGTCTCCAGGATGGCTAGGAAGCATGACCAGTGCGGATGGCACACATGCCTATGAAATGCATAAATCGCCCGTGCTACTTGTCTCATGGCATGGAAAAGTGATGCAGCTTAAGGTGGAAGGGTTATAAAACCATGGCCGGAAAAAAAGATAACATAAAAGCACTTTTTTCAAACACGCGCACACGTGTGATTATTTTATTTACTGTAATCTTGCTGTGTACAACCGTGATGATCGGATTTATAAAATTTGGCGGCGTCACGAAACAAACGTTTTTGGCAGGTGCCAACGTTAAGCGAGTTTCCCCAAGAATTCGTTCGATTCCTGGTGCGTTGGATCCGACGGCTCAATATGCCGGTTTGCAAGAGCAACAAAATATCAATCAAGCTGAAACTGCAGCTACCAAAGGTGGAAGCGCTATACCGACGTTGATTAAGACACAACGATTTGGAGATGGGGTTGAGCTAATCGGTGGTGAATCGGGTGAAGGGAGCTTAGGTTTTACAACGTTATCTCAAGCTAATCTTGATGGATCGCAAAAAGGCTTATGGATTCAAACACTTAAGAATGACAACTGCAGTCGCGACACGATTCAAAAAATTGTAGAGCAGGGTGGGGCGATAACGGTGCTTCATGAGGCATGCTCGTGTGCGATTCTGCGAGACTATGGTTATCCACTGCCGGATTTAGTCACCACCTGTTCATGTCCAGAGTTAAAAGCGATTGCGTTCACTGCAAGTGAGTTAAAAGCTGTCGGTTATACTGCCGAACAGCTTAAGCGTTGTGGTTTTTCTGCTTGCGAAACACGCGGGGCTGAATTTAGTGCAGAAGCTATGCGAGAAGGTGGTTACTCTGACGGTGAATTAAGAGGAGCCGGTTTCTCTGCGATTGAAGTTGCGCAGTCCAGTGGTTTACCTGATGGCATGTCGTTGGAAGATATTTCGGATGCTAATTGTGAAGTGGATACGTTAATCAAACTGCGAGAGGCCGGAGTGAGTGCGGCAGTGATACAGCGCAGCCTTGCATGCCCACCTGCTAATTTGAAGGCGGCAGGCTTTAGTGTAACGGAATTAAAGCGAGCGGGCATAAGTGCTGCAGCATTACTTGCGGATGGGTTTAGCGTAGCCGAATTGAAGCAGGCCGGTTATGATGCGCGCGAGCTGTTAAAAGCGGGACTCACGGCAAAAGATTTAAGCAGTGCAGGGTTCACCCAAGACGATATTAAAATAGCGCAGCGTGGCTTACCACCACTTCCCGTAAGCGTGCTCGCATTACGAAATAGCGGAGAACGAGATAGTGTAGGTAGCTTAAAAGTTGCACGAGCCGCGGGCGTTTCGGCACGTGTGATTCGAGAAGCGCTCGGTTCGTCAGCTGCTGCGATGAAGGCGGCGGGCTATACAGCTCAAGAGCTCAAAGACGCTGGCTATAATGCAGCGGAACTTGATAAGGCTGGTTTTTCTTTAAAAGAACTGAAAGATGCGGGTTATTCGGTATCTGATTTGCGCGCCATGGGCTACGATCCAAAAGAGCTTAAAGCCGCGGGCTTTCGTGCTTCGGATCTGATAAATGCAGGTTTTACCGCTGAAGGACTTAAGAAATTTGGATACAGCGCACAGGATTTAAAAAAGCTTGGCTACGATGCTGATGCGCTGATTAAAGCAGGTTTTTCTGCTGAAGATCTGGAACAAGCCGGTTTTTCAGCGGCAGAGCTAAAACGTGCAGGTTTGTCAGCAGATACGCTTAAAAACGCGGGTAATTCAGCTTCTGATTTAAAAAAACTGGGCTATGATGCAGCGGCGCTAATTAAAGCTGGCTTTTCAGCTGAAGATCTGGAACAAGCCGGTTTTACAGCGGCCGATCTAAAACGTGCGGGTTTGTCAGCGGATGCACTTAAAAACGCGGGTTATTCTGCTTCTGATTTAAAAAAACTGGGCTATGATGCAGCGGCACTGATTAAAGCGGGCTTTTCAGCAGAAGATTTGGAACAAGCTGGTTTTTCAGCAGCCGATCTAAAACGTGCTGGTTTGTCAGCGGCTGCGCTGAAAAACGCAGGTTATTCTGCTTCTGATTTAAAAAAACTGGGCTATGATGCCGCGGCACTTATGAAGGCTGGATTTTCTCCTAGCCAGCTTGTTACGGCAGGTTATCGGGCTTCTGATTTAAAAAGTATGGGCTTTTCAGTTGAAGATCTTAAAAAAGCAGGATTTTCAGCGTTAGATTTAAAACGGCTTGGTTATGATGCGGCGGAGCTTATCAAGGCTGGATTTTCTCCGAGTCAGCTTGCAACGGCAGGTTTTCGGGCTTTTGAACTAAAACGTACAAGATTGTCTGCTTCTGAATTAAAAAATCTTGGTTACGATGCAGCGGCACTGATCAAAGCCGGCTTTTCAGCTGAAGATCTTAAAAAAGCTGGTTTTTCTGCTTCTGAATTAAAAAATCTTGGTTATGATGCAGCAGCGCTTATGAAGGCTGGATTTACACCGAGTCAGATAGCTGCAGCAGGTTTTAATGTCTCGGATCTAAAACGTGCGGGTTTTTCAGCTGAAGATCTTAAAAAAGCTGGTTTTTCAGCTTCTGATTTAAAAAAGCTTGGCTATAATGCTGTGGATATTATCGAGGCAGGGTTTTCGCCTGGCCAACTCCTTTCCGCGGGTTTTTCTTCAGAAGCCATCATGGCTGCAACAAAAGCCGCTACTAAAAAATCTAATACGATACCCGCAAGTTTACGTGGCATGGAAGCTGATATTAATAACGTCAATAAATTGCGAGCAGCGCGAGCAGCAGGTGTTTCTGCCGGTGCTATTAGAGATGCTTTAGGCTCTTCAGCGGAGGCCATGAAGGCGGCTGGCTTTACGTCAGAAGAGTTGAAGGCTGCAGGATATACTGCAAAAGAATTAAGAGCTTTAGGTTATACCGTCGAGCAGTTGAAAGCTTTAGGTTATACAGCAGAGCAACTAAAAGATGCTGGTTTTAATGCACAACAGTTGAAATCTATAGGTTATACGGCGAATCAACTCAAAGTGGCGGGTTATACCGCTGAAGATTTGAAAGCGATAGGCTATACGCCCGAGCAATTAAAAGAGGCGGGTTATTCAGCAGAAGACTTGAAGGCTTTAGGCTATACAGCTGAGCAATTAAAAACGTTAGGTTATACAGCAGATCAATTGAATGATGCTGGATTTAATCGCCAGCAGTTAGAAGCCGCGGGATATACGGTGAAGCAACTGCAAACAGCAGGTTATACAGCAGAAGACTTGATAGCTTTAGGTTACACAGCCGAGCAATTGAAAGCCTTAGGTTATACAGCTGAACAACTCAAAAATGCAGGGTTTGATGCGCAGCAATTAAAAGCCGCAGGTTATACAGCAAACGATTTGAAAGCCTTAGGTTATTCAGCCAAAGCATTGAAGGCACTGGGTTATACAGCCGAACAACTTAAAAATACAGGATTTAGTAGGCAGCAGTTGGAAGCTGCGGGTTACACAGCAGAAGATTTACAAACGTTAGGTTATACGGCGAAGCAGCTAAAAGCCGCGGGTTATACGGTTGAGCAGTTAAAAGCCGCAGGATATACGGCGAAGAAATTGCAAGCACTAGGCTATACGGCTGAGCAATTGAAAACCGCGGGCTATACAGTAAAGCAACTTAACGATGCGGGTTATACGGCTGAGCAATTGAAAAACGCGGGTTATACGGCGAAGCAACTTAACGATGCGGGTTATACGGCCGAGCAATTGAAAAACGCAGGTTATACGGCGAAGCAGTTACAAAGTGCAGGATATACGGCAAAGCAATTGCAAGCACTCGGCTATACAGCTGAGCAACTTAAAGATGCCGGTTATCCAACTCAGCAGTTAAAAGCTGTAGGTTATACCGCGCAGCAATTACAAGCTTTAGGTAATACAGCTGAGCAGTTGAAGGCCGCAGGATATACAGCTGAGCAGTTAAAGGTAGCAGGGTTTACGGTTCAGCAGTTAAAAACAGCGGGTCATACAGCCGAGCAACTTAAAAAAGCTGGATATAGTGCACAGCAACTTAAAGCTGCCGGTTATTCCGCAGAGCAGTTGGAGGCCGCAGGTTATACAGGCGAGCAACTTAAAGAAGCGGGTTTCACTGCCAAGCAATTAAAAGCATTAGGTGCGAATGCGAAGCAGCTGAAAGCTTTGGGCTACACAGCGGCACAATTGGAAGCAGCAGGGTTCAGTGATGATGCATTAGCTGAAGATGCTTTGACTCGTGATGCGTTGACGCTTGATAATATCGGGGACCCTTCGCGCAAACAACAAGGGGCTAAATCTGAAGCAAAAGAGTTGCAAGCACTGATGGCGCGCCAAAAAGTTAACATGTCCGATCAACGGAACAAAGAACAAATGAGGCAAGCAAAAGATCGCATGATCTCCGCTGCTGAAAATGCCATAAAAGGCTGGTCAAAAGTAGCCTCGCAAGTCTTCATTGAAGGCCGTGGAACAGATGCTGAAGACGCGCAGAAGCAAGCTGGACTGCAAGGGGATGCAAATCCTGATAAACGGCCTGATGGTAATGATATGAATGCATCATCTTCGTCAAGTGTATTTATTAAAACAGGTGATATTTTATTTGCAGTCTTAGATACGTCGGTCAATACCGATGAGCCCGGTCCTATTCTCGCAACCATTGTTTCGGGTAAGTTAAAAGGATCTAAAATCATCGGGAGCTTTACCTTGCCAACGAATGCTAGCAAAATGGTTCTTACGTTTAATACCTTATCGATGCTCGGTTCAGATAAGACCATATCGATTAGCTCTTATGCCATTGATCCAAGCACCGCTCGAACAGCATTAGCTGGCCGAGTCAACCATCATTATCTGATGCGTTACGGCTCACTGTTTGCATCGACGTTTTTAGCTGGGTTTAGTAGTGCGATTCAATCGGCAGATACGACAATATCCATTGGTGGAACGGGCGGAACGACCGATACAACCGTTCAAAATGGAATCGACCGTTCGTTACTTGAAAATGCATTGATTGGTTTAGGTGAAGTGGGTAAAGCATGGTCTGAGACGGCTCAACAATTGATGAATCGACCCACCACAGTGGAATTGTATTCTGGCACGGGGATGGGGATCTTGTTTACGCAAGATGTTCAACTGGCATAAAATTTAGGTAAGTAGGTGAACCATGGCTGATAAAGACACGCGCGTTGAAGACATTGGGGATAACGATGAATATCAGTTTGCTGATCTTGATGGGTTAGGAACGGAGTCGATGGATACCGTTTTGGACGCTGATGAAGTAGATGAAGTGGATGAAGCCGAATTCGAAGAGGGGGCAGGTGTGTCCTCACCGCCAGGACGAGGGCGACTCGATCCTCATATGATGAAAATCATTAAAAATGGCGTGCTCGTGGTCGGTGGACTCATTCTATTTTTACTGGCTTATAAAGTCGTCATGTCTTTTATGGCGGCGTCTCCTAAAGTCATCAATAAAAATATACCGGTCGTTGTGAAGCAGGCCGCTCGGGTTCAAGCCGTGACACCTAAAGTGTCTATGCCGTCGACTAGACCCGTCCAAATATCGAATGAAGCCTTGGATAATACCGATAAAAAAATAACGGCGCTTGAGCAAGAGCGGGGCCGTTTACAGACCGATGTGTTTGCGATGCAAAAACAAATTCGCGATGTCACACAAACGGTCGGCAGCATGACGGCAAGTCTTAATGACATCAAGCAGAGCATGGAGCAAATCAACGAAAAAATGGAACAGCAAACAAATCAAATGGTGCGTTTGGAGTCCATCAAGCGTACGAAGCGTCGTGCATCAACACCTAGGGTTAAAAAAGTAACGCTGCAAGTTGAGCAGACACAGTATTATATTCAGGCGATTATTCCTGGTCGTGCGTGGCTGATGTCAACGAAAGGCGCCATGCTTACAGTGAGTCAAGGTTCGGCCGTTCCTGGCTACGGTGATGTGCGGTTAATCAATCCAAAGCTTGGACGTATTTTTATGAGCTCTGGCCGCGTTATTCAGTTTAGTCAAGCAGACAGCTGAGGAAACTATGATTGACACGAGTCAAACAAGTGTCTTAATTAATCTTGCTAAATCGCTTCTTCCCGTTCAGAAGCTCATCACGGGGGCTGCGTATTTAGTGGGTATGGCGTTTGCGTTAAAAGCCTTGTATAGCCTTAAAATTTATGGGGAAGCGAAGACGATGCAGTCTTCGAGCACCAGTATTAAAGAGCCGCTCTTTAATTTGATGATCGCTGGTTTTTTAGTGTTTTTTCCCACCGGTTTTGATCTCATGATGAATACGACGTTTGGATATTCAAACATCCTGGCGTATAGTGATAGTAGTCTTACTGACTCGCTTTTTGGTGGCAATGGTCAGTTAGGTAATGCAGTGGTTACTATCTTTCAAACCATTGGGTTGTATGCCTTCACGCGAGGGTGGGTTTTGATTGCTCGAGCAGCAGGGCAAGGGCAGCAACCCGGAGGTACGGGGAAAGGCTTGATGCATATTTTTGGCGGGATTTTGGCTGTCAATATTGTTGGAACGGTGGAGGTGCTTAAGAATACGCTGTTCGGATAATTATGTGGGTTTGATTGCGTGTGTTTAAATTAGGAGATAGAAGATGAAGAATAAGAATAAAAAATTAACTGGGGCGAAAAGTGTCTTAACGGTTGCTGCTATAAGCATGTTGGCGTTTTCAACGGGTGCCGTAGCAGCTGGTAGTATGACTTTAGGTGCCATGGCGAGTCAGGTAACCAGTTCGTTTGGTAGCCTTACCAGGCTGATTACCGCTGCATCGTATTTGGCGGGCTTAGGTTTTGCCATAGGTGCCATCATGAAGTTTAAGGCTCATAAAGATAACCCAACCCAAATCACGGTCGGTACACCGATTGCGCTCGTGTTTATTGCTGCAGCGTTGTTATTCCTTCCATCCATCTTGGATATGACAGGTCAAACGATGTTTGGTGGCACACAATCAGTTTCAGGAGCTGGTGGTACGCTTTACGGTAGTTAATATGTTCATAATAAGAGGTGATAAGATATGCAACGTCCAGCTAAGTCACCTCTGATTCGTTTGACGGCTTCTGCAGGTGCCTGGCGGTTGTATTCCGCCAGGCAAGCAGATCCTCGTTTTAAAGCGTTTGAAAAGAAAGTTTTTGAGCGTGATAATTACACATGCAAATTTTGTGGTTTTCAAGCGCGAAGTTTACAAGAAGTGATAAATCTTGATGGTAATTACACGCATAACAAACTTGAAAACCTAGCAACAGCTTGTTGTTTTTGCGCTCAATGTTTTTTTATTGAGTCAGTAGGCGTCGGCGGTTACGGCGGTGGGACATTAATTTATCTGCCGGAGCTTTCACAAGTTGAATTGAACAGCCTGTGTCATGTTTTGTTTTGTGCAATCACCAATGATACAGGGTACAAGAGTACTGCGCAGAGTATTTATCGAAGTTTTAAGTTTAGAGCGCAACCGGTTGAAGAAAAGTTTGGTGAAGGAACCAGCGATCCAGCGATTATGGGACGGCTTTTGATTGACTCTGATACCAAATCCGAAAAAAGCGACCAATTATTCCAAGATATTCGACTTTTGCCGTCACGTGCAAAATTTCGTCGGCAAATCGAACGTTGGGCAGCAGGTGCCCTCGAAGAAATGTCAGGAAAGTCTTCTGACTAAATGTTATTTGGAGATAGAGCATGGCGAACTTGGCTGAATCGTTTTTTGAAGGGGTGGATACATTTTTTGCCTGGCTAAGTGCGTCGTTAAAACAAACCACCGAGTCTTATTGTGAGTTAGAAACAGCTGATTCACCTACGGTCCTCGTGAACCATGATGGTTCTTTATTGTCGGTTATACGTGTTGATGGCATTACAACGTTACTTGGGAACGAAGAGTTTCAGCGCTTGATTGAAGGCGTGACCAATGCGTTTAGTTCTCCCATGAGCCGTCCTGGTCATGCAATTCAAGTTTATTTTGAGCACGACCAAGAACAAGTTAAGCATATGATTCATGATATCTATGCGCCTGCATTAGCGACAAGTAAGCGGGTAGGGTTGAATTTAGATGATTTATTTAAAGAGCGTGAAGATTTTTTAAGTGATTATTGCGCGGCAGAAAAAGTCTATTTTGTACTGTACACGCGTCCTTTTAGTTTATCATCTGAGCAATTAAAGCTTGCGAATGCCGCAAAAATGAAGATGCTTAAAGATAAAAAAGCCCTTCCCTTTAAATCAGCTCAAACGGTGTATGCCGCCATTCCTGAATTACGTGATACACACGACGCGTTTGTTCGTTCGATTTTAAATGATTTTGAAGAACTGAACATTGTTTCACGTGTGTTGGAAGTACATGAAGCCTTGTATGCGGTGCGCATGACGGCCGATCCCGATTATACGGCCGATGATTGGCGGCCGAGTTTACCCGGTGATATGCTTGCGGTTCGTGAAACAAATGCTTTTGAAGGAGATGCGTCTGATTTACTTTGGCCCTCCCTTGCTAAGCAAGTGATCCCACGTGATGCTGAGATTTTAGATAGGCGTACAGTACTTGTGGGTAATCGCTTGTACACCAGTTCATACATTGATTTGTTTCCTAAAGATGTTCGTTCGTTTGTGTCGTTGTTCTCACGTATTTTGCCGACGCATATTCCTTGGAGAATTTCTTTTTTAGGCGAGAGTGAAGGGCTGAGTACGATTCGCTTAAAAGGCCTATTGGCTTCGGTTTTAACGTTTTCTTCGGGTGAAAACCGACTCATCAGTGATTCTGTAAACTTACTGAAATATTTACAGCTGAATACGGACGAAGCGATTATTCGTTTGCGTGTGATAGCAACCACATGGGCTCCCGAAGGTCAGCTTGCCCTGTTGCGACGCCGAGGTTCTGAGTTAGCAAAAGCGATTCAAGGTTGGGGTTTAACCGAAACCTCGGAGATATGTGGCGATCCTTTTGCCGGTTTTGCTTCGAGTATGTTGGCGCTTACCACCATGAGCCCGGCGGTTGCTTCCATAGCTCCGCTTTCAGATGTGGTCACCATGCTGCCAATCACACGCCCTGCATCCCCTTGGGATACCGGTGCATTGTTATTTCGTTCGCCTGACGGCAAACCTTGGCCGTTCCAGCCGGGTTCGAGTCAGCAAACCACATGGATTGATTTGGTTTACGCGCGTCCTGGTTCGGGTAAATCGGTGTTATCTAACGCAATCAATTTAGCGTTGTGTATGTCGGGTGGTCTGACGCGTCTACCTCGTATTGCGATCATCGATATTGGCCCATCCAGTAGCGGACTTATTTCTTTATTACGAGAAGCACTGCCAGAAAAAGATCGTCATCTTGTCGCTTATCATCGTTTACAGATGTTACCTGAATACTCGATTAATCCTTTTGATACACAATTAGGCTCACGTTATCTAACGCCATCAGAGCGTTCGTTTATGGTTAATTTTTTAACGCTGTTAACCACGCCGTTAGGTTCAGATAAGCCCTATGACGGCATGCCTGATTTGGCGGGTATGGTGGTGGATGAGTTATACAAAGGCCTGGCGGATGAATATAATCCAACTGCATACTCACCGGGTTTAGAAGAGCTGGTTGATGGGCTCTTAGAAGAAATTGGCTTTGTTCGTGATTCAAAATCCACATGGTGGGAAGTGATCGATGCGTTGTTTTCTGCGGGCTTTATCCATGAAGCCATGTTGGCTCAACGCTATGCCATGCCGTTGCTTGCTGATGCGGCGTCTATTTGTCGTACACCGGCCATTGAAGATTTATATGATAAAATCAAAGCACCTACCGGTGAATCGTTGATCAGCGCTTTTTCTCGTATGGTTTCCAGCGCCGTACGCGAATACCCTATTCTTTCACGCGTCACCGCGTTTGATATTGGCGATGCACGTGTGGTCTCACTCGATTTAGATGAAGTGGCCAAGAGCGGTGGGGAGGCGGCCGATCGCCGAACAGCCGTGATGTATATGCTGGCACGTTACGTATTAGCACGGCATTATTACCTCACTGAAGAAAGTGTGGCCCATGTGCTTGAGCAATATCATGCTTATCATTTGGAGCGTATCCGTGAAATTCGAGAAGATCCTAAGCGTATTGTTTATGATGAATTTCATCGAACCTCGCGTTCCTCTGCTGTGCGCGATCAGGTGATCATCGACATGCGGGAAGGACGGAAATGGAATGTACAAATTTCATTGTTATCACAATCGTTGGATGATTTTGATCCGGTGATGATTGAGTTTGCAACGTCCGTTTTTATTATGGATGCAGGGCCTGCTCAAACCATCGCAAAAACGGTGAAAATTTTTGGATTAACCGAAACGGCTAAAGTCGCCTTACGTACGCGTGTGCATGGCCCGCGTCAAGGTGGGGCAACGTTCCTCGCGCAATTTGCGACAAAGCAAGGAATCATGGTTCAGTTATTGACCTTAACACTCGGACCTATTGAGCTCTGGGCGTTTAGCACCACAGCAGAGGATGCCATTCTCCGAAACAGCTTGTATAAGCATTTAGGGCCTGCTGAGGCACGTCGTTTCCTCGCGTTGTTGTTCCCTAATGGCTCGATTACAAAAGAGCTGACTGGCCGTTTAGCGAAGATTAAAGAAAACGTAGGTTTTATTGAAGAAGAAAATAAAACGAGCGCGATGGAACAACTCATGGACGATATCCTGTGGACACACTCACGCGATCCAAACCGCAAGCATTTAGAAACGCGTGAGGGTTAAGGGTTCACAATTGTGGTTGGTGATGACGGTGTTGCGGGTGCGTTTGAGTCGTTTTTGAACGCATTGTCCAATTCATCGCGCCCGGATTTCAAAGCACTTTTTAAAGCTCCTTGTTGTTTGTCTATTTCTGGTTTGTGTGTCTTTTTGACGGCGTCGCGGCCTTGATTTGCGATATCTCCGAGCGCTTTAGCACGTTGCTTTTTGGCCGTATATTTACCGGTATCTTGTTTGGATTGTGGATCGAGATCTTGGAATAATGTTTCTGCTGTCATTTTCTGACCGTTCATGTAAATGGTAATTTTTTCTTCATCAAAACCCACTTCCAGTGCGGCTTCATAGGCTTCTTGTGCGAGCCTTCGGGCCATTTTGGGATTGTCGCATGTAATTGTTCCTGTAATGGATTTTGCACCGGTAGCCTTCACGAGCTCAGCCATACTCAATAAATCGCCTTTGGTGTTGTGCTGGGAGCTCGTGTAATAGCCGGGGTCAAAGATAGGACGAGGAAAATCCATGCTAAAACCTAGGCCTTGACCGTCGGCAGTTACCGTAATTTTTTTACCCGAAAGTGCGGTAAGGCCTGGATTATACCCCGTCAGTCCTAAAAAAAATCCAGCTTGACCGTTCAGCTCAAGCAATGCTTTTGTCGTATCTGGGGTTATTTTTTGCCTTAGTTTTTTAATGGTTGCTTCATAATTCTCTTTCTCTTTTTTATATTGATCTATTTTATCTTGATCGTTATCGTCGTTAGCTTTTTTTAATCGCGTCTCCGTTTTTTCAAGATTCTCTTGTGCTTCTTTGAGGTCGTCTTGAACTTGGCGTGGTGGATCCATCAGGCGCATGGCCTTACGCAATTTCTCGATACCAGGTTGCTCCGCTCCGGTATACAGTACGCTTGGAGGCTTGGCTTTTTGGGCTCCAAATAGGCCTGTTATGCCTTCTTGGCTAAGGTTCTCAAAGGTACGTGTTAATAGGCTTTGTTTACGTTTATTGGCAGTGAGTGTCGCAAATATAGCAATACGGTCGCGTTCGAGCTGTGCAGCACGGTGCATGTCGTTGATGGTACCGGTGAGTTGTTTCTCAAGTTCACCAAGTTCAGGTGTGCTGGGTGCTTCATTAAAGGCTTTATTTTGTGCATCTACGAAATCGCCCATAGCGGCAATTTCCTCTGGGGTTAAGGCTTTTTTCGGAGGCGTTGTACCAGCTCCAGCATCTGTTTGTGTCTTCGTTTCAGTGGCTACGCTACGTGTACTCGTCGTTGTATCAGTGCCTGTACCTGCTCCCACACCTACGCCACCAACACCTGTACCACCTGCACCTGTTGTTGTACCCGTGTCAGGCCCTGTACCTGTCGAAGTACCCGGTGTTGTTGTATTGGCTGTATTGGCTGTGCTTGTGGTATTGGGTGTTGTCAGGCCACTGGTAAACGCCTCCGTTTGCTTGTTTAAAAGTTGAAGCTTATCGAGAATGATCTTCTTTTCTTCGTTGGCCTCCATGGTTAAAGCATCAGCATGCGTATTGGCAGGGAGTTTCTTTATTTTATCGGTAAAGTTTATAAGCTCATAGATGAGCGCTGTTCTTAGGCCGTCTAATTGGTTATATTTTGCTTTTTGTTCATCTGTAAGGGCGCTTTTCTTTAACTGCTCGCTAAGGGTTTCGTTTTGATTTTTGAGGTACTCTCTCACAAGATTTTCAAAAGCATCGGGTTTAGGTATACCCAAGGTGCCGTTATACGAGTTAATCAGCACTTCTTTATGTTTGGGAGACATTTGTTCAAGACGTGATTCGTTATACCGATAGTCTCCCGTAAGCCGGAAAGCATTCAGGGAAGCAAATGGATTGATGGCGGAGAGATATGAAAAGGGCATCGAAATGGGGGTATTTTGAAACCAGGCCATGATTAAACTCCTAGTGAGTATTTTTTATTCATTATACCATAAAGTATAGCACAAAATCACCAAGCGATGATGGCGGCATGGCCAAATAGCTGTTGGGCTTTGGCTTTGACTGCATCGGAATGAAGCGCTTCGACAAAATGTTCAAGCTGAGCACGTTTTTTGGTGTTGCTTTGTATCACGATAAGGTTTGCGTACGGGGAGTCTTTTGATTCGCTTATGAGCGCATCGCGTGAGGGCTTAAGTCCGGCAGGAATCGCAAACGTTGTGTTAATCACCGCGGCATCCACATCAGGAAGAATACGGGGGAGTTGGGCCGCATCTAAGCTTTTAATGCGAATGTTTTTAGGATTAGAGATAATATCTTGAACGCTTGGCGTTGGGCTTTCGTTAAGTGTAATCAGCTTGGCCTCGGCTAATAGACGCAAGGCACGGGCCTCGTTACTAGGATCGTTCGGAATAGCAATGCGCGCCTTGTTCGGTATGGCTTGGAGAGATTTGAATTTTTTGGAATATAAGCCTGCTGGAAATAAAAAGGTACGTCCAATGGGCTCAAGCAAATAATGATGCGCTTTAACAGATGCCTCGAGGTAGGGTAGATGTTGGTAGACATTGGCGTCGATGCTGCCGTCCTCAAGTGCTGCGTTGGGGAGGTTATAATCACTGAATTCAATCACACGAATATCTAAATCATATTGCTCGCGAGCCACAGTTTTTGCCGCTCGAACCAGATCACTTTCAGGACCTGCAATGGTGCCAATGGTTAATGTATTCGGTGAAGACTGTTGCTGGCATGCGATAAGAAAACAGGATGCCAGCAGGGGTAAAATTAACGATCGCATGAAACGCATTTAAACAATTCCTCGTGATAGATGATGGGATAATTTGTCGCCCAGCATTTGGATAAACTGAACAATGAGAACTAAAATGAAGACCGTGGATATCATGACGGTTAAATCAAAACGCTGGTAGCCATAACGAATGGCTAAATCACCCAGCCCACCACCGCCGACCGTACCGGCCATCGCTGAGTAGTTGACTAAGGTTGTTGCGGTTACGGTGAGCGCTTGAATCAGTGCGGGACGTGCTTCAGGTAATAAAACATGCCGGATGATTTGCCCGGTAGTAGCTCCCATGGCGTCCGCTGCATCAAAAAGCCCACGTGGCAGGGTTTGGTAGGCATTATCGACGAGGCGTGCAAAAAACGGTGCGGCACCGAGCGTTAGTGGCACCATCGCTGCATGCAAACCAATGGAGGTGCCTATTAATAAACGCGTGAACGGTATGAGGGCGACCAGCAGGATAATAAACGGAACCGAACGGCTAAAATTAATCACCCCACTCACGGTACGGTGAATCAGGCGATGCGGTCTAATATCACGACTCACAAACAGCAGTGTACCCAGAGGCAAACCGAGCAATGCTGCAAAACAGGTGCTGATAAGCACCATATATAACGTCTCACCTGTGGCGAGCAGTATGTCATACAGCATGGTCGGTGACATATCCGAGGATCTCCGTAGTTATATTGAACGCTTCGCAGCGTTCAAAAAAGGTATCTAAGTTATTTTTATGCGTATGAATCTCTACCACTAAGACACCACAGGTGATGTGATTTAAGCGCTCAACCTTGGCCAGTAAAATATTAATATCCAGGTGAAGTTCACGGCTAATTTGGCTAATCAGCGGTCCAGTGACGGCGTCGCCTTTGAAAAATAAACGCAGTAGAGGGCGGTCATTTTTTTCGTGCGTGATATTTTCTAAAAGGCAGGCGGGTAATTCAGGGCTCAAATGCGCACATAATAATTGTTTTGCAGGGCTTGTGGGCTCTACAAACAGCTCGTCGAGGGCAATCACATCCACGAGCTTGCCGTGCTCCATCAGCGCCACGCGGTGTGCGAGTTGTTTAATCACATCCATTTCGTGTGTGATCAGTACAATCGTAATGTTATACAGTGCATTAATTTTTTTGAGTAAGTTTAAAATAGATGTGGTGGTTTCTGGGTCGAGAGCCGACGTTGCCTCGTCACATAATAAAACTTGAGGCGAGCTGCTGAGTGCGCGAGCAATCGCAACACGCTGTTTTTGACCACCGCTTAAATCATGCGGTTTAGCATGCATTTTATCGCGGAGCTCAACCAAGTCGAGGAGCTCAAGCACACGTATTTTAATATCTGGTTCAGGTATATGTTGAATACGAAGCGGTAAAGCAATGTTGTCATAGACTGATTTTGCGTGCAGCAAATTAAAATGCTGAAAAATCATACCAATATGATGGCGTGCATGACGCAAAGCTTCTGGGGTGAGTTCTGTGAGCGATTGATGGTTGATTAAAACCGTTCCACTGTCGGGCTGCTCAAGTAAATTAAGGCAACGCAGCAGGGTGGATTTCCCCGCGCCACTTTTACCGATGATGCCAAAAATCTCGCCTTCTTGAATGCTTAAATTAATATTTTTTAAGACATGCTGCGCGCCGTAGTGTTTATTAAGCTCTGTGAGTGTAATCATGTGTGTTGTCATGTGTATAACGTACCACCTAAAAAGTGCTTATCCAGTATAACCAAGTTCACGTACTTTCGGTAGCGTCAGCAATCTTACGATTGAAAAATACTGCATCCGTGATTAGCTGCATATCAGCTCTTGTCGATTTTTAAAATATTCAAGCGCTTCGGGGTTGGCAAGCGATCCAATATTCTCGACGGTCTCACCATGGACGCATTGTCGTACAGCGATTTCAACAATTTTTCCGCTGATGGTGCGAGGAATATCAGGTACCGCCAAAATTTTTGCAGGAACATGGCGCGGCGAGGCTTCCTTGCGGATGGTTTGCTTTATTTTAAGCTTAAGGGCTTCATCTAATATGCTGTGCTCTCGAAGTTTCACAAATAAAATAATACGAACGTCATCCAGCCATGTTTGTCCGATGACGATGCTTTCAAGAACTTCATGAATATTATCCAACGGCCTGTAAATTTCAGCGGTGCCTATGCGAACGCCACCGGGATTTAATACGGCATCCGAACGACCATAAATCACAAGCCCACCGTGCTGGGTTATTTGTGCCATGTCTCCGTGTGCCCAAACATCGGGAAAGCGTTCAAAATAAGCATGCCTGTATTTGCTGCGATCGGGATCGTTCCAAAAGCCAAGCGGCATCGATGGAAAAGCTTGTGTGCAAACCAATTCACCGGGTGTGTTTTGAGTAGCTAGGCCTTGTTCGTCAAAAATTTGAACATCCATACCCAGGCCTAGGCATTGTAGTTCGCCTTTATAGACGGGACTGATGGGGTTACCTAAAGCAAAACACGAGATAATATCTGTTCCGCCTGAAATTGAACTGAGTTGAACATCGTGTTTGATATGCTCTCGAACAAAATCATATTGCTGCGGCAAAAGGGGTGAGCCGGTGGATAAAATACTTCGAAGTGAAGTCAATTTAAATTTTGAATTTGGATAAATACCTTGTTTTTCTATAGAGGCTAAAAAACGTGCTCCAGTACCAAATACTGTGACGGCTTCGTTATTTATAATTTCAAACATGCGATCCGGTGTTGAATACGTTGGGGAGCCGTCGTAGAGCACTAACGTGCACCCCAACGCGAGCCCTGAAACCATCCAGTTCCACATCATCCATCCGCAGGTCGTATGAAAAAATAACGTGTCATTGTGATCTAAATCCGTATGTAAGCCGAGTTCTTTTAGGTGCTGCAATAACGTGCCACCGGTGCTGTGTGTTATGCATTTGGGCTTACCGGTGGTACCTGATGAAAATAAAATAACCCAAGGATGATTAAACGGAAACGCCTGATTAGGCAGGGCCGCGCCTGGGCAAAGCAACGCATCCCAGCTTAAACTGTTTGGCCAGGTGGTGTGTGTGTGTGTTGGGCAGACAATATGTTGTTGGATGGATGGAACAGCAGCACAAATCGCTTCGGCTTTGTTTTGGAGATCATAGATCTTACCATGATATTGATAGCCATCGGCGATAAATAATAATTTAGGCGTAATTTGGCTTAGGCGATCAACGGCGGCCGCCACCCCAAAATCAGGTGAGCAGGATGACCATATGGCGCCTATGGATGCCGTTGCGAGCATGGCAATCACTGCAAATTTGTTGTTGGGCAGCATGGCGGCAATGCGATCGCCGGCTTGAACGCCTTGTGCTTTAAGACCCGCAGCACATGCGGCAACCTGGTATGTTAATTCTTGATAGTTTAAAGCTTCCCGATGGCCCTGTTCGTTGATGCAAATTAATGCTGTATGCGTATGATGAGTATGATCATCGTTGAGACCGAGCAAGTTTTGCGTAATATTAAGCGTAGCCCCTTCAAACCACGTGGCATCCATCATGTGCTTGCCTTGTTGGAGAATATGTTTGGGGAGTGTTTGAAAGTTTATTTCAAAAAAAAGAGCGATTTCTTCCCAAAAAAGTGCGGTATGTTGAATAGACCAGGTATGCAGGGCTGCATAATCAGGTAGTGTGCACGTGTGTTTTTTTTCTATCCGGCGCAAAAAGCGCATCATCTGGGTTTTTTCGGTCTTTTCAGAATTTTTTTGCATCCAAACAGGGTGATTCATGGCGTCCTACCTTTGCGGCTACGGGGGAGGTATGTGATAATCAAGACCCTACCTCTTTTTAGCTATTTTATACAGGTGAACGAATGGAAGACAACAAGCAAAAAGCCTTAAGTGCAGCACTTTCGCAAATTGAACGTCAATTTGGTAAAGGTTCAGTGATGCGTATGGGTGATGGCATGGCCATGCCTGATATTGAAGCAATCTCCACCGGTTCGCTCGGTTTGGATATTGCACTTGGCATAGGCGGCTTACCGAAAGGACGCGTGGTTGAAATCTACGGGCCAGAATCTTCCGGTAAAACCACGCTAACCTTGCAAGTGATTGCTGAATGTCAAAAGCACGGCGGCACAGCCGCGTTTATTGATGCGGAGCATGCACTGGATCCAAGTTATGCGAAACGCTTGGGTGTGGATGTTGATAGTCTTTTAATTTCACAGCCGGATACCGGTGAGCAAGCGCTTGAAATCACGGATATGCTTGTACGTTCGGCCGCTGTTGATGTGATTGTTATTGATTCAGTCGCAGCACTCACGCCAAAAGCTGAGATTGAAGGTGATATGGGTGATTCACACGTGGGTTTGCATGCACGATTGATGTCGCAAGCACTTCGAAAATTAACCGCGAATATTAAACGTTCGAATACCCTTGTTATTTTTATTAACCAAATTCGTATGAAAATTGGCGTGATGTTTGGTAGTCCTGAAACAACAACAGGCGGAAACGCACTTAAATTTTACGCTTCGGTTCGTTTGGATATTCGTCGTATCGGTGCGATTAAAAAAGGCGATGATATTTTAGGAAACGAAACACGTGTCAAAGTGGTTAAAAACAAAGTAGCACCACCGTTCAAGAAAACCGAGTTTGAAATTTTTTATAACGAAGGTATTTCACGCGAAGGTGAAATTATTACGTTGGCAACGGAGCTTGGCTTTATCGAAAAAGCAGGTGCATGGTACAGTTACAATAAAAATAAAATTGGGCAAGGTAAAGAAAATGTTCGTGCCTTTCTTAAAGAAAACCCTGATATTGCAGCAGATTTAGAAGCACGCATTCGGGCAGCGTATTTTGAAAATACGGATACCAAACTGCCATCAAAAGCTAAGACAAAAGAACCTGAATTAATGGATGCGTAAAGCGATTGAGGTTGCTGTGGGCTTGCTCGCCAGGCGTGAACACAGTGTACAGCAACTGAATCAAAAACTAGCCAAACGAGGATTCGATGAGCCGGCGATTACGTCGGCGCTCGCGTCCTGCCAGCGTCTTAATTTACAAAGTGATACACGCTTTGCTGAGGCGACGTGTAGGTCGCGTATTGGTCGAGGCTACGGCCCTTTAATGATCAAGCAGCTGCTGCAGCATGAAGGCGTTGCTTCAGATATTATTGAGCGTGTTTTTGAGGAATTTAATCAAGACATTGATATTGATTGGGTGGCTCTGGCATTAAACGTTTGGACGAAAAAATATCGTGTTTATGATCCAGAGGATAAAGCGCGACAAAAGCAATGGCAATTTTTACGTTATCGAGGGTTTGCAGACGCGACGGTTCGTGCGGTGTTTGAAGCACTCGAAGTAGAGAGTAATTATTATTAGGTATTATTTTTAGGTATCATGATGAACAGTGCAGCAATACGACAAGCTTTTTTAGATTATTTTAAACATCATCAGCATGAAGAGGTGCCGTCGGCTTCACTGATTCCTGACAACGATCCTACGCTCTTGTTTGTGAATGCGGGCATGGTTCCGTTTAAAAATACATTTTTAGGGCTTGAGTCACGCCCATATTCACGTGCGGTGAGCGTGCAGCGCTGTGTTCGCGCCGGTGGTAAACATAATGATTTAGATCAAGTGGGTTATACCGCACGTCATCATACGTTTTTTGAAATGCTGGGTAATTTCAGTTTTGGCGATTATTTTAAACGTGAAGCGATTCATTATGCGTGGGATTTTTTAACTAATATTTTAAAACTCCCGAAAGAACGCTTGTGGATCACGGTTTACGAACAAGATGATGAAGCCGCGGATATCTGGCACAAAGAAATAGGTGTGTCGCCCGCACGTTTTTCACGTTGTGGTGATGATGATAATTTTTGGTCGATGGGTGACACAGGGCCATGCGGTCCATGCACTGAAATTTTTTATGATCATGGCCCAGAGGTCGCCGGTGGTCCACCAGGCTCGCCCGATGCCGATGGCGATCGTTATGTTGAAATTTGGAACCTGGTGTTCATGCAATACAATCGTGATATGGATGGTGTGTTGCATGCACTCGCAAAACCGTCGATTGATACCGGCATGGGGCTTGAGCGCCTTGCTGCGGTGATGCAACATGTACAAAGTAATTATGATACCGATACGTTTAAGCATTTAAAACACGCGATTCAAGCACTATCATCATCACAAAAACCTATTCCATTGGAGCATACGTCGTTAAACGTAATTGCTGATCATATTCGTGCCGTGGCTTTTTTAATGATTGATGGCGTGACACCAAGCAACGAAGGTCCAGGTTATGTACTGCGACGCATCATTCGTCGAGCTGTACGTCACGGGCATCGGTTAGAGCTACCTACGCCTTTCTTGACCCTTTTAGTCGATGCGCTGGTTGAACAGATGGGTGCTGCCTACCCGGTGCTGGTCAAACAAGCGGGTATGATCAAGAAAACGTTATTACGAGAGGAAGAGCAATTTGCTAAAACACTGGAGCACGGCTTGCGATTATTACAAGAAGCCATGCCTAAGATTATGAATAAAACCCTTTCAGGCAACGTGGCGTTCAAGCTGTATGATACGTATGGTTTTCCGCTGGATTTAACACAAGATATTTTACGAGAGCAGGGTATTCAAGTCGATGAAGCGGGCTTTGAAGCCTGCATGAAACGTCAGCGAGAGCTTTCACAGTCTGCAAGTAACTTTCGTGTGGATTACAACGAGATGGTACCGTTTACTGAAGTTTCTGTGTTTGAAGGTTATACCCAAAACACATGTGAAAGCACCGTGCTAGCCTTACGTGTTGATGGCCAAGTGGTCTCGCATATCACAGCAGGAACACGTGCATCGGTTGTCTTAGAAGCCACACCGTTTTATGCGGAGAGTGGCGGCCAAGTCGGCGACCAAGGTGAGTTGCGCATACGGTCCAGCAATATGTTATTCCGGGTGGAGAGCACGCAGCGCGTGGGTCAGGCGATGCTTCATGAAGGTGAGTTAGTTCAGGGCGAACTTAAGCTTCAAGATGTGGTTGTGGCAGAGATTAACCCTACGCGCCGCGAGGCCATACGGCTCAATCATACCGCGACGCATTTATTGCATGCGGCGTTAAAGCAAGTATTAGGTGATGGCGTCTCACAAAAAGGTTCACTGGTGGACGCTGAACGTGCACGGTTTGATTTTTCCTATGATAGCGCTTTAACACCTCAGCAATTAGTCGAAGTTGAGGCCCGCGTGAACACTGAAATTCGTGAAAATGACGATATTGATACCCGTGTGATGTCGATGGATGATGCGATAGAAGACGGTGCTGTCGCGCTCTTTGGTGAGAAATACGACGATGATGTGCGCGTGCTTACGATGGGTGATTTTTCGAAAGAGCTGTGTGGTGGTACGCATGCCAAGCGTACGGGAGATCTCGGTCTTTTCAAAATAACGGCAGAATATGGTGTGGCACGTGGCGTGCGTCGTGTAGATTTTGTCACCGGCTCGTATGCGCTTGCTTGGACCAATCAGCAACTTGATTGTTTAAAAAATATGGCAAATTTATTAAAAACCACGCCAGATGAAGCGCCTCAAAAATTGCAACAAGCACTCGATGCATCCAAGCAACAAACACGGGATCTCAATAACTTAAAGCAGCAAGCCGCGGCTGATTCAGGCCGTGCGCTATTAGCGGAGTTTAAACATATTCAAGATGTTCCTGTGTTGATTAAACGTCTTGACGACGTTAATCCAGCAGACTTACGAAGTATGCTCGAGCAACTCAAAGCAAGCAAAACCGACGCAGTACTGGTCTTAATTGGTGTGTTGCAAGATAAAATGCATGTCATTGTCAGTGTGAGCAAGCCTTTGCTTGAGAAAGGCCTACCTAAAGCGGGTGTGTTTGTGAAAGCCTTGTGTGGTCGCGGCGGTGGTCGTGATGATCTGGCTCAAGGTGGTGGTCCGGTCCCTGATGATTTGGATGCACGCATGCAGCAGGTGTTGGCATTGATTGAAGGCGCGTAGCCATAATAACGAGCAGGACGCTGTCCTGCTTTTATTTATCTTTACTCCAGGGCATATTTTCTTGATCAAATTTTATATGCACGTCTTGCTGTGGAAAGGCGATAGAAATATTGTTTTTGCGAAAAGCTTCATCAATGGCTAAATTTAACTCACTGGTAACGACATATTTACTGTTAACGTCTTTAATTAAACACCATAGTTCAAATAATAAAGCACTGTCACCAAATGAACGAAATAATACCACGGGTTTGTTCGCTGGCGTTCTCACGACTTCAGGATTGGTGAGAGCTACGTCCATTAATACCTTACAGACCTTAGCTGTATCACTGCCATAAGCTACGCCAATCGGGCAGTTGACCCTCCAATATTTGTCAGAAAACATGTAGTTAGTCACGTGGTGAGTAATTAAATCAGAGTTAGGAATGATAATATCTTCCTTGGATGGCGTGATGATTTGTGTTGAGCGAATACTCACTTTCTTAACAAAACCTTCAATACCATCAATCTTAATTCTATCCCCAGGTTTTATCGGTTGTTCGATTAAAAGAATGAGGCCTGATAAAAAATTATTAACAATCGACTGTAAACCTAAGCCTATACCTACAGACAGGGCGCCGGCGATGATAGCAAGGCTCGTGAAATTAAAACCGGCTAATAATAAGCCAAAAATGATGGCGATAGCAAAACCAACATACATGATGATTGACGCCAGTGCGACTTGTTTTTCTTCTGCCTCTTCAAACTGCTGGTTTCGACTGATGTTAGCTGAAATATAGCGTGAAAAAAGCGATAAAAAACAAAATCCTAATAATCCAACCAACCACTGAGCCGGTACAATAATCATGCCTCCCGCTTTAAAGCCATAATAAAATTTATCTAAAACATTATCTAAAAAGTAGCTGGCCTCCCCGATTAAGTGAGCAAACAAAAAAGTCATGCCAACGGTCACAATAATTTGACCGATGATTTTAAGTAAAATAAATTCAATGAGCGGTTTTTTTTTGGAATAACCTAATAATTTTTTTAAATAATAATGAGCATGTTGCCTATTATTAAGTATTCCGTAAGCTTTGTTTATGAATAAAAATAATAACGCACCCAAGGTGCTTGTCAGCAATAAGGAAAATAAAACGTAAGATGTTGTGAGCGCTAAAACAGAATACCCAAGAAAATCAAGTATCAGTAAACACACAATACTCGAACCTAAGATTTTATACACGAAGATTCGATTAATATGTTTTTCTAAAGATAATGTAAAATACATGAGGGTTATCAACGAAGCGATTAATATAGCTTCTTTGAATAATTGCATTAAATTTTGAGAAGCAGAAAAGAGCGATAATAAGTCCAATCCGATGATATGAACAAAATAAAAGGTTGAAATAACTAAGCCTAATTTTTTTAAAATAGTTAGGTCGAAATCCTTCCAAGCTAATGCCCGGGGCAACCATTTTAGATCAAAAACAAACAGGTAGATGAATAAAAAAGTTAAATATACCCACGAGGTGAGTACCGCATGTTGAAAAATAATATTATTTTCAGCTTCGCTGAAGGGGTTTACTGTTAAGACTAAAAAAGTGGATAAGCATAAAATGGCCCATTCAACCGCGAAGTGCAACACTGTTCAAAAGGTAGCCATAAGAAAGAGAGAGTCATGTAAAGGTGCTAATCTTAAGGTAGCTGACAAGCAACCAGGAGATTAACATGCCCAAAGGCTACAA
>Ga0209491_10000856_pt1 | contig 61124 bp, 105 predicted proteins | sample BON02_FD_187213 | JGI IMG/M metagenome (GOLD analysis project Ga0209491, IMG submission 187213) | Freshwater microbial communities from Lake Bonney liftoff mats and glacier meltwater in Antarctica - BON-02 (SPAdes) (version 2) | ecosystem: Environmental > Aquatic > Freshwater > Ice > Glacier... | reverse complement strand
ATCGTCGGCTGGGCCACACGACCAGCAGGTGCAAGCCACGCGTTCTCTGTGATCGCATTTCGTGGTCACGTACTGCTGGACCCTCTGGTCTGTCGTCATTGCTCGCTCGTTTCCATGTCCATACCTTCGTAGCTCCGCAACCAGTCCTTGACGAGTTTCAGCCCGTCAACCTTTCCTCGATCGCGAAGTGAGTCTCCTCTACCGCTCCGCCCACCCAAAGCGATGATGCCCCGGTCTATGCGGTCGTTGATGTCGGCCATGATCTCGTCGTGCATCATTTGTTGTTCTTCCGTAGTTGTCGCGCCTTCTTATCGAACTCCATCCCGCACCGGCACACCCATACGGGATCGTCGGCTGGGCCACACGACCAGCAGGTGCAAGCCACGCGTTCTCTGTGATCGCATTTCGTGGTCACGTACTGCTGGACCCTCTGGTCTGTCGTCATGTCACCACCGTCAACGGGTATGCGACGCCGCCGGGAACCAGCGTGCCAGCAACAGCGTCGGTGATGTCGTATGCGTCGCTGGGGTGTCCGCAATACTCGGGTAGGTGGTAATACCCGTTGCCTCCAATCGCAACACACTCACTATCAACCACCTCGCTCACGACTGCAACAGGCGTCCCGAGTGCAAGCCGACCGTGCACGGTGATGACAACGTTCTGCTGAATCCCCAATTCAGGGACAGCCCGACGATGACCAAGATGTTGGCTGACGATCTCAACGACAGGCGGATAGCCGAGGCCGTTGCAGTGTTCGCAATGTTCCGTGCTGTCTCCTGGTTGCAGCCCGACCCATCCGCCATAGCACGAATCCTGCTCGCATTTCACCCAGCCTGCCAGCCACGTGATCGACGGCGGATCGTTCGGTAGCAGCCATTTGCTGTCTGCCGGGAACATCTTTCGGGCCACAGCTTCCGGTAACACAACCTGCTGGTCGCTCATGTCGCGTCCTTCCGGTCGGTTGCGCGGACCGTCAGTCGAGCGGATTCATGATATTCGATCATGTCAACAGGTTACCTGACTCTGTGTGGGAAAGCAACGCTTCTTCGTAATCGACTTGACGTGTCCCCATACCAGCCGTCACAGTCGGCACACAACACCGGGACTACCAATATGCCGGCAGCCGCATCCCTACAGATGAGCAAATACTTGCCACTTATGGATGGTTGGGCACGATAAGCGGTAAAGTTTTGCCTACGGATGACAGCGCCCGAGCAACAGACATAAGCCATGGGCTACCAGTTCAGGCGCAAACGTTTCATCCACGGAGACGACTGTTGCATTTCAGACAAAACTCCGCCCACGGATACCAACGACGCATGTTCGTCGGATGGGAACAGTCCAAAACGTCCTGAACGTGACCATTCACAAGCTGCCTCACCATAGCAGACATGCTCATTCCCTGAACTTCGGCCGCCCGCTTCCAACGCTCATGCTCAGTCGTTGTTGACCGAATGAGGATCTGTTTGGATGCAGGAGCGTCTGCTTCCTCCTCCTCTTTGGGTCGGGCGGCGATCGTCATATCCATCGTTTCAACAACTTTGTCCATTGCCGCCTCGATGTTGTCGATTTCGTAGATTTCTTCACTCATGGTTTCAGATTACCCCTAGTCAGCATCATCCACGGACACTTCGACAACTTCAGCATCAACGATGTCACCCTCACCAAGCATTTTTTGCACATCCTCCACGGGAAGCACTCCAGATCGAGCCATCAACTCCAACAACTGACGCGCCTCCATCTTCGGGTCGAAAGCATCAATCGCCGCAGCACCACCATGCACCTCACTCGCCATCGCAGCACGTATAGGTGCATCAACATTGGTTGACACATCCATTTGGATAGAAACATTGTTTTGTTCCATCCCGAGCAATTTCGATCGCCGATCCATGATCGACAACACCTGCTGAATCGCCTTTATATCCGGCTCAACAGAAACTTCCTGTCCGTCATCAAGAGTGACCCGCCTGTGCTGAGTCATCGGCCAAATCGCCGACTGAAGCGCATCCAGCCTCTCCAACTCAAGCCTCAACACCTCAGGGTAGGCCATCAACGCCTCCCGGTTCAGTCTCTCCAACTGACGATTAATCGCCCTCCCCACAACTTTCGTAGACACCCCGAACCGCTTCGAGATCTCATACGCCGGGACTCCCGCCTGCCGCATCTTGAAGATACGCAGATCACGCTCCGCAAGAAACTCTCGGGTCAGGGATTTTCCATCATCACTCATACAACAATGCTACTAAACCTTCATGAACTCCAAGACTTCAAACGGAAACTTCTTCCCTCTCGTCATCTGCAAAGGCCACGCACGAACATCGCGGGCCCCACGGAAATGGTTCACGTCATACACATACGACGCATGAGCCGTCGGGTCAGGCTGCAAGGCAAGCCCAAACTCCGGCCACCGAGACCACACAGCCGAACCGAACGGACGCAACTCCCGGGACCCCATAGATTGACCGAGCGGAGCATGATGTTCCAGCCACAACGCAACCCCATAAACAGTTCGGATACGGTCAAGATACTTCACCACATCAATAGCAACCGCTTCCGACGTTTTGTTGCCCGGGTCAATATAAGCCTTATAGATCGGCCCCATCACCAACAAATCGGGTTCAACGGCCTCGATGTGCCGCTCAAGCACCAATCGGTCAGTCGCAGACAGCAAGTTCAGTCCATCCGGCTTGATAACAAGATGGACATCACCCTTCTTCTCATACCCCATCGAACGCGCAGCTCCAACTATTGACGTCGATGTGCGTCGGAGGATTCGTTCAGGGTTCTCCAAGTCAACTGTCAGCGTCCGAATCTTCGGCATCCGTTGAAAGGTGAACGGATTCACTCCATACCCAGAGCAGATTGCGACCTGTCGTGCAAGCATGGACTTACCTACCCCCTCTGCGGCGACGATCATGACTCGTTCCTGCCGCTCCAAAAGGCCCGGGATGAGCCAATCGTACGAATCGTCCACTTCTTCGTCAACGAAATCCGACCAGTTGACAAGTTTGCCTGTGTCAAATACGCTACTAGAGTCATCGGCGGACAGTGCGAGATCGGCAACCTTGTTCAGGATGTGCCGCGGATTCTTCCCCGACGCGAGCAGTTCAGTGATCTTGAGTATCGCCCTCTCCTCCGACGACTGTTCGACTACCTCAGGTTCTTCGCCGTCTTCCGGCTGTTCTTCCGGTTCAACTGTTTGTCCCTCGAACTCGCTAGCAAGGTCTTCCGGCGGGACTGGAGCAAGGTCGGAAGTGCTGTGTCCTGCTTCGATGTGATCGTAAATGTCTTTTGACTCTCCACATTTCCAGATTGCAACATCGGAGCCTGCCTCAACGAGGATTCCGTAGACAAGATGGGCGTGCCGTCTGCCGGGTTCGTCATTGTCGATGATGATGTCCACGACAGCACCGGCAAGAGCCTCAGTGTGTATGTCGAGCCATTTACCTGCCCCCCCGGGCATGGTTGTGGCTACAGCACCCAACCTGATGAGAGCATCTGCGTCCTTCTCTCCTTCGACCAAAAACACTGTTTCGCCGTTGGCTTTAGCCTCCAAGACAGCAGGCAAGTTGTACAAAACTTTTGGTGTCTCACCCAACTTGTATGTCCAGCCACCGCTCCCGTCAGGCTTCCGTTGCCGGAACGTCTTTCGACCGTCAGGCTCAACGTATCTGACTTTCTCGAACAGCAGTGTGCCGTCGGAGCCACGGTATTCGTACTTTGCGACGAACTTCAGTTTCGGTTTATCCACTTTTGGGTAGTCAACACCATCAACTTTGCGATCTTCTTTCGGCCACAGATTTTTTACATCCAAGCCGACGGATTTACAAATCTCTGCGCTTTCACAGCCGCCGCCGCGATGGCAATGCAGAAGAATGCGGCCATCGTCGTTCTCGTGAACGGACAGCGACGGGTTGCGGTCGTCTTGACGACACGGGCATCGAGCTTCCCACCCGTTGGCAGATTTGACGACGCCTGAGAGTCGTCCAAGGAACTCACTTGTATGACTGAACACTCGGCGAGACCCCCGGCGGTACGACTTGCGGTACAACGGTCGCCCCTACACGAATCGGCGGGACTCCTCGTTTCTGGCGGATCGCACCACGTTCACGTTCGTCTTTGCCGCCCCAGATACCGTACATTTCGTTTGCCAGCGCGTAGTCGAGACACTGCTCTTTCACCGAACATGTGTTACAGACTGCGACTGCTCGACGCTTGTTCGCCATTTGGGTGAAGCGCTTGACGGCGACACCATTGTGGACTAGCGGGAACCACCATTCGGTTGGCTTCCCTGAGCATTCCCCGCTCTCGGGTGGATAGCTGATGTTCATTTTTCCCCCAGTCTTTCGACGTCGTGTGCACCTAAAAATATGTGTGCAGATCGCACCCGGAGCCTTCCTCCAATGAATGCGGTCTGGATACTAACGGCATCAACCGGAATACCGAACGTTTGAGCGATAGTTGCGGTCATCCGACTGATGCGGACTTCATCCTTGCCGACCTCAGCGTCGAAGTCAATAATTTCAAAGGATATTTCTTCAGCGACTGGAAGGTTTCTTAGTTCGTGGTCCAGTTTGTCAACTTTGAAGCAGACCACGCACGCCAACTTCGGGGCTGAGGATGCACGGGCCCGCACTTCGATGTGTCCACACTCAAGGAGATGGTGGTACTTCACGTTTCCCCACCCGCCGACACGGGAGATTTCCCTGATCTGGCGTCTAGGCGCTTTGCGGTGCTCCGTGGTCATCTGGCCACCTTACTCCACGGGTGTTTCTGTCCCCGGATAAACAAAACCCCCCGGGTGATGTATCCCGGAGGGTTTTGCCATGCCCGGCGTTACCGCCGTGCAGATTCTATCAGAACGGTTCGTCGTCCTGTGCCGCGTTTCGAGGTGATGCTGCACGCTTGGGCGACACAGTTTTATCACCCTCCGTGCGGCGCTTGCGCTCGAAGGACTCGACCGAACGAACCTGAAGTCCGACGTGGTTGGCAAGAACGTCAATGCTCGACCGTTTGTTGCCCTCGTTGTCTTCCCATGTGCGCTGCTCAAGACGGCCCTGAATGATGACACCAACACCCTTTTCAAGGACGTTTGCTGCGTCCTCTGCAAGGTACCGCCATGCGGCCACGTTGAAGAAGGAAGTGCGTTCCTGCTTCTCGTCGTTGGCGTCGGTCCAGTAGTGGTTCACCGCGATGGAGAACGCTAGTCGCGCTGCTCCTTGTGCGGTGTACTTGAGTTCGGGATCGTTGGTGACGTTCCCGATCAGCGTGACTTCTGATCCTGCCATTTCTGCCTGCTTTCCGAGGGCTTGCCCCCGATACGGGCCACCAGATGGTGACCGAGAGTTGGAGTGTAGCGTCTTTAACTGTATCCTCCTCACTTATGACAACATTTGACTCACCCGATGCGAGAGTTTCCATCTTCAAGCATCTCACGAACCTCGGCTACTGGACGACGAATTTGCCGGACGAAGAAAACGAAGAGCTTATGAAGGAGGCTCATGTCCAAGCTGAAGATTTCGCCTCGATGATAGTGGCGTCTCTCGATATCAATCCGATCGGGATTTCTGAGGACGGGGCACTCATCGTCGAGATGAAGCCTTTGGACATTGATGCTCTTGAGGATTGGCTTGTAGAGTACTCCGAAGGCTTCGAAGTTGCCGAGACTCTTGACGAGTGACTTGCTTTTCCGTAACCCTTTGGTAACATAGGAGTACCCCACACGGAACCCTGTGTGGCCATGCCATGCCCGGCAACGCACCCAAAGGAGTAATTCAATGAGAAAAACCCGTATCTATATAATGGTCGCCGCAATCGCAGCGACAGTAACCATCAGTATCGCCGCAGCGTCAGCCCCGGCGGACCCTATTGAGAAGTCGGTCGAACAGGTCGCAACGACGACGACCAGCACCACCGTTCCGACGACGACCACCGTTCCGACGACGACTACCGTTCCGACGACGACTACCGTTCCGACGACGACTACCAGTCCGACGACGACTACCAGTCCAACAACGACTACCGTTCCGCCGACGACCACCACCGTTCCGCCGAAGCCAATTCTGTTGAGCCGGGGAACGGCACCCACTCCGACGCTGCCCGCCGAAGAAGTGAGCCATCCGGACTCCGGTGTTCAGCCGTACAAACATGGTTCCGACAAGATGTGTTGGGAATGGATCGACCTTGCTCGTGAGGCCGGATGGCCCGAAGACACTCTGTCCAAGTTGGGATACATTATGTATCGTGAAAGCCGATGCAATCCGGACGCATGGAACCAAGCCGACCCCACTTCTGATGGGAGCCGAGGCCTCACTCAGATCAACGGGTTCTGGTGTCGTCCGTCCCAGTACAACCCGGACGGATACCTGCAAACGTTTTACCCGGGACTGTTGCCCAATGGTGTCTGTTCCGACCTTCATGATCCCGCAGTGAACCTGCGTGCAGCGAAAGCTCTCTACGACTACGGCGTCGAGCGTGGCAGTAATCCTTGGAGACCTTGGTCCATGTGAGTTGACATTCTGTCAGATGCCTGTATCGTTTGACTCGTGGCAACCATCACAAGAACCATCACAAACCTGAATGACGCTTTCGAAGTGATCGTCGCTGAAACCAGCGACCACTTCTACGGCATGCAACTCAGTCACCTCAGCAAGAACGACAAGAAGAGGGCTGTCATCTACATGACCCGGCTCGGCGTTCTGAAACTCCGAGAAGCGGTACAGCTCATCTCCGGTGAAATAAAAATGTCCAGAGTCTGGGTCTACGCCGTCCTCAACGAAAACTCCATGCTAGATTTATCTAAAGGCGATAGGAAGGACAAGACCAAATGACCCACAATCTTGAAATCAAAAACGGCACAGCACGCATGGCATACGCCGGTGAAGCCCCATGGCACAAACTTGGAACGAAGGTCAACGGCCTCCAATCCGTAGAAACCATGCTCACCGCAGCAATGGCCGACTTCGATGTCGTAACCACCAAAGTCGCAGCAGTAGACAACGACGGCAACTTCATCCTCAACCCTGACGGCACCCCCATCATCATCGACGACTCACGGGCAACAGTACGAGTCAATACCGACGGAACGTTCGACGGTCTTTCCACAGTAGGCACCCGCTACGTCGTCACCCAAAACAAGGAATCTCTTCAACGGGCCATGGACGTCGTCGGGGCTTCCGAAGGCGAAGCACTCGTTGAGACCGCAGGTGTGCTCAGAGACGGCAAGGAGTTCTTCGCTTCCATCAACCTCGGCTCCCTGATCCTTGACCCGCTGGGAGTGAACGACAAGATTGAGCGTTACCTCCTAGTCCGAAACGGACATGACGGCAAGATTCCGATCACCTACGCCAACACAAGCCTTCGTGCCGTCTGCCTCAACACGGTCATCATGGCCCTCGAACAAGCACAGTCGGTATTCACCGCCCGCCACACACGCAATCAGCAGTCCGCTATTGAACAGGCTGGTTCCGTATTGAAGATCTCTTCAGATTGGGCGAGAGGTTTCAAGGAAACTGCCGAGAAAATGCTCAAGATCCCAGTACCGGTTGGAAGCCGAGAGTTCGACAAAGTTTTCGGCGCCGTCTTCCCTGAACGACCCGACTTCTCGAAGCGTCAACGTGAAAACTATGACGAACTTGGAATGCGTGTTCGCGGCCTTTACTTGAGTAGCAAGAACGCAGGCGGGTACGGTATGAACGGATGGTCGACTTACAACGCTATTGGCGAGTACCTTGACCATCATCGAGAAGCTGGGGCTGACGACCGTGCGGCGGCGTCCATGGACCAGAACTCTTGGGTGTCGAAGAAGAAGTATGTGGCACAACAAGCAGTCCTTTCGTTGATTTGACAAACTTTCGTATTACAATGTAATACAACGGATGGAAGGGGAACCAATGCTCGATGATGATTCCGGACCAAGTCGTGAAGATCTGATTGAAATGCTCGGAGAGTTCATGTCTGGCTCCGCAGGAATCGAAGATGTCTACCGTTCCCACCTCTGCGACACGTTGGTTCACCGGGTTTACGCAGAATTCGGGACTAAAGGTATGGCCGAGTTGGTGTTAAAGATCGACGCCCGCGCCGACTGGATTACCAACATGTTGTTCGACTCGAACGAACTTCACAACGCAATGTTTAAGCGTCATAGCACCTTCGATGCCGACATTTCGTACAAGGCACGCAGCACGATGGCTATGAGCGAGATGGAAAAGAAGATGTGGAACCTGCGTAGGCGGTATGTTGGTAAGATTATCGACGAGATTTGGGAGTCGGACAATCCTCAGCTGGATGCCGACGCGTCAACAGCCCCGTAATGTCTCGATTTTGGGCCCGAATCCTTTGCTTTCAACCACGATTTGAAGGCTCAGCAGATCAACGCCGTAAGAATCTTGAGTCCCATTCGTGGCACAACTTCAGGTATGAGGATGTTTACTCTGAAGCTGCTGAGGCTCTGCCGCCTCTAATCACTTGCCGCTACTGCAATGCGTTTGCGGAGTCGAATGCGGCCACTTGGTTTTGCGGTGAGGCTCCGGCGGCGATCCCGTATTCGGACCTCCCGAAACGAGAAAAGCCCGTTAGCTAACTTGCCGAAACTATTGCGATAACGCAACAGTTTTCGAACAGGGTCGTCCTAGTCGTCGTCGAGATCTTCCCAAACGTCGTCGTCAAAATCTTGGGCCTCGATATAATACAACATGCGTACAAACACCGCAACAGCAACGCAGACGGCTATCCCCAGTACGAGGGGTAGGCCTAGAGTGTATAAAAGTTTTTTTGTCATTTCAGATCTCACCCTATCACGCAACCGAAAGGCCAGCACCATGACCACCAATCGAGAAGACACGAAGAACCACTGCGTGCATTGCGAACGCCATGAAGCCTGCGACGGACGGCGATGATGGTGCGACCGGAATGGCAAGACTGGGGAGCGGCTGGCGGGCTACCCGAGGGCTGGGTGCTCCGGCATTCCCCTTGCTGCGGCCATACCCACGGTGTCCGCCTGAGCAGGTTGCGGGTGGCAGGCGAGGTTGCTCTCTGCCTCCTGAGAATCCGACGCCATCCACACGTGGGACGGCGATGAGGAAAGCTCTTGACTTATTCGCTGGCTGCGGCGGGGCAATTGTCCACACGCTCGTTCCTGGTGGCGTCGCATACCCGGTGACGGTGGGATGATCTCGTTCTGGCATGACTCTGAGACTGGGCACATCCAATGCGAATCATGTGGCGCTAGATGGTTCTGCCACCACCTCGCTTGGATCGGCTCAGAAAGTAAGCGCTGCACGATATGTGGCGACCCCGCTCTCGTCTGGAACCCAGCTCAGTGAGGGCGTCGGGCACGTCTGCCCGACGCCTGATCTCACCTAGCCCGAGTAGGCCACATGCACCGTTGCCGGTGTAGCGCTGGACACGTCGGTGACGTGCGCCGGGGTAACGGCCTTGGCCGCACCTGTTGATCCCCGGCTTGCTCGCTCTCAACCTACACCCATACTGCTCTATTCAAACCGTGCCCAGTCTTAATTTACACCCGTACCGGATCCGCAGAACAAACCTGACGTGGCCTATTGACATGGTGTGACGGTATGTGATTAGATGGGGGCATGGAAAACGACAACGCCTACAACTGGCAGCAAGGCATGGCAGCGACCACCCGTGCGGAACTAGCAGCGGCCGAAGCAGCAGCCGCCCCTCAACGCGCATTTGAGGAAGCCCGCCGCATCGACTTGCAGCGTCGCAGAGCAGAGCGCGAAGCATGACAGTCGCTGAAGCGAAGCGTTCCCGTAAATATCGGGATGCCAAGCGAGGCGGGCCGCCACGCACACCTAAACCATGCGGCACCAGATCGGCAGCACTCAGACACCGCCGCCACAACGAAACAGTCTGCGAAGCCTGCCTGATAGCTGAACGCAAATATCAACGTAAAGCCCGAAGCCAAAACCGTACCGGTAACGGTACTCATCTGACAACGAAGGAGACACCATGATTGCCGCTTCCGCCGTTTCCATGATCGCCGCTGCTGCCCTGACGGACGGCCTCTGATGGGTATCAACCCAACCGATCAACGGGTCAAGCTGACGGACAGCGAGGTCGCCGAGATCCGCCACGCCTACCGAGTCAAGAAACTAACCCAATGTTCGTTAGCGGAACGCTTCGGTGTCGGCCAGCAGTACATCTCCAAGCTCGTCAACGGAGAGAACCGATGACCGATTATTGGCTGATCGACGGGGCTTCGCCGACCGCACTGGTACGGTTCGCAGCGTCACTCGCTTTGGCTGTCGCCGCCTTCGTCGCCGTCGTCGCACTCTTGACGACCTTCGAAAATATTGCTGTCAACCCGCAACCCGCAACCGAAGTGACACCATGAGATGTGCCTACTGTCACCTGTTGATCTATCAGCCGAAAGACACCGACCGGACTTGGCGACATGAAGCAACCGGGCGCGTCTCATGCATCTCCAACGTCGCCACACCCCATCACGCAACCGAAAGGCAACAACCATGACAATCACCAACCCCCTCCGCCTCGCTGTCGGATCTCACGAATCCGGTAGCGGCAAAGGATGCGCGATGAACGTAATCAGCTGGGAAAACGGTGACACGAAGATCACCGACTTCCCTGACTGCTCTGATCCGCTGTTGACCCGCATTGTGCAACGTGTCAACGACACAATTTGCAACCATCGTGACGGCGATCTGTTGTGTGCTCCGTGCTCGCTGATTGTCTTGGCTCTAGGGCATCGCACTGTTGGCACCGGGAAACTTGACCTTACCAATCTTGAGCGTCGGGTGATTTGGGTGAAGATTGCCGCCGACCAAGCGCGGCAGGTGCAGCATTTAAACGCTGACCTGAGGGATGATGCGGCGATCTTGGCTGCTGAGGCATGGGCTGATAATCCAACCAGCGAGAACGCCAACGCCGCCGCCCACGCCGCCTACACCGCCAACGCCGCCAACGCCGCCCAAGCCGCCGCCCAAGCCGCCTACGCCGCCGGATACACCAACGGCGCCAACGCCGCCTACGCCGCCGCCACCGCCACCAACGCCGCCAACGCCGCCTACGCCGCCGCCGCCAACACACCAGACCAACGACTCAACCTGACGCACCGGGCCATCGACTTGTTCGAGCAGCTCACCAGCCATGTCGCCCCCGCAGCAGACGAAGCCGTCACGCTCAAAGCACTCGAATCGATGCTCGCATGAACACCGACACCTTGAGCCCGCGCACACCCCAACCCGCAACCGAAGTGACACCATGACAATCACCACCCTCTCCGCCCGCCTTCGTCTCCAGGCGTTCACACAATGACCGCCATGACACGTACACCCGTCACCGTCGCTGAGATGGTGAACGGCGACCTGGTCGCTCGCTCTGTATGGATCGACTCCGAAGCGGAATCTTTTGTCGGTATCAGCCCGTCCAACCCGTCCGAGTTTGTAACCCTCAAAAATGGCCGACTAGCCGTCAGATTTGACGATGTCTGGCAGCGTCTCACGAAGCCCGCCACGTTGTGCAAGTGTGGCGAAGAAATCGGACGCCGAGACCTTGACGAGTTCGTGAGCCAATGGGTTCATCTCGACGGCAATATTCGTTGCGCCGCCAGACTCGCCACACCAGCCGAGGTGACGGCATGACCGCCATGAACCGTGAAGTCGTGACCATCGACCAGATGGTCAACGGCGACCTGATCGCACTCGCAGGATGGCCCTCAAACCTGTCGGACACGTTTATTGGCCGAGTCAATCATGGCGGCGAGTTTGCCGTGATGGACGAGGACAATACGCTGCAAGTCCGCTACGCCGACGCCGTCCACGTCTGGTTCCGCCTCACCGAGCCTGCCACACTATGCCGTCACTGCTCCGAGCCGATATCGCAGGACATGTACGCATGTGCGGGATGGCGCCACTCGGACGGCGGCGATTTTGCTTGCCGCAACACCACCTACGCAGAACCCGCAGAGACACCATGATGCACCGTGAACACGTAACCGTAGATCAAATGGTCAGCGGAGACCTGATTGTTGGTGAACAATGGAATATCAATGATGGTGAAACGTTCGTCGGTATCGACCCCCTCAATCCTGACACGTTCATCACTATCGAAGCGTCTGGCGAACCCTACACATGGCGCTCATCAGATACATGGTTCCGTATCACAAATCCCTCCATGCTTTGTGTCCACTGTGACGAGCCGGTCGGCGTCATGTCTACACGCTGGGGGAGCATATGGAACCACATGGATAATGATGGCAGCTACACACAAAGCGCTTGCCGTGGCCTTTACGCAGCACCCGCCGAGGTGACACCATGATGCACTGTGAGCCACACCAGCTGATAGCCCCGGCCCACCGGCTCAACGCGCAACGATAGCTTGCGACCTATCACCCCACCCCGTCAAGACCGCTTTTCAAACAGGTTCACTATCAGCTGAGATGCCGACACCTCCTCAACCGCGCCACCACCACCATCAGTCGCCTGAAACACAACAGACCTCTTCATCTCAATCAGCTTGTAAATATCTTCATCAATCGAACCACCCAACAACATGTAAGTCGCCGTCACCGAACCCTTCTGCCCAATCCGATGACACCTACTATACGTCTGGTCAACATCAGCCGGAGTCCACGGCAACTCGACAAACAAAACGTCCTGCGAAGCCGTCAACGTATGACCAGTCTTGGCCGCCTGAATCGACAAAACTATAACTTTCACATCAGGATCAGTCTGAAACGCCTCCTTCGCCGCCTCAACAGCAGCAACATCCATCCCACCCTGAATCTTGCAGCCCCCATACCTACCCGCAATCATGTCAACGATGTCACGATGATGCGCCGCAACAACAACTTTACGGGACTCAGCGAGACGCCCATCAATCCACTCCTCAATCGCTGGCATCTTCGCCTTCGCCGCCAACCTACGCAAAATACTGATTCGCACAAGATGCTGATTGAACTCGGCCTTCAAACGTGCCAAAACAGCAGCAGACTTCGGGTTCTCCCCAAGTTCCTCAGCGATTTCCACAGCCCTATTCACAAGATACTGAACAATGTCGCTCTCGGCCTTCCGATACTCCCTCATAGCCACAGCCCCACCATCGACGACAACTGGGTCATGTACCACGGGTGGCAGCTCCGGCAACACTTGGTCTTTAGTGCGACGGATGTAACACGTTGACCTCAAACGGTCGTTGAGTTCCTCAAGATTCGATGACCCCTCCAGATGCCATTGTCCCCATCTGTCTCGGAAAGCGTCGCAATACCTGCGGTAAAACCCCCACTCGCCGCCGAACTTCGATAATTGTCCGATTATTCCAAGTTGAGGTGCGTACTCGGCTGGCCTGTTCGTGATTGGCGTGCCCGTGAGGAGGATTACCGGGACTTCTTCCGCGACGTCGCCTGCGATCTTCTTTGCTGCCGTGGTTCGCTGAGAGGTTGAGTTCTTGCAATAGTGCGACTCGTCGAATACGTAGCCGTTCTTTCCCTTCAACTGTTCAACCCAATGAGCGATGTTCGAGTAGCCGACGACAAGGATCTCATAGTTTTCTGGTATCTCTTTGCGACTCGTGACGACTTGACAGTCCCGGTGCGGCAGCCAGCGGCTGTATTCCTTCTGCCAGTTGAGGATAAGTGTCGGCGGGCACACCACAACACACGGGTATGCGTACATCTTCTCAATGGCCGCGATTGCTTGGATGGTTTTGCCTAAACCCATTTCGTCGGCGATGAAACCTTTCTTGACTTTTGTGATGTAGTCAACACCGGCCTTCTGGTATTCCAACAGTGTTGCCTGTAGGCCGGGGATTTCTAGATCGGCCCCAATGGATCGGCTCGCCTCCAGCATTTGTTGGCGCCCGTCTCGCAGTTTGTCGCCCTCGGCGATGAGTTCCGGTGGGAGAGCAACCCCGAACCTGTTGGTCCATTCGATGATCTGGTCGAGGGACGTCTTCGGGGCTGCCCATAGTTTGCGCTTCTGGTCCCAAGTGATTCCCGGCACCTGCTTCACGGCTTTGATGCGGACGCGCTCGTAGGGGAACGAGATGTAGACAGTTTCTTCTTCGCTGGTGATGCTCTCGGTGTGTGGTTTCGGTGGGAGGGTTAGGCGTGCAACTTCTTCGGTCATGGAGTAGCCGTAGGTTTCGACGAATCTTCGTGCAGCAGCGATCTCGGCTACCGGTACTTCCCACAGTTTTGACCGTTTGTTCCATTTGGCACCGTTGATGCGTTTGATGCTGGCGACTTCTTCGGGGATGTACGGGGTGTCGATGACGAGTACGTATGTGTCTAGGTAGAGGTTTGTGTCCACGGTCAAACTTTATCGTAGGAACAAAAAAACCCTCGCGCTCAACTCGGGGGGTCGAGGAACGCAAGGGTTCTTTTGTGTGGGGGTATCAGATGGGGGTCTGATATGGCAAGACTAGCACTTTTCGTACGTTTGCACAACTCTTACTTGTCGATTGTGTTATTCAGAGTTTGGCGGGTCTACGGGTGTCTGTGTGGCCCCGGTGGTGTCCGTCAGATTCGATTGTTTCGCCACGCTGTCCAAGCCGCATATTCTGTAGACATGTCGGCGTGGGCGTCCGCCAGCCACTCTTGGACGTCGCTGAGGTAGCCGTACTTGGACTCGTAAAGTTCCTGCAGATCGACCATCAAATGATCAATCAGTTCTTCGTAGCGCTCGCCTTTGCCGACCAACACGTTGTGGATGTATTCGCACCATGATGCAACCGGTACTTTCAACATGATCGGAGCGACGTGCCCGGCGCTCGCTTGTTGTGCGGTCGCCAGAATCTCTCGACTTGTGCCTGAGTCCGGTGACAGCCATTCTTTGAATGCCTCCCGGCACTCTGGCGAATCGTAGTAGTCGTTTGCTGAGATCGTTGTGGTCATTTCCAGCCTTTGTCTAGGTGTGTGGCTTTCAGGAGTGCTGCTTCGCGGGTGTCGAAGCAGTGGGGCGTTTCTAGGTCATGGTTCTTCGTGTCGATGACTACCCATGAGTCGGTTTCCCATTTGTGCTTGATGTCGTAGCGGTATCCCATGTAGTACAGTAAACAGCTTATTCCGATGTTCCACAACCTTTGACAAGAAAATCTTTTCCTCACCGCCGCACTGAGGTATGGACCTCGGGTGAGGTACGGGGGTCAAGCCATCAACAAAAGCGTCTCACTGTTATCCTTTCGTTAGCTCCGAACAACGAAAGGATGTAGGTCGTGCGCCAACGGTAGCGTCAGGTCCAGCGGGGTTCGTCGGCTCGCGGCTCAACCAGAACGTTAGGCGACCGCCATTTATACGGCGAGAACCGGTTGTTGATCTGATCGGCTTCTTCTGGGGATGTGTAGAGGCGAAGAATGTAATGGCAGGGATCAGCCCCGGCTTCCCAGTCGGTTTCCTCCTCTTCGGACATTGGGATGCCGTCATGGGTTGAACATACGGCGGCTCCACACCACTTGTTCTTTACTCCGATTTGCAACCACTCGTCAATTGTTACCATCTATCCTTTTCTCTACAGGTTTTGCGGGATTGTTTTTTCTTCTTGTCTGGGAGGGTTTGGGCACGGAGACGGGAGTGGGTGAATGCCCACTTGTCGTCGGCGTTCCACGCCCGTTGTTTCAGTTTGCCCTTTCCCATAACCTCAATGATAGACCTTATTCCCTATAGTTGCAACCTGATCGGGAAATTCTATTGACACGGGTCGCTGCGCCGTATCGAAAGTTATACAAGATGAAACTTGCGTAACTACCGATACGCTACCAAGGCCCGAGCATGAAACCGACGAAGAGTAACGCCCCGTAAAGAGCGCACACGGGGGCGATGTCGCGCACTGCGGCGATCACCGAGCGGGAGTTCATCGTGTCGCCCCACGCAGTTTGCGGGCCACACGACGCATTGTGGAAGTCACCTCACGCTTGTCTTTGGCGACATGGTCGTTCCACCAGACGACATCGTGGGTTGCCTCGAACTTCGGATCATACAACAGTGCATTCAGTGCAGCAGTGGCGTCCCCCTCTATTGCTTTGAGTGCGCTGATGGTACAATACGCGCCGTCGGTGTTGACGAAGCTGAGTCGGCACCATCCATGCTCATCGAGCAGGTCGGCGGCACTTTCCAAGTGTTCCGCAATTTTGGTTGGCGTACTCATCGTCCGGGGCCATCGTCTGCTGCGGCCTGGTTGCCTGTCATCAGTGTCACGATGCGCGCCATTCTGCGTCGGCTTCGGCTTGACGAATGCTCGACGCGACGCCCGCAATAATGCAAGTCTCGACAGTCACCTTGGCAGCCATAACACCCATACCGACCCGACGACAGCGGCGGTATGAGTTGCGTACCTCACACCTTAGAAACGGTGACATGCGTGCGAAACGCTCACGACTGAGATTGTTGAATGAACTCACGATGCCGCCTTGATGCCCATGATGTCGGAGTCGTTCATGCCGTCACCTCGACGGTGGTGGCGACCGCTGCGAGCGGAACGACGAGCGCCCCCGCTATGGCAATGATTTGGGAGTCGGTCGCTTGGCGGCGGCCGGATTCGATGTGGGCGTAGGTCGGGCGGTCAATCCCAGCGGTTGCGGCGAACGCCGTTTGGCTGATGTTTGACCGTTTCCGAATCGCCTTGAGCGCTTCACGGTTCAACTGCATGTAACGTAATGTAATCTTTTGTTACGGGCGACGCAAGAGGTAATTTCAGATTTGTTTTCGCTGGCGACAATAAATGTGCTTGACACTGTGACGGTATGTGTTTAGAGTTACCTACATGAACTCCACCGCAACCACCGCCGAAATCGCCAACGCACTGAACGTCAAGGCGGTGAAGATTGAAGCGGCCTTGAACAAATGGTGCGCGGAAAACCCATCCCCCCAGTCAGAGGAGACCACGGACGATAAGTACGGGGAGACGAGTTTCGAGCGAGGTAACGCATTCATGTGGGCTGTGCGTGACCTCGGGATCTCGATGGACACAGGGGAATATGAATACGATGAGATTTACATTGACATCGACAGCATCGACCCATCGACGTACTCCGGACAGGTGAAATTGACCGTCATCTTCCGGACCGGACCGGACCGGTCCGGAGATGGCGCCTGGGAAAACTGGGACAATGTCGAGGTGTTCATCAACGCCATCAACCCAACCTGGTCTGAGCGGAACGCGTGACCGTCGAGGTCCGTCACTTCACGTTCGAGGCTCGCGAAGGTCGGGCCGCGTCTGACTGCGTGAAGATCGACGCCATAGATCCGAAGACCGGCGAGCGTCGGCACCAGGTGGAAGTCACCGTGTCACCGAGGGCCTACAGCGTCACCGTCTACGTGGACGGCGAGCCCTACTACATCGCTCTCGATCAATGACGGAGGCCGAAGCTAAGCGTGCCCGCGAGCGTGGCGGGCTTGGTGGGGAATGCCGACAAACTTTCCACAATAAGCCATTGACCTACCGTGACGGTGTGTGTATAGTTACCTACATGGAAGCAACCCCGCTCCCCACTACCGGCCGACCGGCCAAGGAGGCCACCATGGCCCACACCCTGAGCACCAAGTACACGGTCACCGAGTCCCCCGCCACGGAGGCGGCGTGACTGACCTTGACGTGATGGAAGCAGACTGCATTCACGGGCTCGTCTGGTACGAGTGCAAGGAGTGCATCCCTGATGCCGAACCGATTGAGGTGATGAAGGAGGTGTTGGGAATCCAATATTGCAAAGCACACGGCGGGATTATGGTTGAAGGCGACGACGAGCGGTGCAAGTACGAAGAAATGGAGTCGGACGCTGACTGCACGCCGATAGCGTTGTACTTCGGGGCCAAGGACCACCCATGACGGAAGCCGAAGCTAAGCGTGCCCGCGAGCGTGGCGGGCTTGGTGGGGAATGCCGACAAACTTTCCACAATAAGCCATTGACCTACCGTGACGGTGTGTGTATAGTTACCTACATGGAAGCAACCCCGCTCCCCACTACCGGCCGACCGGCCAAGGAGGCCACCATGGCCCACACCCTGAGCACCAAGTACACGGTCACCAACCCTCTCCGCCTCGCTGTCGGATCTCACGAATCCGGTAGCGGCAAAGGATGCGCGATGAACGTAATCAGCTGGGAAAACGGTGACACGAAGATCACCGACTTCCCTGACTGCTCTGATCCGCTGCTGACCCGCATTGTGCAACGTGTCAACGACACAATTTGCAACCATCGTGACGACGATCTGTTGTGTGCTCCCTGCTCGCTGATTGTCTTGGCTCTAGGTCATCGCACTGTCGGTACCGGGAAACTTGACCTTACCGATCTTGAGCGTCGGGTGATTTGGGTGAAGATTGCTGCCGACCAAGCGCGGCAGGTGCAGCATTTAAACGCTGACCTGATGGTTGATGCAGCGATCTTGGCTGCTGAGGCATGGGCTGATAATCCAACCTACGCCGCCGCCCACGCCGCCAACTACGCCTCCAACGCCAGCACACCAGACCAACGACTCAACCTGGCGCAACGGGCCATCGACATGTTCGAGCAGCTCACCAACCATGTCGCCCCCGCAGTAGACGAAGCCGTCACGCTCAAAGCACTCGAATCGATGCTCGCATGAACGACGACTGTTACACCTGCGGCGCGCGAGCACGCCACCAACGGATGATCGAGCGGCGCTGCCACTGCGGCGAGCTGTTCACCGTCAAGAGCGAAGCGAACACGCAGCGGTCGTGCTCGCGCACCTGCTACCTCAGCACCTACCGCCGAAAGGTTGCAGCATGAGCGACCCAACAGACATGACGCACTCACAGCGGTTCGCACTAGCCGACCGGATCGAAGCCCCGCTATCCGTCGCCCGCCAAACAGTCGGGGAAGGCAACCTCTGAGGAAAATAATTATGAGGAAAGTTATCCCCAACCCTGTGGATAACTCTGACTTTATCCACAACCTGTGGATAACTTTTTGAAACAGAGCCCCGAAAAAAACTTGCAAAAACCTGTTTAGTAGGTCTAAAAGAAAAGAAATAGACGAAAGGTATTACGGTGGCGGAAAGGGACCAGCCGATGTTAGCTATGCGGCGGATTGCGGGACACCCAGTGGGACGAGGTGGACCCGTCGTATTCGGTGCAGGAGATGACATAGTTGGTCGTCCAGACCGCGTAGCAGGGACGTGCTGGCGACCCGAAGCCTGTGCTGTATTCGTGGTCGAGGAGGATGTCGGGACATTTGCTGATCGGCCCGAAATATGGGAGGAGTCCCATATCTGTCCAGTCGTCCATGTTGTATTCGCCCCATTCCGAGTGGTCAGAGATGGAGACGATCCAGTCACCTTTCAAGTCGGGGCTTCCGGTGAAACACTTGCGGAGTGTGGTCGTGGTCATCGTGTGTCCTTTCGGTTCGTGAGCTTCGCCAGTCGGCGTGCCCGCTGATTGTGTGCAGTTTTCGTTGCCTTGCGGGCCTTGCGGTGCTGCGAGTCCCGGCTGTGCCCGCTGGTGATGAACCACCACGGCAGTTTGCGGAACTCGTCCACTTCGTCACCGGACTTCATTGGGATGCGATCAGCCCTCATCATACCCACCGGTTGTAGCCGCACGGCTCAGCGCCGTTGTGGGTAGCAGCATCATCAACGTGGATCGTCATGCCGCACGGTGCTTTGACGTACTCGTTAGGGAAGTCAATGTGCCCCCACTCGTAAAGGTCATAGTTGTCGTCGCATTCATGCGGGCGAAGCTCGTTGTCGGTTGCTTGTGCCATGAGTACAGTCTGCCGGTTGCTACGGTCAATCACAACCTTCGGGGCAAATAATTGTGAAGAAAGTTGTCCACAGGCTGCCATTCAGTTGCGGCAACCAGCACATCTTGGGCGATGACCCAGATCCCGGTTGACAAACACCGGCACAGGCTGCTTGATGCCGGCAGGCGGGGCTGGAGGGGTGTCCTCAGAGATGCTCTCAGCTTCACCCTTGGCCACGGTACGCCTTCTTGTAGTTCTTCGACGAGGGAGACTTGGATTTCCCTCGTTTCGAGTGGACACCCTTGCGTTTGATTGCCGGTTTGTCGAACGTGGCGCTGAGTCCCGTAAACGTGTTTAGCTTGGCCATCTCTGCTCCTTGCCGTTACTAACAGTTTACAGCAATGCTGGGGCCGTGCCCGGTGTGCGGCGAAACAACTTATAAATGCGGGGCTAAAGACGCGCACGGTCTTCAGCGTCAAGTTAACTTGATGTTCGTTGGGTTCGACCGATCATAGGACTCTTCTCCGTGCGTAAGGGCGGGGTGGGCATGGCGCAGGCTCCCAACGTGCCACTCGTGCTTGCGCGAGCTTGAACGTCTCGAAGACGGCACGCTTTTCTTGCGTGATCTGCATGTCCAGATCATCGGTCGCATCGTTCATCAGCCGAACCCGTTTGCGATGTCGTCGCGGGCTGTCTCTCGCTGCCAGTCGGCAACCGAACCGTAGTCGCGGACGGGCCCCGCATTTTCTTTACGCTTCCAGTCGGCACGGTCGGCGCACGGGCTGCACTCGCAGCTCGCCGGATGGGCTGGCACGGTTCCTACGATCGGCGGGATGTCCAGCGTGTAGTCGCCGTTGGCGGTCGCGAACTCTGGAGCCTCATGCTCCATGTGGGCCGCTGCTAGGTCGTGCAGGTGCTGCTCGCGGCTGCCGTCGTCGCCGTGCGGGCCGCTCATTGCAGGTCCGGTTCTGCTACGTGATCCTCGTAGTCAGGGTGGTCTTCGTCTTCAGGGCACATGGTGCCGTCACAGTCCACGTCATACAGATCAGGGTGCGCCCAGTACATCAAACCGATATCACGGTTGGGCTGTTCGATCAGGGTGTCGCACCATACGCAGGTGGCGGTGTAGGTGGTTGCTTGTGTCATGTGTACAGTATGCCCGTTACTAGGGCCGTTTCCTCCGAATTGTCGGGAAAGTTGTCCACAGATTTGCCTGTGGATAACCTCTGACTTATCCACAGGTTTATCCACAGACACCCCGTCGCCAGCCCCGACACAAAACTTGCAGCACGGGGAGAACACCAACCAACGTTAGCCGCCCGGCGGGGCTCAGCGCCGCGCTCGGCACTCGACATCGAATCCCGGGGCCCCACATGCGCCACCGGAGAGGGGCCGCACCCTCGCCGGGCGGCCACTCCGCCGTGCGTCAGTTGTCCAGACCGAGCGCCTCCTCGTAGCGTGACCACGCGGTCACGAGACGTTGGCCGAAGCCATTGTACAGGGCGCCGCAGGGGCACTCGATGTCGTGTCCGCTGCGGGCCCAAATCGACAGGACGCAGCGGCAGTCGTCGCACTTTCCACGCAGGAAGCCTGCGCCGTCAGGTGACAGTTTCATCATTCCTCTTTCTGTTGGCGGGTATGGGTACAGTGTGCCCGTTACTAGGCACAATCACAACCTGCGTGCAAAGAATTGTCAGAATACTTGTCCACAGGGTGGGGACAAACCTGTGGACAACTCTGACTTATCCACAGGCTACGGCCCCCGACCCCGGCGCGGAGCCCCGACACAAAACTTGCAAAAACCCGCCCAGCACAGCTAACAGAAAAGAAATAGACGCAATCCAACACGGTGGAGGAAAGGAACCGGCTAATGCCAGCCAACCGGTTGACAACCAGCGGGGCTAAAAAAGCGACTCCTCATGCTCCTTACGCCGCCCAATCTCATAACAAGTCTTGTGGAGGTACCGGTACTTCTCGTTCTCAATGGCAAAGTACGTCAGGGCAGCCCCGGCGATCCACACCTCTGCCAGCCTCACCGTCCCCGCCGCTCTAGTATTGTGAATAGTGTGTCCGCACGACTCGCAGTAGTAAAGACTCACGAGACAGTCTTCCCATACGACCCTCCGCAGTAAAGGCTCACGAGACCGCCGTCTGGGCAGGGTGCGCCTGAGAACTCCTGCTGGCCCGGCGGGGCTGTCCCGTGCGCCTCAATGGTCTGAGTCCAACGTTCTGACGTCATGTCAGTAATCTACCGGAGAAACGGACAGAACGTACAGCACCGAAGTGTCGTAATCGTCGTGGTTCGTTTGGATCCACGCCTCGCATTCATCCTCGTCGCCGGAGAACTCTGGGTACTCCGAGTCTGGAAGACAACCGGCGGAGTGATACCAGACACAGTGTGTGTCGGCGGGCACGTCCATGTCGATGTCTTCGTAGTGAGCCTTGGTCATCATTTTTTCCATGTTGGTTTCCTTTCAATGGTCCAATCGAACGGCCGAGCGAGCGTGCCCGGCCGTTCTCAGGATCATCCGAAAGCGACCGGCTCACCGATTTCGTGGACCGCTACGTGGCTATACTCTGTTGCCCAGCGGAGAGCCTTAGCCTCTGCGGACTTCTTGCTCGTCATGATGCACCACTCTGCGGGGAGGATAGGGAAGTCCTTGGCCTCTGTGTCGGCCGTGGCGAGCGGTAGGTGGGCGACGACAACGAAATTGCTCATTGGGTTTCTCCTGGGTTGGTAGTTGTAAGTACAGTGTGCCCGTTATTAGACACAATCACAACCTGATGGCAAAGAAATATCGGAATACTTATCCACAGGCCGTAGCCCAACGACAGCCCCGACACACAACCAAACCAAACACAAACCAACACCCCCACCCCGGGGCTAGGCCCCCCGCCTCAATAACCGCAAGACGTCGCAAGCTGACCGACAGCCCGATCACGAGTCGTGTACGTCCCCCCGCAAGACGCGCCGTGCGATATCACAGTCCAGTCACCGTTCAGTCGTTCAACCACGAACCCCAAGCGAGCCCCGGCCGCCGACTTCACCTCGGTGATCGTGCCGGTCACGACGAACAGGCCGCCGCCCGTCACAGCTTCACCGTGCGAAAGCGTGCGCCGCATGGCGTGCCCCTCCCAGTTGCGATCCGCACCCCTCGCAGGGAGTGCCAGAGAAATCGGCCTCATCGTCAGGGTCGCCGCCGTAGCCGAGCAGGTGGTCGGGCCACTCAGCCATCATTGACATAACGAGATGGCTGCCCCCCTCGCCGTTGGCGATCATCATAATGCAGTCTGTGCAGACCGCAATGTTGTAGGTGGTTGCTTGTGTCATAGGTACAGTGTGCCGGTTACTAGGGCCAATCACAACCTACGTGCAAAGAATTGTCGGGAAAGTTATCCACAGATAGTTATCCACAACCTGTGGACAACTTTAGACTTATCCACAGGGCTACCCGCGGCGCCAGCCCCCAAAAAAACTTGCAGCAATCTGTCCGGCGGGGCTAGGCGGGAAGGAAATAGACGCAAAGGAACACGGTGGGGGAAAGGGGCCGTTCGGTTGCGGAACCGACGGCCCCCGTAGTCAGTCCCGGTCAGCCAGCTTCGGCGTTCAGTTTACGCGCCGTGCGACGCAATACCTGCTTAGCATGTCTACCATCTCGGCACCCGTCACTGGCGCTGTCATTCCACAGGACCAACGCCTGCTCGGCAGTGTGTTCGGTGTTGTTTCCGAGTTCGGCTCGGATAGCTTCAATGGCCGAGTTCCTCACCCATTCATCCTCGTTTGTGGTGCGGATCGCACCGATGAGACAGTGTGGCGCACGAAGGTGAGTGTTGAAGCTCCCTCGTCGCCACCCGTCCCTATCGAGTATATCGGCTGCCATTGTGAGGGTCGTTGCGATTCGTTCGCTAGTCCAGTCAGCTTCCATTGTCACGCCTCCATGAACGAGGCAGCTACGGCTTGCCAATCGACACGCCACATGCTGCCGACATCTGAGATGAACATGCGCCACAGGTCGGTCGGTGGCACATCGTGCTCGTATGGGAAGAGGATCATCTCGACCTGCTCCATCACGAACGCTTCGATGGCATCACCGGCAGACCAGCGCAGCTTGCCAGCGACCAGCTCCAAGCATTGCTGGTACAGTCCCTCGTCGTTGGAGAGATGGAGCGCAGCCGCCCACGTCTCCCGATTGACCCATCCGTTGTACTCGTCGGGGTTCGTGATTGTTTCGGTGTCTTGTGTCATAGGTACAGTCTGCCCGTTATTAGACACAATCACAACCTGATGGCAAAGAAATATCGGGAAAGTTATCCACAGGGTGGGGATAAAGTCAAAGTTATCCACAGCCCAACAGCCCCGAACAACGTTCACCCAAAACCCACCCAACAAGACCACAGCAAACGCAATAAACGCAATAAACGCAATAAACGCAATAGACGCAAAGGAACACGGTGGCGGAAAGGGGCCGCTGATGCCACCCGCAGGGCGGGGCTACAACCGGATTGCGGCACTCACGATCGAGAACGAATCATTCTCGTGGCGTTGAACCCTGCGATCGCATCACCCTCGCTAGCTGCGAGACACATGCGGGCCGCACCAGACACTTCGTTGTATCTATGCGTATCGCACGGGGGACTGCGGAGCAGAACGGCAGCGGTACGTTGTAGCTGAGTGTGCAGGCGTGCGTAGTTCACAAAGACATGACCTCCTCGGCCAGATCGCTGACCAACTCAGGGTAGATCTCATCGACTGCACCGACCCATTCTGTGTCTACGCTGATCCAATGGCTGCCGCCACGAGAGTCTGTAACACGTTCCTGTAGTTCGACGCCGACCAGTTGGAAGCCGAAGGCTATAAGGTCAGTCACTCGCCCTACCTGAATCTGGCGCTGAGCTTCGGGAAGGTTGTCCCACTTGGTGGCCTGCCAGACATCGTTGGCGTCAGTCCAGCCAATTGGTCCGTCGTAGGGCTCCCACCAGACCCACTCCGAACGAGAGACCTGAAGTTTGCGTGCCCGACCAGAGAAGTCGTCAGGGCGGTTGGCGCGACCCAAACGGCCGCACGGGTGTGTTCGCCCATCCCCCTCATAGTCGTTGATCGAGGACTCTTCGTCATGCTTGACGTGTAGGACGAGCCTACGAGAATCGGTGATGTCAAGAATGTCGCCGTCGTCAACAAGTGTTGACGTATCGGTCGGTGTGATTGTAGCCGTTGCTTGTGTCATGGATACAGTCTGCCGGTTATTAGCCTCAACCACAACGTGCGAGGCAAATAATTGTGAGGAAAGTTGTCCCTCACTCTCACCGGGCAACAGAGTGGAACACCTTGCAACGCACCCAGTTGAAATCCTCCGTCCACCCCTCATCGCTCCGACTATCCTGCCAGAAATGGAACTCCTTGTCGCCCAACTCCGGGACCTCGTATCGGATCGAGAAGTCGCCCACAAGGTGAACCAAAAAATCAAGCAGATCTTTCACACGCGGAATTGAGAGATAGCCCGAGTCACGGCCGTACGTCTGGTCATCGTTGACGATGGCAACGTTCGACACTCCGTACCACGTCGTCTTGCTTTGGTCAAACCAGCCTTGCAGCGTTTCCTCGAAATCTAACAGTTGAGCGGACAAGCATTCGCCGCGACATTCGTCAAACCAGTCGCCTTCCTCGTCTTCGCAATAGATGCGGTCGCCGCACACGTGGGTGGAGAAGAACTTGGTTGTGTCGGGGGGTCCAGTATTGGTATCCACTTGACAAATGTTATCAGAGGGGAGCCCCGTTTCCTCGTTCATTCTCCGTACTCGCAGGTCATTCCATCACAAGAGCCGTAGCCGCGACAGAATCTATAATAGTTGTTACATTCGTGTCGCCCGAAATCTCTGTCGCCAGCCCCGACGTTTTGCTTCAGGGAACATCGGACTTCCTGTTTGCGACCGCGACGTTTCCCGAAGCCGTAGACGATGATTCCTCCGAAGAGGCCCATTACCAAATCTCGAATCCTCCGGAGTTCATACAGAACCCGGCGAAGTCGTTCACGTTCTCGACCGAGAAATCGTAGCTGGCCTGCCACGGCTCTCTCGTGCCGACGCCCTGACAGGCGTTGCACCAGCCGTGCGTTCGACCGACGAGGATTGCTGTGGCCTCGTCCAATTCCCGATTCGGCATACCGTGCGCCACTCCCACTTGGTCGTCACGAATACCGGTAACGTTGCAATGCTCGCAATCGGTGCGGGGGAGATCGCTCAGATCTTCGTAGTATCGGATCCGATACTTTTCGGTGTCGCCGTTCTCGATATCGTCGAACAGGCGGTTAGCGAGCGTCAGAGCCTGATCCTCGTCTAGCGAGAAACCGTCGTTTGATGACCCTAGTCCCTCGTGGTCTTCGATCACGTCGTCGTGACGTTCTGTGCAGTAGTCCCACAAGGGGTGCCACGACCACACGTTATTGCGAAAGTATTCGCCCGCCTTCGACTGGGCGTTCTTGCCGTATACGTCCATTCCCATTACATTCTCCTTTGTGTGATTGAGTAGCTCAGCTACTCGCGATTCCTATGAACACGAAGTGACCCGGCGCTACCTCGACGCCGATAGCCGGACCCCACTTGTCGTTGTACGCCTCGACGGCAGCGGCGGCTCGACGGCCGGTTGTTGTCTAGCAGCGACCACAGGAGCATTGGCGGCGTGCGTCCGTGCCGCTCATCACATGCCCCGCAATGCTTTAATGACCGGGCCGAACGTGTCGCTGCTGTCGTTGATGTTGGCGAGCCGTGCGTGCTCGGAGGGTGACATTCCTAGCGCCTGCCTTTGCGGAAACGTGAGTCCTACGCCCTGTTCGTATCCGTCCTTCTCCCAAAGCCCGAAGATGTCACAAGCGACACCGAGACAGCAGAATGTGTCGGTGTCGTTGTCTCGGTCAGCCTCTCGAACGAGCTTACCGACCGTTTTGACGTAGCCGCCTTCGTCCGGTGGGACTTGGAGTGCGGCGATCAGTGCGTCACGGTGACGCTTTTTCATGCTGCCGCCTCACGATCGGCTAGGCGTTGCTCTGCTCGCCACTGGGCCATGAAGGCGTCCATCGTGGCCCCCATAGTAGCGTGAGTGAAATCTTCGGCTCCCATTAGATTCTCCTTCGTCAGTAGTTGGGGTACTTCCCCTCACCTAATAGTCAATAGCTTATGGGAACCTTTCACAACCTCAGACCAAAAAAATCTCAAACATGGCCACTGACCACGACTTTTACATAAATCTCAACATTTATTTACAGCAAGGTTGTCACTATAGGTCATAAGCGATATCGTTCCCTACATGAAACCAGCAGCCATCTACACAACCATAGACGACGCGCACCCCATCGTTGAGATGGTCTTCGACGTGTCGGACTCAACCGCACTCCACGCACTCTCCGTGCAGGACCACCGCACCATCCGTGAAGGACACACCGACCGACGCCGCATTGTCGTAGACCTGACGTACAAGTCCGACCCCTCGGCCTCATACCTCTATACCATCGAAGAAATCGCCGGAATTGCCGACCTCTACCTCGAACTCATGGGCCAAGAATCAGCAGGCCGTTTCGCCACCTACGCCCGCAACAACGCCGACTACGTGGACAAGTACAAGGACGGCGCATGGAAGAACCTCCCCGCCCGCAAGACACTCGCCAAAGAGACAGCATGAAAATCCCGGCGGTATGCCCACGCTGCGGCGACTGGATTCCCAACAACGTGACACCCGGGGCTTACCCCGGGGCGTTTTCTCGTACCGACAACAAGACCGAGATCTGCTCAGATTGCGGAACGTCCGAGGCACTCGAAGACCACCTCACCGGAACCGTCGACAAGACCGAGTGGCTGACCCCGTAAGGGAGCCCCGAGAATCGCTCAACCCCCTCCAACCCATTACGGTGGAGGAAAGGGTCGTCGAAAAAATATTGGCTCGCAGGTTGCGATGTCAAATGACAACAGATACATTACCCACTACCTACTACCCGGTACCAACCGGAGGAAGCAATAACCAAAACACCATGGACATCGTAGACACACCATCACCCAAAGGAACCCTCGTGGCTCGGAAGCCGGACGGAAAGGTTGACCTCGACGCATACGTCGGGGCTGGCGCTGACTTTATGGTCGGCGACCTCACCATCCGCACAACCATTCAACGTGCTCGAACCAGATTCGGGCACCTCGACCTCCTTGTCACACCAGTCAGCGGCGACGGAGCACGCTGGGTTGAACGCAAAAACCTCGTGATCGCCAACGATCCGGCAACACCGGCCATCGCCCCTAGCGAATCCTTCTGGGCTGAAGACGCGTCGGAGACTGAACGCATGTACCGCTCAATTTCGGAAGAGGTTCGGTCCATCATCGACCGTGTAGAAGTCAAGTGAGAACCTGACAGCGTGGGGTGGAGGAAATCTTTGCCCCACGTTGCTGTTGACCCGAATAAGCGCAGATGTGCAACGTGGGCGAGACGTGATGGTGCCAATCGGGATCTCCAAAACGCTTGGGGAGAGTATGTGGCCCAAGAAATGCTTGAGGCAGGCTGGAGCGTTATCGGTGACGCTATTTGGGAAGCACTAGCGTACTAGGGCGGCTGCATGGCCCGGAAAAGGCGAAGACCCCCGACCCCTACTATGGGGTTCCGGGGGTTTTGCAGAGCCCCGATAAACGGTGCCCGGTTCGCCTCCCCCGGTAGCAAGGGGGCTCCACGGATACGTCTTCAACGCATCACGGTGGAGGAAACCTTTTCTGGAATCACTTGGACTTGCGCTTGCCCTTTTTGGTCCAGCCTGAATCTTCGTCGCCTTCGGCTTCTTCGGCTTGAGGCTCTTCGAGAACTGCCGGCACGGGCGGGGCTGTCGGCTTCTCTGCTGGAACAAAGGTTCCGAACTCGTTTGGTTGACCGTCGATTTTACGCATGTGTTGCACCTCCGTGCTGGTTACAGTTTATCACGCTCAGTCCGGTTTTATGGTTTCTGGGATAAAAACCGACAGCTGGTTGTCAAACAGCTTAATAAAGTCCACACTTGTGAAGCACCAAAACTTGACTCCCGTTCAGGGATGTCATAAAAAAGGAGAAAATTGGATGGGGATGAAGCAAAACATTACAATCGAGGTAGTCAAGGAAGAGCATCAGGCGCTCTGGGATGCTCTTCGTGAAAAGTGGGGAAACGTCAACTTTGGTGGCCCCATGCCGAACGAAGGAAGAAATTTTGCCGACAAGGCGCTGCACGCAATGTACGTTCTCGAAAAGTGGGATGGCAGCGGGTCGGCTGATCGTGTTCTCTCGCAATATGGGATACCGACAGAAGTTCGTGAGTATGTGATTGGGAAGTACTGCGACTCGTCTGAGGAGACCGGAGTCCCGCTTGAACCTAAAACAAAGATTGCTGACAAGTACAAGGAACTGGATCAGTGGGCGTTCGATCACCCTTTGGAGCAGGCCACCCCTGATGATCTTGTGGAGATCTCGGGGCTGTCGTATGCTTCGGTGATGAAGTATGTGAAGGGTGCTCCTCGGTACAAGAAGGTGAAGAATGGGTTGTATGAGGCGTTTGAGGATCAGAATAGGGTTGTGTAGGGGTCCCGGGTTGTCCACAGGCTGGGGATAAGTATTTTGGATAGATCTGTACAGACGGGTTGTGGTTTGCTCGAATAAGGTCTTGACTGTGGTTGTGGAGGATCCGGTTTACGGAATCGTAAAAAAAATCTGTCACCAGGTTGGAAATCCTGCTAATAAGGTGTTCACTACTACATGTCACCTAGTTACTACTACTGAAAGAACCCTCATGACTACTGCCACCGAAAACCTCCCCACCTGCTGGAAGCACTTCCAGCAATGCCTCGACTCCGGCATCGACCGCATCCTGCTCTACGGCCCTCCCGGAACCGGCAAAACCTACGCAGGACTCCACCACGGAAACGTCTCCGCCGGAGCATTCCGTCTCGTCTGCACCGAAGACATGACCAACTTCGACGTCACAGGCGGCTTCCTCCCCGGACCCAACGGCTTCCAATGGATGTTCGGATCCGGAGTCAAAGCATGGGAAGGCGACGGACTCAACGGAGGACGACTCGTCGTCGACGAAATCGACAAAGCCGGAGGCGACGTATTCGCAACCCTGCTCTCCATCCTCGACTCACCAGAGTCCGCAGAATGGACGCACCCCGAAACTAGCCGAACCCATAGACCTCGCCCGGGCTTCTCGTCCGTCATGACAACGAACATTGAAGACATGGAAGACCTTCCCGTCGCACTCGTCGATAGGTTCCCCGTACAGATACGGATCAACGAACCGCACCCTGACGCACTGCTCGCTCTCTCAGCAGACCTGCGCACGGTTGCCCGCAACATGGCAGACGCTGGCCCACGTCGAGTCTCGCTTCGAGCATTCAAAACATTCGACCAGCTACGCAAGTCGCTCGGTGCCGAAGACGCAGCAAAGATCACTTTCAAGGATCGTGCGGTAGGCATCCTCGATGCCATGAGAATTGAGGCGATCTGACATGACTGTCATCGGAACAGAACCGGAAGTCCTGACTCGCAAAGACGTCGAGCATGGCCGCTGGCAGACCGACGTCTGCGCCCCCAAACGTGGCCTACCCCACACCGACATCATCAATCGCAAGATCGTGGCCCCCGGCGACGAATCAGCGATGTCTCGTGTCATTCGAGCACACGAAATGATGCACGCCAAAATCTCTCCCGGCGCCGAGTTCAAAAAATGGGTCGCTAGAGAAATCGCATCGGAAGAAGCGCTAATCGCATGCGAAGAACTTCGAGTGAACTTCCTTGTCGGCCGAGCCGGTTTCGACGTGATGAACGATCTGTCTGACGACGGTGAGACCGCCGACGGCGAACGCATCGCAATGCTCGGCGACTGGCACTCCGCCGTCATGTTCGCCATCGCCACAGCTGGCACAGCATCGTCAAAGAAATATTTGACAGGCGTCCGCCGTTGTCGTCGCGACTGGGGAACCCACCTCGCATCAATCCAGAAGCGTGCCATCCAACACTTCAAAAAAATCGAACAACAGCAACGTGGCTGGGAAACGAGAAGCGTACTAGCCTCGACCAACGTCGACGAAACCACAGGGCTCGCCCCATTAGGTTTCCGCTACACCGAAGCACTCGCCGAGTGGATCGATCGGATCGCCGGACAGGCGCCACCGAAACCGGACTCCGAAGACTCCGAAGACTCCGCAGGCTCCGGAGAAACGAAACCCGGAGAAACGACAAAAGCAATCACCCCCGAAGAATTCGGTGAACTGCTCAAAGCAAAAACGATTGACACAGTATCCTCATCTGACTCCATCCCAGCATGGGGCGAACTGAAGTTCGGGAAAGTCCAACTAGACGTAATCTCGACAGGGACAATGGGAAAGAAGCGTGTCGCAACAAACATGGGTCGAAACCCACGTCGAGTCAACCGCTACCTGACAGACCCCGAATATCGGATCTTCGATCGTCGAGTTCGAGCACGAGGCGGAATTGTTGTACTCGACTGCTCAGTCTCCATGTCGTTCACCCGTGACCAGATCCACACAATCGTCAAACATGCGCCCGGAGCAACCGTCCTCGCATACTCGTGGAACCGTCAAGGCGGCGACAACGCTTGGATCCTCGCACAAAACGGCAAAATGTATAGAGAGCTAGACAACATCGCCGCCGGTAACGGAGTGGATCTCCCAGCACTCCAATGGGCCATCAAAAATCGCCGCCGAAACGAACCCATCGTATGGGTCTCCGACGGTGGAGTCTCCGGCATCGGCGACGGCTTCCACGAGACCCTAGATCGCCAATGCGCGAAATACGTTCTCAAGAACCGCATCCTCTGCGCCGAACACATGACCGACGCCGTTGAACTATTCAAGAAGATGGCGACCGGACAGAAACCGGTAACCACCCTCCCACCCAGACTCCGCTCCTACGCATCCGGCCAGTGACACTCATCGTGCGGGAGGACCAACCTCCCGCATGATCAGTCGTCGCTTCTCGTCGTCACAAACGACATCCAAACCCTAGACACAACGTACCCGACAGCAATCACACCAGACTGGCCCCAAGAAAGATCCGGGACTACCCCAGCCCTAGAGAGAGCCTTCGAGATGGAAAAGAAAATGGCAGTGTGCAAGAGAACCGTGAACATGAACCCGGCAACAACAGCAGAAACGCGAACAGGCTCAGACATGACTGTCACCAATCTCGACAAGCTCTTTACTGTATCCCCACAACGGGGACTCCCTCGACGTGACGATCTGGTGGATCCTCTGCCTCGACAAACCATGCTTATCGGCGATCTGCTGCAAGCTCGAACCAGCGGAACGATCAGAGACAATCTCAGAGTTCCTCTCCCCATCACTCCGAGGCCCCGGCTTCAATGGCCCCCACTTCCAGCCAATCACATACGACAGCGACTCGACACGCTCCTCGCTCAGCTTCCCAGCACGGCGACGCTGCCGGACATAGCCAACCCACGCACCAAGACGGACCTCTTGACCATCAAGAATCTCGATGTGAAGAGCCGGGACGTCCGGGTGGCCCTCTCGACTTCTGTACTGGACGAGAGCCCTAATGTACATGACAAATCTGTTTCTATTATCCATGGGGTCTACAGTAGTACGAAATAACAAAACCAATCAAACTAAAACAAAAAGTTACCCTCAACCATTAACGGTGGTGGAAAGGAAAATGCAATGACCGAAAATTTTGATATGGGCCTACCCGAAGAGCTGGCCTCTTGGATACTGTCGCTCACCGCCGAAGAACGAACACCAACTTTCGCGAAACTAATAAAAACCGAGCTTTTCGAAGCAGGCCGAGGACGCGAAGCCCAAGAACTCCTGTTCGCCGGCAACGTCGGAACCCGTATCGTCAAATGTCTACATTTTCCGTACGACGTCCTCGGAGACTTCGGACCGATGCTCCTCCTGTCCGCCAACCCAGAAGTCGTACTCGGGGTCGTCTCCGACGAACTCATATCAGACAAAATTGTCGACATGCTGCTCGGGCTCTGTAGCCCGACCGACCTGTCGTACAACCAGGTCGAACAATACAAAGACCCCGACCTCCTCGTCACCGAATGGCAAAACTACCTTAAATCACTCGCCGAGACGCTCTACGCCATGACACCACCAGAACCAGACAACTGGGAAACACTCCTCAACTGAAATGGACACAATCGACTTCTCCAACCGTCAATGGATCATCACAGAATATCCTGCAGCCCACGAAGCAGGACGCCAACGGGAGCCCCGCAAATTCAGCGGAGACATCTGGGAACAAATCGCATACAGCATCGGCTGGTACCAAGGACACGGAGAAAGCCCGGAAGGCACCCAACCCCCACTCAACCCTCTAACGGTGGTGGAAAGCAAGGGAGTTTGAGAGAAGTGACACCTGCAAACACTTCCCTCAAACTCAACCCTACAGGCCGAACGTACCCGCTCCACAGCGACCACGTCAGCCCCGCAAGACTACCACACCAGCCCAGCCCGCCACACAAATAAAAAAAAGTTCACCAACGTAGGTTGCAAACCACCACCCAACCGCTACAGTAACCGCCACAACCTGAACCGGTTCAACCAAAAACCTTACGAACACTTGCCAAACAGCAAAGTGCCGGCGAAGCCTTGCCCAAAAAACCTTTGAGCAAATCGAAAGGTTCCCCCGGACCCCCTCCAAAAGGGTTCTACTAGTCTTCGTTTTTCTATCCATAGAAAACCATTGAGAACAACAAGACTCTATTATTTGAGGAAAACTATGTTTGAAACCTTCTCAACGTGAATATACTGAAACTCGATGACGAGGAAACTGTTCCGATCTCTCCTGATGGAGGAGCTGTGATTAAGCGGTCGCGTGGGGAGTCGCGGTTGAAGCAGCAGCAGCGTCGGAAGGCTGTGGGGGTGTCTGATGCAGAAATCGTGACTGTCTACGAATATTGGGTTTCTGTTATGAGGCCGGGAAAAAAGCGGGTCCCATCCCTCGACGAGAAACGCCGACTCAAAGTCGCGTCAGCAATCGCCGACTACGGGGTCGAAGACTGTTTGAAAGCAATCGACGGGTGTGCTGTCAGCGACTTCCACATGGGACGGAATCGGCAAAAAAAGCGGTACGACGATCTTGAACTCATATTGCGGGACCAAGATCATGTAGAACGCTTCCTAGGGTTCACGACGGGCAGCGACGACGGAGAAGTGGATTGGTGACCACAGACGGCCACACAGGCCCCCCTCAGGACAGTCCAACATGCAACGGTGGTGGAAAGGAATCATGAACAAGCAGGAACTAGAAGCAATCGTACGCGAAACATACGGCATGTACAACAAAGACCTCTTCGAAAGCGACCGCCCCCACGTCCTACGAGGCTGGTGGGCACTCCTCCAAGACCTACCCGAAAAAGAAGTCAGAAAAACAATACAGAACCTAGTAACACGAGAAAAATATTTGCCATCCGCAGGCACCATCAGAACCACCCACCTAAACACCCGCATAAAAAACCCGCCACCAACACCCCAACAAATGTGGGCCCACATACAAACCATCATAAAAAACACCAACACAGGAACCAGAACAGAAAGCCCGAAAAAAACGGCAGAACACCCCTGCGTCACCCAAACACTCAAAGAACTCGGACCAGCACTCCACACACTCACCACAAACGGCGACCGACAATTCGCCCTCGAAGCCTACACCCGCCACACAACCAACTACATCGAACAACAAACGACAGTAACCAACCAATGAAACGCAACCCCGGAAGACCACCCAAACAACCCGACACCGACAAAAGCTCAATCACCATGAAAATTGATGCCAACTTCAAACGCACCGTCATCGAACAAGCCGACGGCTACGGGATGACGATCACCGAATATTTTCGGTTACTAGTCGCCCGCGACTGTGCGTAAGGCGTCACGGGCTTCCGATCCGGACGGTCTATACAATGTGACTGTCAGGGTTCGGGGTTCAGTAAAAAACGTGTTGTTGGATGAGGGGGAGCGTTTGGGGTGTTCTTTGTCAGAGTTGGTGTTGTTGGCTGTCGAAGATTTTGTGCGTGGCCGTGAGGGTGTGCCACGTCTGTGTGATGGTGTTCGTCGTCCGGGTGTGGATGAGGTGTTGCGTGGCTATTTGGCTGGGGAGTCGGTGTTGCAGCCGTGTGGTGTTGAGGTGTGCGATTTTTGGGGGTTGTGTGTTGGGGGTTTCACGTTTTGTGGGGTGTGTGGTGTGAGGTGTGGCTAGTTTCCCCATAGTTGGGAGAGTGTTGGTCGTGTGGGTTTGGTTTGGCGCCGTTTTTGTTCGTTTGCTAGTTGTCGGCTGGTGTGGCCTGCCCATACTCCGTGCATGTCGGCTGCTGGGAATGTGAGGGCGTATTCGAGGCATTCTGTTTGGACGGTGCAGTGTTCGCATATGTTTCGTGCGCCTGTGATGTAGGTGATGTCTTTGTGTTCTTTGGGGAACATTTGGTGGGTTTGGTTTTTGCAGTTTGCGTGGTCGAACCATGTGGTTTCGTGTATGGTCGGGTTTTGGTTGTTGGGGGGGTTTTGTTGGGTCATGTTATTGGGGTGTTGTTGTGGGGTTTGTTTGTGTGGTGTATGGGCGTCCTGTGTGGGGGTCGTAGTGGGCTGCTATGTGGAGTGCTGTGAGTGCGTGGGTTGTTGCTTGGGTGAGGGTTGTTTGTTTGTTTATTTGGGTGTAGAGGTGGCCGAGGGCGTATGGTGCTCCGGTTCCTATGGCGTAGATGCCGTCTTTGTCTCTCATTACTGAGTAGTCTCCCTCTATGTAGAAGACTTTGCCTTGTATGGCGATGAGTATCGTTGAGTAGTGTTCTGCGCTTTGGGTTTGTTCGCTGTTGGTGGGGATGATGCTGTAGTTGTGGTTGTTGAAGGTTTGTTGTAGGTGTGGGATGAATTTGGTGATGAGGTATTTGTAGAGTTTGTCGGGTGTCGCGTTTTTGGGGGGTGGGGGTGGTTGTAGGGCGTGGTTGATGATGTTGATGGCGCGGAGGTCTCCGGCTGTTGCTATGGTGTAGTGGGGGGTGTGGTGGATTTTGGTGGTGTCGTGGAGTTCGCCGATTTGGGTGCTGTGTCCTGTTGAGTCGTAGGTGGAGATGCGGCCGTCTGCTGCTATGGCTGCTCCTTGTGCGACTTCTATTGCGATGATTGTGGTCATAGGATGTTGAGGTTGTTCCAGCCGTTTTGGTTGACGGTGAAGTTGAGTGTTCCTGCCCGTGTTTTGACTCCGTAGGTGTCTTGGAAGTATTCTCCTACTGATGTGAGTGAGGGGCAGATGAGGAGGGCTCGGCCTTCTTGTTCTTTGACGTTGAGGTGGTGGTAGTGGCCTGTTATGAGGATGTCTGCGTCGGCGATGCCTTCGTGGGCTCGTCCCATTGCTTGGTCTCTCCACCAGTTCCAGACTGATTGTCCGGCGTTTCCTGCTGATTTGGCGAGGTGTCCGTGTGTGAACGCAACTACTTTGCCGGATAGATTTATTGATAGTGTGAGTTTCTCTAGGGGAAGTTTGAATCCGACGTGTCCGTAGACTTCGGGGTTCATCGAGAAGGTTTCTGCGAGTTGTTCGAAGATGGCGACGTCGTCGTTGTCTCCTGTGGACGTGAACGCTTTACCTGATAGTCCTCGATTTTCTCCGTGGTTGCCACCGATGGCGAGTACGCTGACCTTGTCTACGATGGGGCTGATGGCCATGATGATGTCTCGTATGCCTCGTCGTACGAGTTTGACTTGTTCGCGGCGGTCGGCTTCGATGCGGAACTGTTGTGCCGGATAGTGGCCGCATGTCCCTTCGACGAGGTCTCCTAGACCGGCAATGACGACGTGGCCGATGTCGTGGCCGCCGTTGCGAAGGTGTTTGATCCGGTCAGGAATCGAATGTACGAGTTGGGCGATTTGTTCTGCTTGGATTTCGAGTCCGCCTCCGTCTCTGTTGCCGGTCTGCCAGTCTGATAATGCAACCACAAAATGGGTGTCGCCTGATGGGGCTTGCTTCTTGGGCTTTTTGGCCTTCAGAACGGCTTGATATACATCGGCTGGAATCGAACTTGATTCTTGTTCGGGGATCTTCCTTCTCAGCTCCGCTTTGAACGAATAACAGATGGTGCTATACGCTTCGTCGCCGGGTGCGTCACGTTTCCATCCGTCGAACGATGTCCATCGGACGCTGTTGCCGACGATTTCGTATACTTCGGGGTCGAGACCCCGTGCCGCTAACAGGTCGGCCCAGTCGGCTGTCGAATCGAATGACGGATCGGTTGTGATTTCGCCTTGTGTGCCGTCCCATACAACTCCGGGTTCCCACCCGTTTGGCATATTTCGGGTTTTGACTGCATCTTGGTGATCGGCTTGGCCTTCTATCGCGGCTAAGCGTTTGCGTAGGTTGTCGTTCATGAAATTTCGTCCCATCTGCAAACGCATGCCTCTGAGATCATGCATTCGCGCTGGAGGTACAGGTTTTCTCTGCTGATGCGAACACCTTCAATCCTGAGGGCGGTGTGGATTCGTCGGCCGGAAACATTTCTGTTGGTAATGGTTCGAATGAAAACTTCTCGGGTTTCCTTGTCCATCTCTTTGGCGACCGCGAACAGACGACAGGATGATCTTGCCTCGGCCTGATCGTTTAGGATCGTGAGCGAGTCTTTCAGCATTGGTGCTAACCTCCATATAATGAATTACACCAGCACGAAGGCCAGTGTTGCAAATGTCAATCGGCACAGTACACCATCCGCATCACCCCATGCAGGGATAGTCCAATGAGTGAAGATTTTACAGTGTCGTCCCTTCGAGATGCTTTAGCTGAAGCTGCTGGCGTTGACGCTAATTCCAAGGTCGTTGAGGATTTGATGCGCGCCCTCGACAAGAAGAAGCTGTTCCGATATCACAAGGACAACGAGATCAATTTGCTGTCGACGCATGGTCGTGTTTTGGTTGCGATTATGCAGGATCCCACTTTGACTCAGCGGGCCATCTCTGTGTACTTGGGTTGCTCGGAAACACTGGTCGACAAGTCGGTAAAACTCCTTGCAGACAAAGGGTTAATTACAAAGACAAAATTGAATCGACAAAATGTGTACCGGCTGAACTCAAATTTGATCGATTCTCACAGTGATATACGTCATTTCCGTGATGCTATCTCTCTGTTGGAAAAGCTGTTGGAAGCCAAAAATGTGGGAAAGGTGCAGCAGAAACCTGCCTCTTCGCAATCTTCGCCACAAATTGTGCGTCATGAGGTTGTCGATCAAGAGCCGTTCTAGGTAGCTTTACTCTATGACGTCTAAACGGCCAGATACCGGTCGCCTTCCAATCAAGCGTGGCTCTTCAAGTCACGACTTGCTGCTGTTGACAGCAAGCCAGACGAGAGTAAAGGGATACGCCACTCTGGTGGATGCGATCCATGTCTTGGGAAAATTTAAACAACCCTACATGGTCAACCGGACTGTTAAAGATCTGCTGAAATTCGGACTCATCGCAGATGTCAAGAGAGACGATTGGAAGATCACGAGCGAAGGCCTCAGAGTCCTCAACGAGCTGACGGTGAGGCGACCGGCGTCGAACTGGCGCTGAGGCGACACCACCCTCAGGCGCTATAACTGAACTCTGGATTGCATCCAAGCATAGAAAATTTCGTCCTTGACTGGGACGAACCAGAGTTGCGCCATGTCAAGGTTGTTTTGGTCCCCCACAAGCGCCCAGCACACTTCTAGATGCTCTTCCGGCGGGCAGGCGCCAATGTTGCAGTCGAAGCCATACAGGTTCACGAACCATTTGACGACGCAGCCACTGCTTGATGCACAGGTTGAGTCTTCGGCCTCAGGGCACTTTACTTCTATGATTTGAAGTTCGGTTTTTTCGATCTTCAACCACAGGGTGTGCCCGTCATTGTTCCAGATCATTTCCGCTGCCTGAGCGCTCATGTTGTGATCCTAACAGATAGATTTAGGTCCGAAAGGTCTTTCTGAACAGACGGCTGGTGTGGGCCTTATATATATTCTACACCACCTATTAGCCGCAATGCGCGATACTGCTTCGTTTCCGGACTTCGTGATTTAGTGATTTTTAGACGCGATCAGTAGATCCCGGAGGGCCAGATTTTTTAATCACTTCGGCTTCTTGGTGGGCGACGAATTGAAGACGGAATTGACATCTTCAGTGTCAAGATGTCCGTCGTCGAGGAACGCACGAGCGAGACCTTCAACGACGGTAGCTACCCCAGCGAGACCAGCAATTGCCATCGACTTGACGATCGACACACCGGCGATCGCTCCGGCTCCGATAACACCCAATGCCGAAGCAACAAATACAGCAACAATTCGAGCGATAATATTTTTCATTTGACGTGCCCCCACTTTGATTTCCCCAATTTTATTCTCTGCTGTACGAACCCCGAGCGTGATCTGCGATGTGTTCGTCAAGTTTGCCCTCTGTCCGGACGGTGTTTTTCTCGACCCTGTCGATTGATTTGCCGAGAGTTTTCCCCAAAATATCGAGTTTTACGGCAACTAAACCGTGATCACGTTTGCTCTCACGTCTCGCCTTCTCGACGAGGGTCACGATTACAGCACTCACACCGGCTATCACGGCTACAACAACCTCAATCATGGCGTCACCCGAACATGCATTTCCACGTTTTGGGGCCGACGACACCGTCTGACGGTCCGCAACAAACGGAATTAGCCTTCTGCCATGCTTTGAGCGATGATTCGCTCTTCATTCCGAAGTCGCCGTCAACGTAGGCGCCAATCTTTGACTGGACTGCTTTAGCTGCGTCACCCTTCGAGCCCTTCCTTACCGGGGAACCCGGATAGGTGGGCTTCTTCACGTCGACCGCTGGGAACATGACCGCCCACGTCTTGGAGCCAACGACACCATCGGCGGGTCCGCACACAGGGTGCGATTTCTGCCATCGGATAACAGCCTGCTTGGTTTGTGGGCCGAAGTCGCCATCTTGCTTTGCGCCGATCGGGCCTTGGACCAGTTTTACGAGCATGCCCTTGTCGCCGATATTCACGGTTTCTCCCGGATAAGGGAGACCTGCGAGGGCTGAAATGTCAGTGACTGACGGCTGGGAAACTTTAGGTGCTGGTGGTGCGGCCGGAGTACTCGGAGCGGGCTTGCTGCCCCCGAGGCTGGCGAAGGCGTCGATGAAGAATTGTTCGTTGTCCGCTACAGCAGGACTGACCTCGACGTGGAACCAGTCCCCATCGGGCGCGGAGCCAATGGTGGGGCGGCTATAGGTGAGCCATGCTTCACGGTCGCATCGCCATCCGCGTCCGTAGGGCCGAGGGTAGTAGTCGTGGAGTTCCATAATTTGGAACAGCTCGGCGTTCTCGACGAGAAATTCGACAACCTTGACAGCCTCGTCGTAGTTGCCGTAACCTTTACCATTTTTCATTTTGCGCCACGAAACGTCAAAGGCTCGACCAGTTCCATGTACCGACCAAGCGGTAACACGAGAGTTGTTCATTTTCCGAACGCCCCATGAACCATTATTCCAAATGCCGTTACCGAAGCGCTCACACAACAGCTTGATGAACCTCTCGGTCCCAGCCCTTTTTCGGGGAGCGTTTCCATCCCAGCCTACATATGGACGACCCATGGAGCATCTCCCTCAACTAAACGAACTACCCTATTATATCCTACAAGTCATTACTTTTGGTGAAGAAAATTGCTCCAATCAGGTGCAGCAGAAAGGCTGCGGAACTAATCCACACACCAAGTTTCAACGTTTCGCCGGACAGGGTGATTAGCACGAGACCAGTGCCGCCAAGCGTCCAAGACAAAGCAAAAACTTCGTTTCTTAAATTCCTAAAAAAGTTCATACGACCCCCTATTTTTTGCGTTTCTTGGAAGATTCTCCCTCTGAAGAAGAACTCCCACCCCCACCCGATGGCGCCGAACCACCCGCTCTACCACTAGATGGAGTAGAAGCATGTTTTGACGACGGAATCGGAACCGTCATTACTATTGCGGTAGCTGCAATAATTATACGCCTTTCACTCACGGTGACAGTGGAGCCACTTGGAACATATTCGTCAGTGACACCATCGAAAATGTTTACCTCGTCCTCGAAAACCTCTTTGACAGCATCGGATTCGTCGGAAAGTGCTGCTGCTATCGAAGATATTTGAGCGTCGTTCAAAGTTTCAAAGTTCTCGTTTTTTACGAGTTTTTCGATTTCCTCTACCGTCACCTCGTCTTCGGCGATGACCGTAAACACTTCACCCGCAAGTTGGTCGTCTTCGATTGATTCTGTGACCGCTGCGGCTTTCGCGATTTTTTGCGGATCTTTGGAGATCGTTTCTGGTTGACGTACCGGGTTAGTGGTTGTCGTTGTGGTTGGTCTGGGGACGGTTGTGGTTCCAACTATTACCTCTGTTGTTGTGGTGGTCGGTTCTGTAGTCGTCGGTGGGGTTGTTGTGCTTGTCGTCGTTGTGGGCGGCAAGGTAGTCGTGGTTGTCGGCGGCGTCGTAGTTGTCGTTGGCGGGAGCGTCGTCGTAGTGGTTGTTGGTGGCAGCGTCGTGGTTGTGGTTGTTGGCGGCGCAGTAGTGGTGGTTGTCGTTGTTGTCGTCGTCGTGGGTGGCAATGTTGTCGTGGTTGTTGGCGGCGGCGTCGTAGTGGTCGTCGTAGTGGTGGTAGGCGGCGTAGTGGTCGTGGTTGTCGTGGTAGGGGGCAACGTAGTCGTAGTCGTAGTCGTAGTAGTGCTGGTCGTCGTGGTCGTTGGCGGCAAAGTGGTCGTAGTCGTGGTAGGCGGCAACGTAGTCGTAGTAGTGGCTACAGGCTGATTCACTAGAAGTTCAACTTGATTAGACCATCCAGAGTACATACCTAAGGTGTCATTGTCCGATCTAATGCCGAAGACATATGTTTCACCAATCCCACCAGTACTCTCAAAGAGACTATAAGACAGAGCGTACTCAGTATTTAAAGCATTTTCAGAGCCCACATTACCGGTTGAAACACCCCAACCCGGATTAGAAGGCAAGCGCCAAGATATTGCATACCTTTCCGGGTCAATATTGCCACTATTGGGAGAATCCCAATCAAGAAACACACCCGTTTCCGTTAAAGATGCAGTCAGATTCATTGGAGGCCCAATGCTCGCAGGCTCTGTAGTGGTGCTTGTAGTCGTTGTTGACGGCAACGTTGTCGATGTCGATATGGTTGTCGATGTCGTGGGTGTCGGCGAAGACAATTCGTAATCAATAATTATTAGTTCGTAAAAGGCATTGTTTTCAACAGGGGGAGATCCCAATGAATTTTTACTACAGCAATACCCTGCGTATATAGTGTAAGTATCAGGCTGTAAATTTACAACAATTTTGGATGATACGCATTGGTCGGACGAGTTATGATTTCCATCATCATCCTGAGCGACCAACACTCCACTAGAGTCATAAAGCCACAAATATGGATCGACAGTCGTAACCGGGCAGGACTCATTCGAGTTCCCATATATGTATATAGTGGACGATTCCTGAACAGTGAAGGTCCACTCCGATTCCTCGGTGACCGTGTAAGACGTTGCCGACGCCGGAATTGCTGGTAGTAGAAACGCAAATATTGCGGTTACGAAGAATATCCACGATCCCCTGCGTGGTCTCGGCCTCGCCGCCATTTAGACGATCCGGTTAGGTCCCTCAAGTTTATCAATAACGAGAGCAAGCCTGTCGGTCAAATGCCCCAATTTGAGGTAGATCGGCCACTCCCTGTCGTCGGCAGCGATCGTAGGGATGTCTAGTTCCGGATCGTGCCAAAGGCTACCAATTTGGGTGATGTCATCCAGCAGGTCAACGTCGAGACCGAGTGCGGCAGCCATTGTGTAAATGGTTGCTTCTAAGTCACGCCTAGCATCGAGTAGCGCTTTGCGTCTTTGTTCTGGAGTCATTTTTAGGGTAGCCATACGAAATCACCTATCCAATTGTACATTAAGCGTTGAGTAAAACAGTTCCATGCCCGCCATTAACTGTGTTAATCGACGCCGAAATTGTGTCGCACACGACAAGCAATCCGCCGCGAAGTCCAACCGTTCCGGTTCCGCCCGTTCCACCTATTCCCTTGGCGCCACCGACACCCGCCGCACCTGCTGCGCCACCGGCCCCCGCCGTTCCACCTATTCCCTCGGCGCCACCGGGAATCGCAGGATAGTGAACGGCAGCGTTGTGGGTGCCTCCACTTGCCGCATGATTTTGGGTCTGAGGGTTGTGGCTGCCCGCAACGTGATGGTGGTTTGTTGTGGCAGGGTTGTGCCCAGAAACATACGTATGGTTATGGTTGGGGTTGTAATTGGTGTTGCAATGATGGTTTCCCGTGTTGGTGGCAGGGTTGTGGACGCCGTGGTGGGCGTTGCTTCTTAGTAAAAATTGATGCATCGAGCCTTTGTAGCCGTCGTTATGGAAATTGCTGTGCTGGTTGCTTCTCCTGTGGTGATGAGCGGCCGGGTTTGTATCCGCTTTGCAGTCGTGATTAATTATGGTTCGACCGCCATGAGCGTTGGCGTGAATTGCGGTTGCAGCGGTATGACTGCTTGCGGTATGATGGTTCCGAGTCGAAGGATTGTGGCCTGATACAGTGTGAACGATCGGGTTTTGTGTCGATGGGTAAGATTGAGCCGGGTAGCCGCTGCCTGCGTTCCCTGCGGCCCCAACCGTTCCTGCTGCGCCACCAGTTCCTGCTGTACCGGTAGTCCCAACAGTTCCGTCATTTCCTTTTGAACCATAATATCCCGGCCTTCCCCAAGACTCGATGACGGCCGTGCCACTTTCGCCGCTGTAAACGATGTTTTTTGCAACAACGACTACAAGGCCACCGCCATCTCCACCTTGACCACCGATACCTTGCGCGCCAGCATTTCCGGGATTTCCCGGATTTCCCGGGTTGCCGCTTGCTCCGGTGGTCCCCGGATTTCCCGGATTGCCGGGGTTAGCCGGTGCTGGAGCGTAGCCTCCAGAGCCTCCAGAGCCTCCAGAGCTACCTGCACCGCCTGCGCCTGCGTTACTGCCGCCACCGGCAGTTCCGGCGACATTCACGCCTTGGCCACCGTCGTCTCCACCTTCTACTCGACGGAAGCCGACCACCGGGTCGTAGTGCCATCCACGGATGGAGAAATTGAGATCATGGATGATCGATGGTGGCACCTGAGTTCCGGACGAACTGTCACCTAGGACGTATTGCTTTGTGATGCCGGTCTCGGCATCGTCCGCTCGGCCGATCAACGTCCCAAAGGTGTTTACGTCGGTTATGTTGGATGACGCGGACATCCCCATCGTGGCATTCTGTGCCATGGTGAGAGTGTTCTGCACAAACACTCGGTAACCGTTGGTGAACAGGTTACCGGTAGAGTTGATCGTCAAGTTGTCCCAATAATAGTCTCTATTCATTATGAATGTAGACGAAATTACCGTGGAACCATCGTACCCGGATCCGTAAATCGAATCATTTCCTAGCCTTTGGTCAGGCTTTGCCTTAATTCGAACAATGCCCATCAGTCAACCTCTAGATAAATGGCCGTCCCACTGGCTCCACCAGTTTGCCCTGCAACGTTGAGAACTAGCCCAGCGGGGGCGACACTTGGCGTGCTGACAAGAATGACGACTCCACCGCCAGCGCTGACTCCGCCAGTGGCTGATACTTGAGCCGTTCCGTTGCAGGAGATGTAACGCGCGGCGACGATGACAACGCCACCACCGGAAGTTCCGGTGGCAGAAGCGCCGCCACGAAGATAGACGGGCCCGCTAGAGGAAGCGGTGATCTGGTATCCCAATATTGCCTGCGACGGGTACCGATAGTAAACGCTGCCACCATTGGCTGCGGTTGGAGGCGTGGCAGTGTAGGTAGCAGCGGCGTCGCCGCCAAGGCTGTTGGTGACGTTTTCGCCGACCGTGCTTCCACCACTGAGGAGAGTTCCGGTTCCAGAAAAACCACCGGGATTACCAATAACCGAATTGTCGCCAAGTGTGAGAAGATTTTTGACGAATACCCTGTAACCATCAGTAAATAAAGTTATTGATGGGTCAATAGTGAGGTTGTAGTAAAACATGTCGGAGATCAGGTGTGCATCCGCCGTTATCTGAACGCTCCCATCTACGCCTGTTCCGTAGATCTCGTCAGCGGAATTTATATACTCGGCGAGGGGATCTGGGGCGTTAACCCTTACGATCCCGCCCATCAGGTTGCGTCCTCGTCCACCGCGCTAATGGTCATATTCACCGCTGAAACGGCACTTGCCCTAGCGTAGAGCTTGTCTCCGTCAGGGTTCCCTTCAGACATGACTAGCGACATGTTGATGAGAGTTGTCTCGTTGGCGTTGATGAGGAGATCGTGGAAAATGATGTGTGAGTCCGCCGCTGAGGTGTTGGCTGGAACGACCCAAATTGTTACCGTCTTGGATGAGGCGGTAATATTTGTGACGATAATTTGTTTAATGATTACCGTGGAACCAACGGGGACTTCGTATGATGATGATACTGGTACGGTAATGCTACTTGCGGTTGTACCCAGAGTAGTGGGGCCAACGATTCGTTTCTGGTAGAAGGCCATTTACTAATTCCTCTCGGCGACGCGTCCTGTTTTACATATTACCATCATTAGTGGCGCCAAATGGAGCGGAAAATCCTACTCCACCGGCCTCTCTTCTTTTCTGGGGTTCCGTGAAATATTGGACACCCGGAATCAACCTTCCTCTGGTGGATCCTGTATTTTCTATCCCTGCTATCAACGTGGCCACCGAACACGCTTCCCATACCTCTGGAGTAAATGAGATTATGGACACCTTCGTCTCCATAAACGACCTCGCTCTTGACTGTTCGAGGAAACGTGATGACATGTGCGACCGGAGTTCCCATTGGGATAACTAATTCTTCCGCATCCGTATAGATGTTGAGGACCCAATTCATGTGATGGTAGAAATCGGTATGAACCACTCCGGGAACTAGCGACCAGTCTCGGCTTTGCTCCCACAGAACGGGAAGAATCATTGACGACCAACCGGGTGCGGTCTTTACTTCCCAAGGGTTTAGGAGTTTGATCCAGTTGGCGCGCTTGATCTTCCTGCCTTCAGTGGCTGGAATCGGACCTGTCTGATCGTAAGAGAAGCTCTCGACACCCAGATGAGGAATGTTTTCGGCGACTTCATATCTGGATTCCCAGCCTTGGCCGACAGCGTCTAGTCGAATTTTCACATCACTGGGTAGGCGCAACGTCATTCCGGTCGTCAAATAGTCTTGAGTACCTTGACACCTCTTGAGCGTTTGCTGCTCGGAATCCAGATCTTTGAACCACTGAGGGAAGTTAAGAAAGTTATCGACTGGATGAATTCTCTCGTCGTACATCCTATTACTAGACGGTGCAACCAGAATTTGGCCCGGCTTCACCTCTGGAATATCGCCCAGAAATCGAGCGGTAATAATTTTATCGCTGTTCAGGTCGGCCATTGCTGCAGCCTACACTATTTCAACGTTTTGTGATGATAGTTAGACCAAGCGATAGGGGGATGTGGTGGACTCGGATGTCATCACGACTAGCGAGGTCTCTGAACATTGGCCAGAAGTCATGATTATCCCCGTATTGGGCCAGAAAGCCTTGATCCAGAGAGACTGTCAGGATTATCGTCTTCCCTGAAGGAATGTTGTTAATCAACGAGTCAAGAATATGAATATTTCTTGATGCCGTCACAGTATCTAGGATGGCGCAGTCGAGTTGAGCCGGGAATGTTCCGGACTCGACATCTGTATGCGTAATTATATTATAAGTGACGTCATCAGGAATGCCGATGTGCCGCTCGATGTAGTCGAGGTGGATGGAGTTTTCAACGAAAAGTTCCGCTCCAAAATCGCCCTGACTGACGACACGCAGAGATGCGCCACCGCTACAAAAGAGTTTACTGGGGTTCGCTGACCTGATAATTCCCTCTAGGGCGGTGAGATACCCAGAGAGGATGACGTTGAAGTTGAACGACCCCAGTGAGAGCATCTCGTAATGCGCGATCTCGGTGGACCATCCAGTGGAGTTCCTGTCTTGCTGGGCGCCAAGCTGGATTTCTTCTTTTTTGACCGCTTGTCCAAAAGCCTTGCGGTTTTCGATTGTGTCTGTGGTGTGGTGGCTGGGATTCGAAAGCGCCTCGGTCACCGAATAGAGTTGGATTGGGGTCATGTTAGACATCTCCAAACATCCTTGCTTTCAGAATGTCGCGGTAATAGCAGTTCGTTCTTGCTTGCTCTTTTGTTCTGTAGAAAACTCGATACAACACCTTCTCGGCGTTTGTGTTCATAGGCGACGTCGGGCTCGCGTTTGGGTAGTAGTGCCCGGCCAGCAGGCCCGTCAGTTCGTCGACGGTAATTTCTGTGGCCCGCGTCTCGTCTTCACCGCAAAGTGAGATGAGTCGAGCGATCTGTGTGATGCGAAAGCCATAATCGTCATCGATGTCGTACTTTCCCATTATTCTGATTCCTCATTCTCGTAAATCGGGTTGTTTTCAAAAACGAAACAGGTGACAACGGGATCGGCTGCTCCGTCGTCACGAACAAATCTCTGAAGTTCGGGGTCCCACCCTTCTGGGACGTAGTCTTCCTCTGGTTCAGCCATGGTTACCTCCAACCTTAAACCTTATTTTACCATCACGAGCCATCTGTTTCGGAGGATTCGTTATCCTTGGCGTACGTTTCGGGCTCTTGTGCTGGTGTCCGATCGTAAATGTCGGCGGTCATAAAAGTACTGATTATCCACTTATCTGAAGTAATCGGTACCTGCCCCATGTGGGGGTGGGTCCAATTCGTTGGGAAAACACTGATTCGACCTGCTTTTGCTGGGACATGAACGTCATGGCTGGGGAAATATGTACTTCCACCAACTTCGACATCATTGAGGTAGATGATCACGCCTAGTACTCGTGGTTTCTCGCCACCCGATATGGACTCCCATGGATTGCCGTCGACGTGGGCCCTGTAGTAACCGTGATTGCGGAAGTATCTTTGCATCCGGTAGCCCGTATCCTGAACGCCCGGCCAATTCCACAATTCTTCATATTCTTGAATGTAGTGGGCGATAGCCGAGTACAAACCAACTGAAACTTCGTTCTCGTAAAATGCAAAATTGCTTGAGTCGACACCGACCTCATCAATCATCTTTTTAGAAAAGTTGAAGTCACTTGACGACTTGACAAGGGGGTTCGATCCACTAATAGTTATCCCGGGCTTGAAAAGCCTGTCGAAGTAGCGACTGCTTTCATCTATCAATCCTTCACATATTCGTTTTGGGATCAAGTTATCCCCATACATGATTTGACCAATCTTTCCGGTCGGAAAGTGAAAACTTGGATTCTTAGCCACGACTGCAACCTTTCATGAGTGCTTCTTTGTGTCCGATCAATTTGCCGTGTCGGCTTCCGGAAATGCTATCTGAAACGCTGCGTTCGAGTAGGTCATTGGTGCCACGCATCGAGATATTGCTGGCGCAGACATCTTTCGAAATCAAACCCTGCCCCTGAGCAACGTGCCAAAAATGGAAGGATCTAAATAGATCAAATCCGCAGTCTGGTATGTCGTGTTCTTCCAGACCGCGATACTTCATAATCTCGATAATCGTGGAAAGGGTGGGCGGTAGTGGCCGATGTTTCTGATCCGCCCACATGCTTGTATCGTCCCTATTGGAAACATAGTGAAGCGAAATCATTGTCAATAAGTTTTCCATCATGGAATCAAAAATGCGGCAATATTCAGACCTGATAATGCTTGCATCGGGGGAGTACGCAGGAATGTAACTCGTCAAAAGTATCGCCTGATTTATGGAGGCGGAAATTGATGTTGCTTCAAGCGGCTCAATAAAGTTGGAAGAAAGACCGACAGCGACGCAGTTGTGCTTCCATGTTTCTTTCAGGTATCCAGAATTGTACCTAATGATACGAGCGGTATCTGGAACATCGAAGCCACTCACTCTCGACGCCTCATCTACTGCATCCTCGTCAGAGATATGTGATGAAGAGAAAACGTAACCATTGCCGCGGCGACTGATAGTTGGAATTTCCCACATCCAGCCAGAACTCATCGCGGTTGCCAACGTGTAAGGCTTTATGCCGTTGACGGTGTCTTCTGGTGTTTGGAAAACGACAGCGCTGTCGGTAGGGAGGTAATCCTCGAATGACTCCCACCTTGCATCCCCTAGTCTGGAAATGACCTCACGACGGAAACCTGAAGCGTCAACGACGAAGTCTGCTTCGATCACATCTTCGCGGTCCTCAAGATGTATCCCTGAAACGTCTCCAGTGATTGGATCGCGGCGAATCCCTACGACTGTTCCCTCAATGAAGTTGACACCAGCATCTGAACACTTGCTTTTCAGATATTTGTTCAGGAGAAACGTATCGAAATGAAACTGGTTTGTTTGGTCTAATATGTTTTCTTCGGTTTCTCTGACCAGATTGTGGATGATCGACGGTGTTCCGAATGTTGGAGTCAACTGCTTTTCTTGAGCGACCGCCCAGTTGTAGGTTCCGTTGAAGGTCGCCTGTGTGGCCTGTCCGCCACTGATGCTATGGAAGTAGTCGGGTGTGTGTGTTGTCCAGTCGAGAAATCTAATTCCAAATTTGAAGGTGGCTCCGGTTTCTCGTACCATCTCAGATCGATCAATATTTGTCAATTTTTCGAATGTTGTCCAGTGCTCGGTGCTTCCTTCACCTACACCAATAATGCCGATTGATTCAGATGAAACGACGGTGACATCTAACTTGCTCAACACTTTTTTAAGAACGAGGGCGTTAACAAGTCCGGCAGTGCCAGATCCGACTATGACGATTTTTGAAACTCCCAATTTTTACCGACAAGAACGTTTTAGGAAGATATTGGATGGGTTTGCTAAACATCGGAAAGAGTATGGGAATCCGCCCGGAATAAAAACTGTGTCACCCTGCGAAATGGGTACTTCTATTCCGAGGTGGGGAAAGTCAAGTTTTGTATCATTCGGAGAGATAGATACAACCTCGGATATAATTCCGTCTTGCAGCAGTCCTCCTACAATTGCAGAGAACCCATTGTTGCTTGTAGAAGAAATTCTAATCATGTCGTAAGAAGAAAATTGTTTAGCAGAAATGTCATGGGATAGACAGTAATCTTGGAAATTTTCTAATGAAATAAAATCTATTGAAGTAATTTTCTCTCTCAAGTAATTTAGGAAAACGTCGTCGACTTGGGTCGATAGTGGATTGAGAGAGGCGATCTCCGAGAGCGCGACATCGGCTGATTCCGGCACGACTGTCGTAAAACTCACGAAAGACCAATCCGAGGCAGTCCCCCTCCTGATCACGTCCTCCATGCCTTCTTCAATGACAACGGATTTTTCGTAGACGTAAATGTAGTCTTCGTAGATTTTTGGAAACATGATTAACCCAACCAAGAAACAATCGAGTATTTCGTTCCTTCTTTCACAGGCATTGATGCATGCCTGTAAGGAAAGGACGACGGGAAAACGACGACCGTGCCTGCTGCTGCAGGTACCGTGAGATCGTGGTCGGGGAAAATTAGTTCTCCGCCGGAAGTGGGGGTATTAGCCATCACGACGACGCTGACCACCCTGTCTTCGAGTGGTGCCCAGTCATAGTGGGGGACGTATTCCTGACTAATTTCGTATCGATTTACTGCCCATCCGTTGTCGAAGCGGAGAGGGATGCCGAATCGTTCCTTGTATTCGGTAACAATTTCGTCTATCAGTACATGTAAACGTTTGAACTCGACAGATACGGGATGTCCTGAAAAGGTTTCATTTTCAAGGACTGGCATAAGATCGATGACGCTATTGGATCTCCCGTCACTCACGTCCCCATTGCCAACCTTGGCCTTCTTCCAGTCAATCGGGATGTCTGGCATTTTTGACCAGTTTTCTAAAGCCTCTATGAAATTGGAAAAGTCGACGTCAATGTGACTTACGTTGATGTGGTCGGACTTCACGCTCTCACCTCGCATGTGAATGTAGCGATGACGCCATCGTTGTCGAAAATTTCGCCAGCGTATTTGCCACTGTTCGCTGGCCTGATGGGAAAAACGATGATCGAACCGCATGGTGAAACTTTCCCGTTGGAATCCTCAACTAGGCCCGTTTCGTGTCTCAGGCGCATTTCCAGTCCGTTGACGCTGTCGAACTCGTCGATGTACTCGACGCGCAAAAGCTGACCCAACTTGAAAAAGGTGTTGGAAAGGCGCAATTCCTGAACGCTCGGGATGCTAATTATTTGGACTTTCGAGCGATCGAAGTCCATGTTTTTCGTCGCTTCGGAGTCGCCGACTTGGATGAGCAGTCCATTGGATTCGGCAATCGACTGTGCTTCTTCCAGTTCGTCTTCGCTTGGAGAGTAGATTACGCGTTCCATTAGTTTGTTTGGTTTGCTTCAGGTTCCTCTTGTGTCTTCTTGAGCATCGCCCGCAGAATTGTGTTGTTTAGTGACAGTTGCTTCACTTGTTCTGCAAGATCAGCGATGACATCGTTTGCGTTGAATGGTTGCGGATCCATTGCTTGATACTACTCTCAAATTGGCGTGCCGTCGGATGTTAGTCCTCTGTTAGGAAATATTCGATTGCTCCACGGATGCGTCGCAGTGCTTCCTGCGGTGCGTAGTTGTCGTTGCCGCTCTCAAAATTCGCAGGGAGGAGGGAGCCGTTGGTGAACCGGGCGCGACGCTTGCCGTCTCTAGAGACTATCCACTTCTCAAAATTTCCTCTAATTGGACCTTCGTCAATTCCGAGTCTGGCGTAGAGGCGGTGTGGGGTTTTGCTATCTTCGTCTTCCCGGTTGTGGCGGGAGATAAGGAGTTCGGTAAAGTCCATCCTGACCCTGTAATTGTAGTAGGCGTAGTCGTGTGCTTCTTGGGCTGTGCTGGTTGAGTTGTCCTTGAAGTCGCCATACCCGTATTCGCAGTAGTCGTTTGTTGGGATGCAAATTATTTTGAATCCATAGTCGGCGTAGTCGTACTCAAGAACTTGCAGCATCGGGTACTGCATCGAGTTGCCGCACCCCCCGGTGACGTTCACCATCATTGTGACGTTATCTTTACGCTTTTCGAGCATTCGGGAGACGGAACCATCGATCGATCCAACGGGGATGTCGTACACGCTTTCTCCGTCAGGTGTTGGTCCGAGGTGATGTTCGGCGACCAATGTTTCAATCAGCGTTTGTGAAGGTTTAACAAGATCAATCATGCCTACATAGTATCATCACACAACCTTTGCAACATCTTCGCATGCTACAATAAATAGTGGTTGTCACCTCAGTCTCTGGAGATAAATTATGGTAGCGCTTAACAGGGTTAGCAACGACGCAAAGCGACGGCATCTAGGGAATGTCCTGCAAGAGCAGGAGAAATTGGTGATCGCCGCCGCGCTTCATGCCGGAATTCTCCCCGACAGCATCGACCCGGGAAGTCATCCAACGCCAGAAGAGTGCGAAGGCGTTCTTGAAATCGGTCTGGCTGAGCGAGTGGCATCTTACAACCGGCTAAAAATCGCTCTCGAAAGGCTCTGAAGATGATTTTCACAATCACCAAAGATCAGAAAATTGAAGCCGCAGAGACTGCACTCACGGCGATTGAGGAAGACGTTCTCATCGCCTGCCTCGGCAGGGGTTTTGATGTATCATCTGTTGCGGACGATTTCACATCAGATGACCCCAGCGACGCAGAGCTTCTGCGATCAATGCAGACCTTGAATCTCGCGAAGTCATATCTTGCGACAATTCAGGCATCTTGACTCAAGGACGAGAAATGTCACTAACTTCAGAAGTTGTTGCTCAGGCGAAACTGGAAGCACAAGATTTTTTGGAATACTCCATTTACATTTTATGCTCTTTCCTAGAAGTTGACGTTGAAACGGCATCCTCGGATATGGTGATCCCTGTCACTGAGGAGGATCTCAATTACTCCAACTATCTTTCACTAAAGCGGCAGTTGTCGGCCCTTGAAAGTCTCTTGTTATGAAATTCTCTTCACCTCATCTTCTCTCGGTAATCGGTGGAGACGATCGTCATCCACGAGAGATTGCCGCAGCGGCCGGTATGTCGATGTTAGAGGACGTCACAACGGAGGTCGATCCATTTGGAAACCGAATGGAAAAAACGCTTGTCTTCAATCCGGCGATCGGAGCGCTTGAGTTCCCAGAAGAAGGGATGCTTGTGCTCTGTGAAAAACTCAAAGAAGATCAGTAATGACAATTAGGCAAGTAAGCCCAACATCTGGAAAGATTTACAGCCCGCACTCGGAATTGGGGTGGTCATCCAAGCACCTGTTGTCCTGCTTCTACATTCTTGGTTTGAACGAAGAAGACATGAACACGTACACAATCGACGATCTGATTGATCGATGTGGGTGGATGTTCGAACCACATCCAATGGAGCCCTACCTGCCGGTCGGGGACAAGCAACGTTCCTGCGATCCCGGATTCTCGTTTGGACGTAAACAAAAAAGTTGGATGATGCTGCTATCGCGCAGGTTTTGGCGTCGTCGTCACATTTCGTCGTTCGAGGTAGAGAACAATGTCTAGCAGCATTTTCCATAAAGGCATTGTCGCTAGAAGCCTCTCCACTAATCAGACTGGCGCAACATGGGATGACGAACTGAGCCTTGTTCGCGACTACTCAAGACTTGCTGATGCCGGAATCGCGGAAGCAAACGCTGACAAGCGACAAGCGGCCATGGGTCGCGACTGGTACTTCTGGAAGTACTCTACGTGGCTTGGCGAGCAGGATAATACTTGGCTCGAATACGCGTGGCGAAACTACATTGCCGTCAAGTCGCTTTTTGGCATCCTTAAACCCGTCGATCCGACCACGCCGGAAAAAATTCTAATTTCCGGATCCTTTCCAGTCAACACTCACTTCCCCGCCATGTCTGAAGGTACCAAGGACTATTACTGGATCAATACTTTTGAAACCAGAATTATGGAAGAAACGCTTGACGAAAATGGAACCGTTCCAAATCATTCAGAATGCAAATACAACGTAATCGACCTTCAGGATTTCGAAGACGGAAACGTTGTCAACTATTTCGACTCCGCTCGACTGCACACCCATGACTTCCTTACCCCAAACTTGAACATCGTAGATCGTCTACTTGACTCCATCAAAGTTGGCGGAATCATGATGATCTATGACCTCGCCGAGTTTGGGTCGCTCTACGAGGACGGACTAAAGGCGCACGAACATCACATGCACCGGATCAACAGGAGAATTTTGCAGCGCGACGACTTCAACGTGTTTCACTTAGCGCACGACGAAATCGGCACTGCTATTGCTTACAAAGTAAGATAATATAGTAGATATGCCCGCACGACTTGGCCCTCCGGATCGCAACAAATACGCATATTACAGTCTTGACGAAAATGACTGCAAACGCGTAAACGAGATCGAATACACCCATCACACCGGTGGCGTCATTCACTTTCATAACGTGTTCGACATAGACCAAAGCGTCGTGCTCCCCCACATCGACGAGTTGGCTTACGTCCCATCATGTGGCCTTGAGATCATCAGGGACGAAGAAGGCAACATGATCCGTGGCGAAACTTTTGACGGGAGAGTCGTTGACATCAAAGACCTTCTAGCCCTGCCAATGCGAGTTGGTGGTCACGGAATGCCTGAACCGGTCAGCCCGGAAACGAGGCACGACGTGAGGGCGTTTTTCGAGCACGTCGAAGAATCGTTCTACCACGCCTTGATCCGGTATTGCGATCTCTACCCGCTCATGGTCAACTCGGTTTGGTGGCGAATGAGGGGGCACTGCCTGAAATTCATGCCGGGGGCTAACCTCGGTCTACACAACGATAATGACACGAACACGTTCGTTGTTGATGGCCAGCGTTACTACAGCGGTCGTGAGATTGCCATGTACCAAGTCGTCAACGGGTTAGCCTACTTTAACGACGATTACGAGGGTGGGGAAATGCACTTCCCCTATTTGGATGTCACCATCAAACCCAAGACTGGGGACATGATTCTCTTCCCAGCAAACTACGTTGGCACTCATGGGGTGACGCAGGTTACAGGCGAAACGCCGCGCTACAGCTACCTCACCCAGTTTGGCCATGGCGGCGAGCACATGGCCGAAGTTTCAGAACCGCAAGAAAGCGACATGTGGCTTGCTCCGGTTTACGTCCCTTACCTTTACCAAGATCATGTGAAGTTCTCGAAGTCGGGGCACTCGCATCTCGATACATCAAAAGACTCCGCTCTCGGGTTCCACGCCTCTACAATCGAGACGCAGCAACGCTCCAAAGAGGGTGGCCCCAGCGGAACTAGGATTCCGTACGAGGAGGAGTGAAAGGGTTGGCTCCCATCAGCGTTCCGTGCCCAAAGAACTCCAAATAAGAAATACGTTCACCGGAAGTTACCGGACACACTTCGTGTGTTCCTAGAAAACCCGCAGGGTAAACAAAAGCAGTTCCAGCCTTGGGCGCAAAATGCTTGTCAATGTATTTGAACCCTAAATCTCCGCCGCTACATTGATCTTTCAGGATTATAGATGCAGTGAGGACGCTGTAGATCGCTTTTTCGCTTTCCGATCCAGCCCCAACAAGATTGTCGTGGTGGTACCCCATGTATCCTCCGGGCTTGTAGGTTGCCACATGGGGATCCGCCCTCCACCAGACACTTCGTTGCGCCTCTGGGAAGATATTAAAATATTCGGAAATGCAGAGTGCGGTGACATTTTCGAGTTTTTCTGCGAAGGCGAGATCTTCATCACTGCAGTTGACCTTCAACCGGAGTAGACGACCGGGCGAAGCGTTCACTTGATCTTCCGTGAAGACGTACCCACCCCTGTTCATGTAGGTGCCGTCGCTCTGAAGCGTGTAGTCGTTAGGTTCTTGAAGACGTCGCCTCTCTAGCCAGCCTTCCAGATAATCGGAATCGATGTCGGCTACGTTCTCGTACTCGACGATTCCAAATCCGTAGTGAGTTGCTTTCATTACTCTTGTTCGGGGAACTCTGTTCCTCGTTCCCGATCGTTCCTCAGGCGTTTTACTTCTTTTGCTGACGTCGGGTGTACTTCGGTAGTCCAATACCCCGATGAGAAAAGATTGGCAATTTCATCAGCCTTCTCTCCTGACAGGTACAGGGTGTGCTCGTCCGTGTATCCTTCGCGACCCGGGTGTGGCCAACCGTACAGACCGGCTTCGACGTAGGTGATCCCAGCATCGTTGATGATGGACGCAATCTCTTTCTCCGACTCTTCGCCCCACAGGCCATTGGCGTCGACGTAGATACCGTCGTAGCCAACTGTGGCGACGTGCTTGGCGATTTCAAGTGGTGCTCCACCAAAGGCAATGCAGAACACGATTTCGCTTTTGGCAAGGACGGTGTCGACGTCGACGAGGTCGACAAGATCAAACTCGTTGGCTCGCTCTTCGGTTGCTTCGGAGCGACCTGACGATGCCCAGTAGACGATGTGGCCACTTTTCTTGAGATCGTACGCCAAAGTGCCACCCATCCTGCCGGGGTGGACAATTCCGATTGTTCTAGCCGACTGGGGGCAGGAGTGAGTAGCCATGTTTCATGTACACATTCGTCGAGATTTTGGCGAGTTCCGGGTTGTCGCTCGGGTCCATTACATTTTCACACACCGCCGGATTCGGTGTTCCCTGACAATACCACCCCAAGTAGGAGTAGCGCCAACCGCCAGTTACTGGCTGTACCTCATGTGCCGCTACGTAGTTCGAGGGGAAGAAGAGCATGTCGCCCTTCTTTATATCCTCATGATTGATGTCGAGGTAGGTGAAGTTGTGCGCCCCTCCGGTAAAGTTGGTTCCATCCAACTCGTCCGCAGATTTAACTGAATCGTTGAGGTACGCGACAACTGAGACGGTGTTCCTTGTCGCGAGTTGGTCACGGGGGTGAGGTTTGCCGTATTCATAATCGGTACTGATGTCGGCGTGCATCCCGAGGAATCCACCAATCGGGTAGGCGACGATGTGGCTCTTGATTTTCCACCAAATACATTTTCCCGCAATTGGGAACATTCCGAGATACGTCAACAGGCATGCATCTCTTCGTTCTTCGATGTAATCAAGGGTTTCGATAACGTCGGACCTGCTGTCTTGATGAACAAAACTGCCGCGCCATGGCATCTCGTCGAGAGAATCTTTCTTGAAGAAGTATCCACTTCTGTTGATGTATCCATCGTCGCCAGTAATCGGGTCGATGCCCGGCTCGTACATGGTGGCGCGCTCGCGCTGCAAAACATCTTTGCAGTACGTTCTCATCCAATCCCAGTCAAGATCGAACACTTGTTCGAATAGGACTACTCCACCACCAAGGTGTTTGCCGACGGGAAGTTGTTTATCGCTCGAACTCATGTTCATCCAACTCCAGCATGTATGAGACGTAATCGTTGATTCGCTCGATGATCTGCCTGCGCTCGCCATTGTCTCTTAGGTGGTTGAAGCAACCGAAGATCGTGTCAATGGCGAACTGTACCAGAAAATCTTCTGGCGGATTTTTTCCACTAAAACCCTCGTACGTCATGAAGAAAAGGTTCTGGAAATCCCAAGGCCTGAACTGGAGAGGCTGATGAGGGAACCAATCCGGATAGTGCCAAGCGTGGCCAGCATGCCTCATTTCTGGGTGCCAGCGGAGATATGCGCGAACTGTTTCGATCGGCGTCAACTTCCCACCCTCGTATGGGGCTGTCCTCATCAGATCTTCTCTGGCGGGCATTGAGCCACCGTGTGTGTCTCCATTGCGAGAGAAAAGGAACATCTGTCCTTCTACCGGGTCCTCTAGATTGTGGTGTTTGCTGTACCTCATCAAGTTTGCAAACAATCGATTGGACTCATCGATGGGAACTCCGACAACGTTGAAGTCGTCGGAAAGGTCGTCAGTCTCATCAATTAATTCTTTGAACTCGCGAACGTTGTCAGGTATCGAACCGTCTTTCGAGAACACGAAGAGCGTCACTGTCTGGAAAAGATGATCCAAGCCTTCGAGGGCGTAGATGCCCTTCGTGAAAACGAGGGGTATGTGGTCCGGATTGGGTCCCTTCGATTTATCTTTATCGACACCCTTGTATTCATTGGTGTCACCGAAGTCCGGATCGCAGTTGCCGACATGGTCGGGGTCAAAGAAAGGTTGCTCATGTCCAACTTCGACGCGTTGGAAGATGCGTTCCGACCGATCCCATCCATTGTAGAAGCCGTGCATGACCGCCCGATTGTCCCAGATGATCACGTCTCCTTCTGACCAAACCCATTTGAAGCGATTCGCTTCGTTTGCGCAGTATTTCGTCACCCAACCGTACAGTTCTTCAAACCATGGAGTGTTGCCCCCGGCAAGAGCCGTTCCGGGCCCTGTCCAGTACAGCATCGTTTCCCCTGTGTCGGGGTGGGTGCGCAAGGCCGGGTGTGTCGAGATATCCTGATCGATTGCTCCCGTCTGGCACACGAAGTGAGCGTCACTCAAATGCTCTTTCAGGTGGGAGGGGCATTCGTCATACAGGTTGGCGAGGCTGACAAAAAAAGTGTGCCCATAGTCTGGATCCACTTTGTAGGTGGTCATATGGATAGAGAGGAGGCATGGGGGCTCTGGCATGAATGGATTATCGACATGCCAGTTTCGTTTCAGGAATCCTTCAGGATCGGATTTGTCCTCGACATCCGAAATTGTTTCATGTCGCTGGTCGGCAAGAAGTCCTGTGCGAAAGTCTGGATCGCTGACACCTTTGTAGATACAGTCCACCAACTGCATGTGTTCGATGTCGGTGGGATGCATGCCTATAAAGCCGATCACCTTGTTGCGTTTGAAAATCTCCCTGAAGTAGGAGGGGTCGTCAAACACTTGTTGAGGGGTAACTCCCTTGATCTTGAAGCCAAGGTTTCCAAGTTTAAGCCCTAAGGCAATCCCGCCAAATTTTCTCACTGTGGTTCCTTTAAATGAACGTGCCCGTCGAATCGTGGACCGACCTGATTTCCGTTTTCGTCAAGGCCAGTCCTGATGCCACCCATCCATGTCCAAGGCTGCTCTTCGAGTTTCTTCATTTTCGCATCGCCATACGACTGGCGAGCGGCAGAAAGTTCTGGCTTGTCCCAGTAGTTCTCGACTTCGAACTCGACGCTTGGCATCAAGGATGTGTCGTAGAACTGAAAAAACATGAAAGGAGATCCAGCCGGGAATGTGACCGGCTCTCCAATCTTGGTGATTTTCCAATTCATGTTGAACTCGTCCGGCCACCAGTCGGATGGGATGTGGGCAGTGAGAGGAACTGCTCCGTCAACGAAATAGTTTGGTGATCCACTGATCCACGTGGCGGTACCGGGCGGAGTGGAAAAAGACCATCCAACCGTGAATGACATAATCCCAACGATGCTCGGCATGACGATGTTGCGTTCGTAGGTTTGTCCATTTGTCTCAAACGTCATTTTCTCGCCGCTGAGCACTCTCGGCACGGTCAATCCGCCATCCCACTGGATGACAACGTCCTGCTGGAGGATCATGTCCCAACCGTTTACGTTTGCTTCGGTGAGTGGCAGACACTTGTATGCGTGCTTCTTGTAAGTGTCGTCCATCCAGTCGCGTCGTACTGCAGCCTGACGGATCTCGGGCGGATTCTGATGTGTTCTAGTTAACGAAACTTTCACAGGTTACGGACCGGGGTTGTACGCTGACGTTTGATTACTTGCGACGGGAATGCTGTTTATTGTCACGGCGGGCTCCGGCGACTTGGCGGAAGAATGGGCTTGGTGATTGCGGTCGTTGTAGTCGTACATCGTCACTGCTGAGTACTTGATTCCAGATGAGACTGGTTGAGATGCGTGTGCGTAGATGAAGTCGCTGGGGTGGACAATTACATCTCCGGCCTCGGGGATGAACTTGAGGTTCTTGAACGGCATCACATATTCACCGCCTTCGTAGTCGTCGTTGATGTATCCGACGCACGATACGGCGCACGAGTAGGAAAAGCCAGAATCTGGATGGATTGAGAAGTGCTGCCCAACTCCGTACTTCACAAAGTTTGTTGCTTCCTCGTAGTCGAGTTGCAGGTTGTAAAGAGACGAGTAGTGGAGAACGCATTCACGCACTCCCTCAATAACCTCTTCATAGACTCGACCAAGGTCGGCAAATTCGTCGGACACAGGAATGTCGGCTTGGCGAAGTTTGAAATCAAAACAGTCTCGATAGTCCTTCATTATTTCGTAGTCGCCGACTGTTGCCTGCTGCCACGAAAAATATTCGCTCGAACTTTGCTCAAGGCCACGCTCTAAGCGTTCAACAAAGTTTGATTCCTTTGGCCAAACGTCCTTGTAGAGAAGAATTCCATCAGTGGGGTTTCCTAGGTAGCCGCCGATGCGCATTATTTATCTCAGTTCCGTGATCGTGTAAAAAGAAGGTGTTGTCCAGCGTTCGCCGGAAATGATTGGCTTCACACCATGCCGGTAGTGAATATCTCCCGGATGGGCGACGGCCATACCGGCTTTGATTGGAAGATGTATGTCGTATTCCGGATAGTAGAAATCGCCGCCGTTGAAATCGTCGTTCCAGTAGATGATCGAGTTGATGTCGTACAACGGGAAAGGGTTCGGGGTGCCATCATTGAGTTGCTTGTCGGCGTGTGGCTGCTGCTCGTTTCCGGGCATCCATCTAATTAGCACTGGCGGTCGCTGGTACAGAGAGACGTTGAACTTTTGATCGAGGACGTTCTTCATTTTCTTGATGTAGAAGTCGATCAGGTCGTGGATTTCTGGTGCGGTCCTTTGAAGGATTGCTCCGCTGCACATCCTGTCCCACCAGTATGAAGCGTCGTAAATGCAAGTTCCGTCTTCGTTGAACTCATCCTCAAGGGGATTCTCCCATTCGTCGATAGTGGGGAAAAAATTCTGGAGAGTGATTAGATCATCTGCATCTACAAAGTCTTCGATGAGGACGATGTTGTCTGTTGATGCCCCAAAGTGTCCGGGGTGGATCAACGAGACGTCGTCTGTTTCTTCCATGCCCGTATATTAGCGTGATCGGTTATCTTCGGTGCAGGGTTTTTCTTACTTTTGTTTCAAAAAGTAGATGAAATGTTAGCCAGACCCAGATGCACCTCAGGGTGTTTCCAAATACAGTCCGCTCTGCGGATCGCCAAAAGTACCTAGAAAGCGTTTCGATTTTCCGCGTCCTAATAGCAAAAATGTCGTAGGCGAGAATGCCCACTATCAGAAGCATCCAGCCAATAGCGCCGGTGATTCGTTCGTCGCGAGTTAGGTCAATCGGCCTGAGATACCACCTTATGAACCGCTTGATCATCGGAAATCACTTAAACGATGGCGGGAAGAACGGCGGGAAATGTGGCGGGAAATGTGGCGGGAAGAACGGCGGGAAGAACGGCGGGAAATGTGGCGGGAAGTGGGGCGGGAAGAACGGCGGGAAATGTGGCGGGAAGTGGGGCGGGAAGAACGGCGGGAAATGTGGCGGGGAGGGGGGGGGGAAGAACGGCGGGG
>Ga0209491_10000851_pt1 | contig 61264 bp, 53 predicted proteins | sample BON02_FD_187213 | JGI IMG/M metagenome (GOLD analysis project Ga0209491, IMG submission 187213) | Freshwater microbial communities from Lake Bonney liftoff mats and glacier meltwater in Antarctica - BON-02 (SPAdes) (version 2) | ecosystem: Environmental > Aquatic > Freshwater > Ice > Glacier... | reverse complement strand
GAGTGCCACAGCCCGAAGTACACGGCGAACCCGATCAGCGGATCGGCGGTCAGGAACAGGGTGCTCAGCGCGGCGACGGTGGCGGCCTCGCGGGCCAGCGTCGGCCGGTCGAGGTACCGATGGGCGAGCGCCCAGCCGATCACCACGTGCTGCGCCACGAGCATCGCCGACCAGAGCACCCAGCGATCGGCGAGCCACGCCCAGCTCGCCGGATTGCCACCTCCGAGACGTTCGATGACCGGGCTCACCAGGTCGACGTGCGCAACGAGAGGCAGCCCGACGAGGAGCAGACCTCGTGACCACTGCACGGCAACGGCTCGACCGCGTGAGAACCCGAGGTACGCCAGATCCGACTGGCCGAAGTGGTGGACCGAGACGGTGAGGAACACGACGAGAGCGAGCGTGGGCGCGACGAGCCAGACGACGCCGACACCGAGCATGACCCCCACGTAGCCGCTGGCGAACCGGCGCAGCGACGACGTGTCGAACGGACCGCCGAGTTCAGCTGCAGCCAGATGGTCGACGGCGCCGTGTGGGATGCCGAGCAGCGCGACCACGATCACGACGACTGCCACCGACACAGGGCCAGGTTCGGAGACCGTCGACGAGACGGCAGCGACGATGAACGTGACTGCGACGACCGGTACGAACACCGCCGGCTGTCGAAAGCCTCGCGTCGACTGCTCGACGAGTGTCGCAACGGTCATCGCGCGAGTTGGCGGCGTGCCGTGCTGGTGGTGGTGGTGGTCGCGGCGTCGGCGCTGGCGGTAGCAGAAGTGGTGGACGTCCGCATCTCGGCAACGGCGGCGCGCAGGAACGGCGACCAAGGAAGTCGTGACACCAACCGAGCATCGGCGGCGAGCGACGACTGCTCGTCGAGGAAGGTGAGCACGTCGTCGATCGACGTGGTCCGGAAGAGACGCTCGAAGATCGGGCGCCCCAGCTCCGAGCGATGATGCAAGATGTTCAGCAGAATCCGGTCGGCGAATCCGAATCGGGCCGGCGCGCCGGGAAGCGGCTGCGGGCCGCGTCCGCTGGCCCATCCGTCGACGAGGTGTCGGGTCTGGGCGTGGATTCGCTGGAACGTGTAGCCGGTGGTCGGTTTGGTCCTGCCGCCGACGGTGCCGATGTTCCAGATGTGGGCACCCCAGCGTTGGCTGAGAGATCGGTCCTCCATCGGGATCGACCCGTACTCACGCCGATCGATCGAGACGTCCCCTGCCCCCAGCGCTTCGAGCCGCGCCCGGATCTGGTCGTCATGGAATGCATCGGAACGCGTGTCGAGCGAGAACATCGTGTGCTCGACGAGCGCACGATCGGGCTGGTCGGGAAGCACGTAGAAGAACGAAGTGCCATCGTGCTGGCGCGTGTCGAAGTCCATGAGGGTGACCACGTCGGGATCGAACACCGGCCGCTCGGTGCGCACTTCCCAGCCACCGAAGTGCTGTCGCAGCGGATGTCGTACAGCGGCGGCGCTGCCGTCAGGCGACAGGCGAGCGCTCTGGAACACCACCGGTGCGCGCAGTTCGCCCTCGGCGAATTCGACGACGCCGCCGTTCGACTCGTCGCGGATGTCGACGATGTCGTGAGCCACGAATCGCACGTTGGGCCGCTGGCGAGCTTCCTCGAGAATCGCCCGGTCGTAGTCGCGTCGGCGCACCCGCGTGTACGAGCGACGTGTGGGCTCGCCTGGCCATGCCGGGCCACGGAGCTGTTGCGTCGACTCCCATCCGGGGAAGCGCACCTGCACTTGGTCCCACGTCCGGTCGGCAAGGCTCGCGAACGGCGTCGTCGGTGTCCCCCAGAACGACCACGTGCGGTCGTCGACGGGTTCGAAGTCACGATCGATCACCACGATGCGACGATCTCGCCCCGCACTGTGCATGACATGCCAGAGCGCGCTCAACCCGGCGCACCCGGCCCCAGCGATGATGAGGTCAGCATCGTGTCGTAGCCCGTTCGCGATCATGGCTCGACCGGAGAGTGGGTGGGGGAGACGGGCATCAGGAGCTGGCGGAGGCAGGTAGGCGTCGCATGGTCGTTGTTCGTCGAGGAGATCTCAGTGGGGCTGTTTTAGCCTACTTTATCCCGAATTGACGGAGGATCGCAGTCGGGCTCACCACCCACCCGTTTGCGTTGCAGTCGCGGTGGCGTGTCCCACCGGAAGTGTCACTCAAACGTGGTTCGGGGCGCTCCGGCAGTGCCACTGGGAGGAGACTGGTACGGTGTTCCCAATGGAAGCGAAGGTCGACTCCGTAGGGCGAATCGTGCTCCCCAAGCCACTACGTGAACGTCTCGGCCTGACCGCCGGCTCCACCGTCGACGTCTCGCTCTATGGCGACGGGCTCCACGTCGCGCCGGTCAACCGCACGGCCCGGCTCGAACGGCGCGCCGATGGTCGCCTGATCTCTGCGAGCGACACGGCCGTCACCGACGACGACATCTTCGACCTGATCGATTCGATCCGCCGGTGACGCGCTGGCTCGCCGACACCAGCGTGTCGGTTCCGGCGATCATCGAGAACCATCCCGCACATGACACCGTGTCGGCGTGGCTCAGCGAACGGCCGACGGTCCTGGCCGCCCACTCCGCACTGGAGACGTACTCCGTTCTGACTCGGCTGCCCGGTGACGCTCGGCTTGCGCCCAGTGATGCAGCGGCGATCATGGCCGAGCGCTTCGGCCAGCCGATCGTGCTGCCCGCCAAACGGGCTCGCTGATTAGTCGAGGAACTCGCCCGGCTCGGCATCGCTGGCGGCGCTGTGTACGACGCGCTGATCGCGGTGACCGCCGACGTCGACGGCCGGGTTCTGATCACGCGTGATCTCCGGGCGGCGGCGACATATTCGCTCGTGAATGCCACGCACGAGTTCGTCGGGTGATGTTCAGGTGCCGCAGAAGGTCTGGTAGCCGAGAGCGAAGTCAGCCGGAGCTGGGAGGGCGTAGCGCTCGAGACCGGGTCGTTCCGTGAACGGGTCGGTCACCACGGCCGACAACTGCTCGAACGGAGCGAGGTCGCCGGCGGTTGCAGCTGCCAGGGCTTCTTCGACGAGATGGTTGCGAGGCACGTAGATCGGGTTGCGGCGGTCGAGGTGATCAGGAGTGTCGATCACCATCGGACGCCACCGCCCTGCCCACTCGTCGAAGCCGTCACCGAACGGTTCGTTGCGCAGCTCGCCTCGCAACGTCGCTGACAGCGCCCGGAAACCGCCGGTGTAGTCGACGCCGTTGGCCTGCATGAGTGCCAGCAGGTCGGCAACCAGCTCGTCGCCGGAGGCATCGGCGGTGGCGAGGCCGAGCTTGGAGCGCATGGCACTCGCCCAGGTGGATTGGAACCGCTCGGGGAACGTCTGCAGCGTGGCCGTCGCGAGCTCGATCGCTGTGTCGGTGTCGTCGTCGAACAATGGCAGCATCGACTCGGCCAGGCGGGCGAGGTTCCAGGTGGTGATCGCCGGCTGATTGCCGTACGCGTACCGACCGCCGTGGTCGATCGAACTGAACACGGTGGCGGGGTCGTAGTCGTCCATGAATGCGCACGGTCCGTAGTCGATGGTCTCGCCGGAGATCGTGACGTTGTCGGTGTTCATCACCCCGTGGATGAAGCCCACCTCCATCCATCGGGCGACGAGCCGCGCCTGCGCTCTGACAACGTGATCGAACAGTGCGAGCGCCGGGTTGTCGGCGTTCGCAGCGTCGGGTGCGTGTCGGGCGATCGCGTAGTCGGTCAGTGCTCGGAGCAGTTCCAGGTCACGGGTCGCGGCGGCGAACTGGAAGGTGCCCACGCGCAGATGGCTCGACGCCACCCGCGTGAGGACCGCGCCGGGAACCTGCGCGCGACGGCCGTCGACCTCGCGGACGATCGACTCGCCGGTGGCGATGACGGCCAGCATCCGGGTGGTCGGGATACCGAGCGCGTACATCGCCTCGCCCATCACGTACTCGCGCAGCATCGGGCCGAGCGCAGCGCGGCCGTCACCGCCTCGGGCGAACGGCGTGCGCCCCGACCCTTTCAGGTGGAGATCGCGACGGGTGCCGTCGGTGCCCACGATCTCGCCGAGCAACAGCGCCCGGCCGTCGCCGAGGCGTGGCGAGTACCCGCCGAACTGGTGCCCGGCGTAGGCCTGCGCGACGGTGGTGACGCCCTCGGGTGCGGTGTTTCCGGCGAGCATCGAGAGGGCCTCCGGCGATCGAAGCGCCTCGACGTCGAGCCCGAGGTCGATCGCCAACCCCTCGTTGAGGACGACCAGCGACGGTTCGGTGACGTGTTCGCCCTGCCACGGTTGGTGCAATCCAACCAACTTCTGGGCGAAGGAGTCGTAGAGCTCGAACACGGGCCGTGCAGCAACGGTCATGCATCCAGCCTATGAACGCCCGCCGGACGGCACGACCCGAAAGGCGATGAGTTTCCGCGCGGACAGGTCGCGCGGAAACCCATCGCTCGGGGTGAACCCCTCGTTCGGACCGCCGCCGCCTCCCGAGTTCCTCGAACCCGTCGACATGGCGGATCTGATCGCCGCCTCCGACTGACTCCGTTGCTCACGGTGTCTGACACCATGAGCAACACTCCTCTCCGAACCGTCTCGAAAGGGTTGACCACCATGGGATTCCGACTCGCGAACATCAACGGGCGCGCCGCGCTCGTCTCCGGCGATCACTACACCGACCTCGCCACGCACTCCTCGGGTGCCCTCGGGCCCGACCCGATGGAAGCGCTTGCCCGCCCTGACCTGCTGGCGGAACTGTCGGAGAACTTCGACGAGTCGACGGTCACCGGGTTGCTCGCCGACGTCGTGCTCGGACCGCCGGTGCCGCGTCCGCAGAAGGTGTTCGGCATCGGGCTCAACTATCAGGACCACGCTGACGAAGGTGGTGTCGAACCTCCGGCGAGCCCGCTGGTGTTCACCAAGTTCCCGTCGTGTCTGGTCGGCCCGACCGCCGACGTCGAGATCCGCAGCGGCGGGGTCGACTACGAAGGCGAACTCGTCGTCGTGATCGGCCAGGGTGGTCGAGACATCACGATCGACGACGCATGGAACCACGTCGTCGGCGTCACCATCGGCCAGGACATCTCCGACCGGCCCGCCCAGTTCGCGGCGAAGCCCCCTCACTTCGACCTCGGCAAATCGTTCGACACGTACGGCCCGATCGGCCCGTTCCTCGTGTCCACCGACAACCTTGCCGATCGCGACGCGCTCCACATGACGTGTGCGATCAACGGCGAGGTCCGCCAGGACGGCAACACCTCCGACCTGATCTTCGACGTGCCGACGCTCGTGAGCTTCCTGTCGTCGGTCACCACGCTCGTCACCGGCGACATCATCTTCACCGGCACGCCGGCGGGCGTCGGCATGGCGCAGGGCAAATGGCTCGCCGACGGCGACGTGATCACCACCACCATCGACGGCATCGGCACGATGACCAACCGGGTCGTGCGCATCAGCGACCCCCGTCCGGTTCGAGGCTGACCATGACCGTCGACGACCGTTCTGCCGGTGATGCGACGGCACCGATCGGCCGCAAGCCGAACGTGTTGTTCGTGATCTGCGATCAACTCCGCGCCGATCACCTCGGCTACGCAGGGAACCCGGTGGTGCAGACGCCGAACATCGACGCCCTGGCAGCTGCCGGCACCGTGTTCGATCGGGCGTACGTCAACAACCCGGTGTGCATGCCCAACCGGGCGACGATGATGACCGGTCGAATGCCGTCGGCGCACGGGGTGATCTTCAACGACCGGTCGCTCGAACCGAGCGAGACCACGTTCGTGGCGCAACTCCGAGACGCCGGATGGCGAACCGCATTGATCGGCAAGTCGCACCTCCAGCACGGCGAGAGCCGCAACGCGGTCAGCGATCTCGGCAAGGTGCCGGGCCGAATGTCGCCGTTCGAGCCCGGCTGGGACACCATCGAACACGACGAGCGCTACGAACGCGGCGAGGTGGTGGCACCCGACGACTTCTACGGTTTCGGCGAGATCCATCTCACCCTCGGCCATGGCGCCCAGGTGGGCGCTCATCACTACCAGTGGGCTCGCGAGCAGGGAATCGCCCACGACGTCCTCCGAGCAGGGATCGACGCGAACTCACCGATCCCGACGCGTCGGCCCGAGTGGTGGCAGCTGCACCCGGCGCCCTATCCGGAGGAGATCCACTCGACCAACTACGTCACCGAGCGCACGATCGATTTCATCGAGCGCGCGGCGGCCGACGACGAGCCGTGGATGGCCTGGTGCTCGTATCCCGATCCGCATCATCCGATGGCGCCGCCGGAGCCCTGGTTCGCCCGTCACGACCCCGACGACATGGTGTTGCCGTCGACCTTCGACGACCCAGGTGAGGGCTGGGCGCCGCACCTCGACCTGATCCGTTCGCTCGACCCGGGCCGACGCGCGTGGGTGTCGCCGTTCGGGCCGACACCCGAACTCACCCGCGCCGCGATCGCCGTCACCTACGGAATGATCGAGTACATCGACGCTGGCGTCGGGCGGATCATGGCCTCCCTCGACCGCCTCGGCGCCACCGACGACACGATCGTGGTGTTCACCAGCGACCACGGCGACATGATGGGCGACCACGGCTTGATGCTGAAGCTGATCATGCACTTCCAGGGTTGCCTGCGCGTGCCGCTGATCATCAAGGCGCCGGGCGGGACCGCGGCCCGAACCTCGTCGCTCGCCGCCAGTATCGATCTGCCCCACACCGTGCTCGACCTGTGCGGTATCGCCGACTACCAGGGCATGCAAGGCGTGAGCCTCGTGCCGCTCGTGGACGACCCGAAGGCCACGGTTCGCGACGCCGTGCTCGTCGAGGACGACTTCCCGACCGCCGAGGTTGGTGCCCCGTTCCCGCTGAAGACCCGTTCGACGGTGACAGCGACGCATCGCTACACGCGCGACAGTAACGGCTTCGAGATGCTCTACGACCTCGAACATGATCCCGACGAGTTGACGAATCTGGCCGAGGGCGATCGCGATCCCCGGGCACGAGCGGCTGCGCTCGATACCATGCTCGACCAGATGCTGCGTGCCGACGACATCACCCGGATGGAGCCGGTGGCGCGATGAGTGCAACACATCTTTGCAACCGCGACGGCGAGGTCGAGGCACTCTCCGGATCGGGGCGACCGTGACCCATCGTTCGGGTTCGGGCGCGAGTGCCTCGCCGCGCAAGGCTGGGAACCGGGCAGACACGCCCATCGCTGAACCGTCACGTCAGGAGGTCGTCATGGCGATCGACCGTCCCAGCCAACCCCGAATCGAACCGATCGATCTCGACGACGTCACCGACCACGAGCTGCGCGACACGCTTGCCGGCGCGCTGACCCTCGACGGTCGTCCGCTGAACATCTTCGGCGTGCTCGGGCATCACCCGAAGCTGCTGAAACGGTTCAACCTGCTCGGCGGGTTCATCCTCAACAAAGGCCTGATCCCCGAGCGTGAACGCGAGCTGGTGATCCTACGCGTCGGCTGGAACGCTCGAGCCGTCTACGAGTTCGGTCAGCACACCGTGATCGGCAAGCGTTGCGGTCTGACCGACGACGAGATCGCTGCGCTCACCAAGACGCCGCAGAATCACTCGTGGAGCGCCGACGACCTCGCACTCATCGCGCTCGCCGACGATCTGCACGCCGACGACTGCGTGAGCGACACCACCTGGACCGCATTGTCCGGTCGCTGGTCGGAGGCAGAACTGGTCGAGCTGCTGATCGTCGCCGGCTTCTACCGGCTCGTGTCGGGCTTCCTCAACAGCGCCGGCGTACAGCTCGACGACGGCGTCCCCGGCTTCCCGGTCCCCGGCTTCCCGACCTGAGCATCTCGATCGGGGGCATCTCGATCGGGGGCATCTCGATTGGGGTCAGACCCCAATCGAGATGCTCGGCTCGTGGAGTTCGATCAGGTTGCCGGACGGGTCGCGAAGGAACGACTGGCGGCTCGACGCCACCGGTTTCGGGTCGCTCACTTCGACGCCGCGGTGCCGTAGCTCGGTGACTGCAGCGTCGATGTCGGCGACCCAGATGGCGACGTGCTGGCCGCAATCGACGGGCACGTCGGCTTCGATCAGGTGGACCTGCTGACTGCCGATGTCGAGCCAGGCGCCTCCGAAGCGAAAGTCGGGGCGGTCGATGCGCGCCGTCAATCCGAGCACCTTGGTGTAGAACGCAATGCTCTCGGCCGTGTCGCGCACGTTGATCGACACGTGATGCACGCCGAGCGGTTCCATTGCAGCGCTCATGATGTCATCCCGGCGAGACCGACCAGGCCGCGCGCCAGCTCGATCTCGCCCATGTGGCGCAGCCCGTGCTGGTAGAGCCAGCATTCGAACCCGTCGAGCACGGTGATCCCCGCCGGACCTGCGCACCGAGCGCTGTAGGTCGAAGCGATCATCGGCGGGTACGGCTTCGCGATCAGCACCCGCGTGAGGTCGGCCGGATCCATCGACGCCAGGTACGCCTCGGTGCGCTCGAACACCGCCCGCTGGTAGTTCTTGTACGCGTCGTAGTCGCCGATGCGTTGTGCGACCATTTCGTCGACGGTCTTGTGCTTGCCGTGGTCGGCGATCGTGAGCTGCACCCGCTCTCGCCAGTCGTCGTTCCAGATCGGGGGCTCACCGGTGATCATCATGAACGAGCCGTCGTGCACGTTGACGTAGTGGAACAGCGAGAACGCGATCGGCAGCACGCCGTCGCGCTCGAAGTGGTTGACATGCTCGAGGTCCATCGTGTCGACGGCCTGGTAGTACAGCGAATGCATCGTGCGCATCCGTCGATACAGCGAGTCGAGCAGTGGATCGGCCAGTGGCGGTCCCGAGTTGAGTTCGAGATCGATCGTCGTGTCGACGCCGTTGCCGCTGTCGGTCATGGCCCGACCGTAGTCAGCTCGGCGTCGTCTCGGTGGAGCCGAGACGAACGAGCCGACACGTGAAACCGACGAACTACCACATCAGATCATCGCCCTCGAGCCAACGCTTCACCTCGATCGGCAATCCGACAGGGCGCAGCACGTGCACCCCGTCTTCGAAGGTTGCGGGGAATCGTTTGACGGACCCGCCTGGAACACTCCGGGCGGGTCCGTCGCGTTCCGGGATCAACGGAAGTTGAGTTCCGGTAACTTTCTTCCTAGCATCGTCACATGGCTCTTCGACCCGCTGTCGACGCATCCCCGGTCCCGCCCGACGAAGCAGGAGGCTGGACGTTTCTCACCAACCACAGCCACGTCCTCATCTGCCTCGCACGTGATCCGAAGCTCCGACTCCGCGATCTCGCCGATCAAGTGGGGATCACCGAACGTGCCGTCCAGGGGATCGTGAAGGATCTCGAGGTGGCCGGGTGTCTGACACGACATCGCGAGGGTCGGCGGAACAGCTACGACATCGTGTCCGATCGCCCGATGCGGCATCAGGTCGAACGCCAGCACCTGGTGGGCGACCTGCTCGGCGCAATGGTCCCGATCCGCGACTGATCGACTCGTTGGTGACGTCGGCCCGAGCCGGACGTCAGGACGGGGGTGGCGGAGGAGGTGGTGTGCTCGGTGGTTCCGGGATGCCCGGAAGAGCAGGAGGAGGCGGTGGCGGAGCACTCGGCGAAGCAGGTGGAGGCGGGGGCTGCGCAGTCATGCCGGGGGGCTGCTGTGCGAGACCGGGAGGGGCCATCGGGTTGTCGGTGACTGCAGCTGCGGTGGCGTCTGGCTTGTCCTTCGAGCGTTTGAACAGCACAAAGGCAATCGCCGCTGCGGCGACCACCGCGGCGATGATGGCGATGATGATCCAAGGCGACGACCCGCTGCCCCCGCCGCCGGGGGTCCATTCGGCGGTCATCGTGGCGTCGCCGTTGGTGACGAAGTCCGAGTCGGGCTTCACCTCCCACGTGGCAGTTGATCCGTCCGTCGACGACGCGTTGTTCTCACCAAGCGAGCCCGGCGCGGTGACGGTGAACCTGATCGTGAAGAGGTCATCGAGGGTGACACCGAGCATCTCCGTCATGGCGTCGGTCTCGGCCGGGTCGCCGGCGAGTTCGTCGACGCCCTCGAGGACGGCGTTGAACCGGGTGCCCTGATCGTCTTGTTCGATCGAGAACGATGACGTGTCGTCGCCGAGCGAGTTGAGCTCGGCGACCGGCACGCCGCTGACGGTGCAGCCGACGCCCACTTCGCCGTTCTCATCGATCTGGCGGACGGTTACGTCATCGTCGGTGAGTTCCCCGGTGAGGTCGCCACACGGGTCGTCGCCGCCGGTGATTTCCTCCAGCAATGCTGCGCCGGACAGTTCGTCGAGCGCCCCTGCATCCTCGCCGAGCAGGCCGGCGAATTCCTGGAGCTGTTCGGTGTCGATCAGGATGAGATAGTCGAGGTCGGCAGTGGCGTCGTCCTTGATCGTGAACGTTGCGTCCACCGAGAAACATCCGGCGAGCAGCGCGCTGGTGACGGCGAGTGCGATCGCCGGACCCACGGTCTTGTTCCTGCGACCTGTCATCTCCTCACCGTACTCTCGGCAGGAGGAAGCCCAGGCGGAATATATACCCCATACGGTATGCTTGACACTGCACCACGGCCGTTGCCGAACCTGACGGCCTCCAGGCGAAAGGCACAACCATGAAGTTCACGCAGTACTACCTCGATTGTCTGTCGCAGGCCTCGTACCTGATCGGTGACAAAACCAGCGGACGAGCAGTCGTGGTCGACCCGCGCCGCGACATCGACGAGTACGTGCGTGACGCTGCCGCCGACGGCCTCACGAACGAGCTGGTCATCGAGACCCACTTCCATGCCGATTTCCTGTCGGGTCACCTCGAACTCGCAGCGGCCACCGGCGCCGAGATCGGTTTCTCGTCGGTTGCCGAGACCGAGTTCCCGTCACGCAAGCTCGCCGACGGCGAACGCATCTCGCTCGGCGACGTGCAGCTCGAGATCCGCCACACTCCCGGCCACACTCCCGAGTCGATCAGCATCGTGGTGTGGGAGCACGCCGACGACGAGGTGCCGTACGGCGTGCTCACCGGCGATGCCCTCTTCATCGGCGACGTCGGCCGGCCCGACCTGCTCGCATCGCTCGGTTTCACCCGAGACGAGTTGGCCGACCAGTTGTACGACAGCCTGCACGACAAGCTGCTCACCCTGCCCGACGCCACCCGCGTGTATCCCGCTCACGGCGCCGGCTCGGCATGCGGCAAGAACCTGTCGACCGAGACCTGGTCGACGATGGGCGATCAGCGCGTGAACAACTACGCGCTCGTGGCACCCGACAAGGCGACCTTCATCGCGCTGGTCACCGAGGGCCAACCGCCGGCTCCGTCGTACTTCGTCTACGACGCGGTGCTGAACCGCAAGGATCGTCCGCTGCTCGACGAGAACGCCCCGCTCGACGCCCTCGACCTCGAAGCTGCCGACCGTCTCGTCGCCGCTGGCGCGATCCTCCTCGACGGTCGCACGCCAGAGGAGTTCGCCCACGGGCATCTCGTCGGATCCGTGAACGTCGGGCTCGAAGGGCGCTACGCCGAGTTCGCCGGCTCGGTGGTGCCGCACGATGTCGACATCGTCCTCGTCGCCGACCCGGGCTTCGAGATCGAATCGCGCAACCGGTTGGGCCGCATCGGCTTCGACCGTGTCGTCGGCTATCTGGCCCACCCGTTCGCCGTGATGGCAGCGAACCCCGAACGGACCGCCCGTGCGTCGCGCCTCACGGTCCCCGAGTTCGAGCGTCGGCGCGCCGAGATCGACGGCATCCAGATCGTCGACATCCGCAACCCCGGCGAGATCGCGATCGGATCGATCGCGGGTTCCGTCGAGCTTCCGGTCGGCCAGATCCCGAACCGTCTCGGCGAACTCGATCCAACCGCGCCGACGGTCGTGTACTGCGCCGGCGGCTACCGCTCATCGGTGGCGGCGAGCGTGTTGCGGGCTGCCGGGTTCACCGACGTGTCCGACCTGCTGGGCGGCTACGGCGCCTGGCTCGAATTCGTCGCCCCCTCGCTACCCGCGCCCGCCTGAGCCCCCGATGATCTGCGCCCCCTGCGTCCCGGAAACCGGGACTGTCGGGGCACAGATGATGCGGACCGCGGCTCGCGACGTCAGCCCCCGGTGATGGGGAGACCTGCGTCGGCCCAGGCGATGATGCCGCCGTCGACGTCTGCCACCGAGGTGAACCCGAGCTGCTCCATGACTCCGAGTGTCTCGCCGCTGCGGTTACCCGAACGGCAGTACAGGAGGTATGGAACGTCGGGGTCGGTGCCGACGTGGCCGCCCGCCGATCGTCGACCGCGCGTGCTCGTGGAGGTCGCAGGTCGACGTTGGTCGGGCGAGCAGGCAGTAGACAAGGCGGGCCTGGTGACTGCGATGTGTTCGGGGCCGGCGGCGCGAGGCGAGCATGGTTGTCCGGTGCTCGATGGCGCTCACTGCCCGCTCGCCGACGGCGCCGACGCGATCCTCGTGTTGCTCGACCCGGCCGACGAACCAAGCGCGCAGTTGGTGCAAACGCACCGTGAACAATCGCCGGGCACGCCCGTGCTGGTGCGTCATCGATCCGAGGTCGGCGAACGGCCCATCGCTGCCGGGCTGCGCGCAGTTGGACGTCTACGGTTTTGGTGGTTTCCGAGATGTCCGTCGGGACGGGCTTTCGGTGGTGGGCAACGGTTCGGGGGTCTCGACGACCGTGGGCGTGTCGGTCATGCTGCTCGGGCTCGGGCTCGGGCTCGGGCTCGGGCTCGGTGTCAGTGGGAGGCGTAGCGGAGGACGCCCGCCACGCCATCGGTGACGCCGAGGTCGTCGACGACCACCACGTTGCCGCGGTGCAGCAATGTGTCGCGTGCGAGTGTGTCGGCGTCGTCGGGAGCGGTGGTGCGGTCGACGAACATCGTCGCCACTCGGCCCTCGGCGATCGCTGTTGCCGTCGCATCTCGTCCTTCGACACCGAGCGCGTGCCGGCCGAGCTCCTCGCGCAGATGAGCAACGGCGATGCTCCGGCTCGATGAACGGTCGGCCAGCGACTGTTCGATCGCGGCCCGACACAGCCGTTCGGCGAGATGGGGATAGCGGCGGGCGCCGGCCTGCACGGCGACCACGGTGAAGCGGTGTGTGTCCATGTGGTCGGTGACGGCTGCGGCCTCGCGGTCATCGCCGGTCAGCACGACGAGGCGTGCCGCGGCGTGGACGGCGTGCTCGGTGATCTGCCGGGCGATGGTGTCGGCGTTGCGCTCGTACACCGCCTCGGAGCGGCGCTGATACCCGGCCTGGTCGCCGCCGGTGTGGCGATGGGTCTGCACCTGGTCGCCCTTCACCGAGCCGATCTCGGTGAGGTCGAGATGATCGAGCTCGAAGAGGTCAGCACCGAGATGGTCGACCACAGCAACGATGACCGGGGTGCGGTCGGACAACTCGGCGAGGGCGGCGAGCAGCGCCGGACACGGGCCGACATGCGCGAGATGGTCGACAGAGTGATCGATCAACCAGCAGAACGTGGCGTCGGTGTCGTCGGCGGTGAGCAACACGGTGTCGCTGCGCGGCTCGAGCGCGTCGACCAGGGCATCGAGGTGGCCGAGTGTTGCGTCGCTGGCACCGGCGTCGATCAGTTCCGATCGACGGACGTGCCACCGCACTGCCCGGTCGGCGCCGGCCTGGCCCGGCGCCGGAAACTCCATGATCACCGTGGCGTGCGGACCCGAGCGCTGGTAGCGGGCGAGCACTTCGGCGACCCCCGCCAACTCGTTGGCGGCCCGGACACGTTCGATCTTCGTCATACCTCCAGTGTCGATCCAGCCAACGCCACCCGCCAGAGACCAAGGTCATGGTCACGGCGCCGGTCAGGATGCTGGCCGGCGATCACGCGATCAGGTGGCTCTGGCGAGGAAGTCGCGAAGCGAGTCGATGGTGGTGAGGTGGGGATAGTTGCGCTCGGTGATGTCGATGCCGGTCTGTTCCGACAGGCGGGTCATCACGGCGAGAAGGTCCATCGAGTCGAGCTGCAGCTCCCTCCAGAAGTCGACGTCGTGGTCGAGGTCGGCCAATTCGGGTTCCGACTCCGGCGCCACGTCGGCGATCGACGACAAGATCATCGTGGCGATGTCGACGTGTCGGTGTCGATCAGGCAGGTCGGTCATCGGAGATCCTCGAATTCACTGAAATGGCTCGTCGGCGTTGCGCTCAGCGCAACGCCAGCGGGATTTTTCGGGGGGTTTCTGAGTGGGCGGCGCATGGTCTTGCCACTGTGGGTGTGGGGGAGGTCGGCGACGAACTCGATCTCACGTGGCGCAACCGCTGCACCGAGCCGAGCCCGCGCATGGCCGAGGAGTTCGCGCTGCAAGGCGTCGCTCGGCACATGTCCGGGCGCGGGCACGATGAACGCCTTCACGATCGCCCCGGCGACGGGGTCGGGTACGCCGATGACGGCACTCTCGGCGACGGCCGGATGTTCGTCGAGCGCCGTTTCCACCTCGAACGGCCCGATCAGGTGGCCCGAGGTCTTGATCATGTCGTCGCCACGCCCGACGAACCAGTAGTAGCCGTCGACGTCGCGACGGGCGAGGTCGCCGGTGCGGTACCAGCCGTCCACGAACGACTGCTGGTAGCGATCGTCCTGGTCGAGATACGCCCGGAACATAGAGGGCCAACCGGCTCGCAACGCCAACTCGCCGGACTGGCCGGGGTCGTCGATCTCCACGGGGGCGCCTGCGGCGTCGACCGCCATCGCGCCGTCGGCGTCACGTTCGAGCAGGGCGACCTCGATGCCTGGCAACGGTCGCCCCATCGATCCTGGCCGAACCGGTTGCGAGCGGTGGTTCGAGATCATGATGCCGCCCGTCTCGGTCTGCCACCACGTGTCGATCACCGGCACCCCGAACGTGTGCTGACACCAGCGGACCGCGTCGGCATCCAGCGGTTCGCCGACACTGGCAACGAGCCGCAGGTTCGACAGGTCGTGCTCGGCGGCGAGTTCGCCACCGGCGCGCTGCAGCATGCGGATCGCCGTGGGGGCCGTGTAGAAGACGTCGACTGCGTTGCGTTCGAGGATCCGGTACCAACGTTGGGAGTCGAACTCGGCTTCGTCGACGATGCTCGTGACGCCGTTCACGAGTGGGGCGATGATGCCGTACGACGTGCCGGTCACCCAGCCCGGGTCGGCCGTACACCAGAACGTGTCGCCGTCGTGCAGGTCGAGCACCAGTCGACCTGTGACATGGTGGACGACCACGGCCGTGTGCACGTGGATCGCTCCCTTGGGCGGGCCGGTCGTGGCGCTCGTGAAGTGCAGCAGCGCCGGCGTCTCGGGGTCGGTCAGTGGCGCCTCGAACGTGTCACAGCCCTCGGTGAGGAACGACCCGAACGACATCACTCGTGGGTGCGCGCCGTTGGCGCGAGTGGTGCCGATCTCGTCCTCGGTGCTGCCGCACACGAGCACCAGTTCCATTTGCGGTAGCCGGTCGAGGATGGATGCCACCTTGCGGCGATAGAGCAACGGTGTGGTGACCAGGATCTTGATCCGTCCGAGGTTCAGCCGTTCCGCGATCGGATCGGGGCCGAACGCGGAGAACAACGGAGTGAAGATGCCCTGCGCTTTCAGCGTTCCGAGCGCGGTGACGTAGAGGTCGGGAATGCGACCGGCAAGCGTTGCCACGCCGGTGCCGGGGCCGAAGCCTCGTCGGCGTATGGCATCGGAGAAGCGGTTCGTGCGCCGCGCCAACATCGCATAGGTGATGTCGAGCGGGTCGTCGATGTCGTCGTGATCGGGTCCGATGAATCGCAGCGCCACCCGATCGCCGTGCCCGTTGCGAACGTGGCGATCGACGGCGAGGTCGGCGATGTTCACACTGGCGGGTCGACCGACCTGACCGTCGGCGCGAAGCCCTGCCCACGCCTCGCCCCAGTCGAACGACGCCAGAGTGGTGTCGTAATCGACCAGCCACGGTTCGGGATGCACGGACATGATGTTCGAGCATCCCGCGTTCGTCGTGCTCCCGGCCAGGGACGAAGGTCAACAGCTGGTCTGATGAGAATCGGAGCGACGGCCCGCTGCACGTACTGTTCGAGGAATGGCTACGACGCCTCGGTCGCTGCGCTCGTCACCGCCATTCGAGAAGCCGAACAGCACCCAGCGGCGATCGAAGCCGACAGGCGCTGCGACCTCTCCGCCGACGATCACCGCGCAACGAAACTCCTCGTCTGCGAGCTCGCCGGAGTCGACGACGGGCTTGCCATCGAACTCGAACGCACCTACGGCGACTTCGCCACCTACTCCGCCTATCCCGAGGTCGTCGAGGTCGTCGCTGCGTTGGCAGCAGACCATGTGAAGATTGCGATCGTGAGCGACTTCCACGTCGATCTTCGCCCACATCTCGCCTCGCTCGGGCTGCTCGACCTCATCTCGGGCTTCGCCCTCTCGTGCGAGATCGGGGTCGCCAAACCCCACCCGATGATGTTCCAAGCCGCCTTGGAGATGGTCGGCGTTGCACCGGAGCGGTGCCTGATGGTCGGCGACAATCCGACACCCGACACCGGCGCCTCCGCCATGGGAATCGCGACCCTGATCCTTCCGCTGCAACGAGCACCCCGCCCCCCCCGTTGCTGCAACGCGTGCTCTCGCTGGTCGGTGTGGGATCCGCAGCCCACTGATCTCCGCAACTACCCAGTGGGTCGACGATTCGACTCCGCGGACGCGTCGGGCTTGATCGCTCGGAGTGAGAGCACCACCCGTGTGGGTTCGGCACCTTCGGAGAGGGCATCGATTCCGAGGCCGGTGCCGATGACGGTGTTGAGCAACGATGCCAGTGGCCAGTGCGCCACCCCGACTTTGTCCCGAAGCCCCTGGTCGGTCCACGACGCCGTGGTCCAGTTTCCGTCGAGGTAGCCGGGCCGGATGACGATTCCCGAAGGATCCGTGCGATCTGCGAACCCGCCACAGAAACACGGATGCACACCGACGTGGACGAACACACCACCCGGCAACAGCACGCGATGGGCCTCGGCGACGACGGCGGGGTAGTCGGCCATGTCGGTGTGCGCCATCACACTGATCACCGCTGGGACGCTGTTGGATGCGAACGGCAGGCGTATGGCGTCGCCCTGCGCTGCGGCGAGGCGGCCGTGAGCGTGGCGGAGCATGCCGGCAGAGAGATCGACGCCGACCGGGACCCAGCCGAGCGAACCCACCCGGTCGCCGTAGATGCCGGTGCCGCAGCCGATCTCGACACAGGTTCCGGTGCCGTGGCCGAGCAGTTCGGCGAGGGCTTGGTCGATGCCGAGCGCATCGGCGAATCCGTCACGTCCGTGCGAGCGTTGCGAGGTCAGGAACGTGTTTTCGTACCAGTCGGCGATGTCGTCGTATGGCGCTGTGGTCGGCACGGTGATCCGCCGGTCGGTTGCCGTACGAGCCTACGGATCCGCAGTCGGTGGGCAGGTCGTCGGTGGTGTCGCCGAGCAGGAAGCGCGGTCCCTCACCGAGTTCGGCGGCGGCGTCGCCCGGGTTCCAGACGCCGCATGTGGCGAGCGACAGACAGCCGCACCCGATGCACTCGTCGAGCTTGCTGCGCAACAGCTGGAGGCCCGAGATGCGCGCCTCGATGTCGCTCGCGAACTCTTGGGTGAGCCGGCTCCAATCACGTTCGGTCGGGTTGCGTCCCTCGGGGAGGCGATCGAGTTGCGCCTTGATCTCATCGAGTGAGTACCCGAGGCGCTGGCTGATCAGCACGAACGACAACCGTCGGATCATCGACCTGCGGAAGCGGCGGTGGCCGGACGGCGCCCGCGTCGACGTGATCAGGCCCTTCGTCTCGTAGAACCGGATCGCCGAGACGGCAAGGCCCGTCCGCTCAGCGACGTCACCGATCGCCAGGAGCGGGTCGACACGATCGCTGGAACTTTCTCTCGACCTCGATATTACTTGAGATAGTAGAACAGCTTGCATGACGATCACAGCCCACCTCGACCACGTCAACGTCACCGACCCAGATGCGACAGCAGCCCGATTCGTCGAACTCTTCGGATGGCGGGTGCGTTGGAGTGGATCGGCGAAGAACGATGGCTACACCGTGCACGTCGGCACCGACGACGACTACCTCGCCCTGCATCGCTCCTCGTCCGATCCGGCGGTCGTGTCGGACGCCGGGGAGCAACTCGACGGGCTCAATCACATCGCCATCGTCGTCGACGACCTCGACGAGGCTGAACGACGGGTGCGAGCATGCGGTCTCGAACCGTTCAGCTTCGGCGACTACGACCCCGGTCGACGCTTCTATTCCCTCGATCCCGATGGCGTCGAATTCGAGATCGTCACGTACGAACCAGTCGACTCAGCCACCTGAGACAGGGGACCGGCGTCGCCCCGCGTCTGGTCAGACTCCGCCTCGGAACAGCGCACTGAGGTCGAGCGACGGGACGTGCTGGTGGGTCGCCAGCGACACGTACGTGCACGCCAACGCGTCACGACCGGCACCCAGCACCGTGCCGACCAACCCGAGCGCCTCTGCGAGGTCGCTTGGTGCCACGGCCTCGATGACCTTCGCGCAGATCGCCTCTTCGAGCACGTTGAAGGCGGTCTGCACCTCGGAGATGTCGAAACCCGCCTCGAACCGTTCGTGAGCAACCCGGTTGGAGTGGTCGATCATCGGCACGAGGTCGTGGGCCGACACACTCGCGACCACCAGCTTGTACAGCGCGTCGAGGCGATCGTGGGCTGCGTCGGGACCCGCATCGGCATAGTGGCGAAGGCCTGACCTTGCGAGCGCAGTCGCTGCGCTGTCGACGATCGACTCGCCTTCCTGGGTGAGCACTTCGAGCACGTCGGCCATGGTGGTCCCCTTCGCTATCGAACGTACCCACCCGTGCTCCAGCTCTACCGCTCAGGTCAACACCCCAGGGCGTAACTGACTGCCGAACACACTCGGCGCATGGCGTCGGCGTCGACGTCCCCCACGTGTGTGGTGAGCGTCGACTGCGAGACCGTGTGGAGACCGTCGCAGTTCACGACGGATTCTCGAGCGAGACCGATCGAGGTGTGGTCGACGGCGACTTCCGCTGCGAGGCCGCGCGCCGACGATGTGATCTCTGCGACCGTCACGAGGGATCTGACGCCGAGCACCTCGCTGCGCGTGAGCACCAGGACGTGGCGGCGTTTGCGTCCCACCTCGGCGAGCCAGACTTCGCCGCGGTTCATTCAGCACCCCACGCTTCTGCTTCGACCCAGAATGTGTCGCTGGATTCGGGCATGTCGGCGTAGGCGCGTCGATCGGCCTGTTCGAGCGCTGATCTCACTGCCGCAGCGACACCGTCGCGAGCCGCCGCCGAAATGTTGACACCGAGTTCGCGGGCTCGAGCTGCAAGCGCCTCATCGAGACTGAAGGTCGTTCGAGCCAGTGCCATAGCACAGGATGCTAGCGTTCGGTGCTACGACTCTCGACTCCAGTCGAAGACCGCAGGCCCTCGATCTCACGACGGACATGCAGTCCGACGCGCAACACCACCCGATCGGTCGAGATCATGCTGCCCGTCTTGGTACGACTCGTCGTGGCTCCGATACCGTCAATGCGGTGGTCGATCTGTCTTCACCGGTCTCGCAGACCGCCACGGTCGGAACCTGGAGCGGAACCACCGCCCCAGCCTTCGCCGGGGCTGATCTCATCGCCGCGATCCACTGCATTCGCGAACGCGCCTACGTCGTCGTCGACCCGGCCACGCTGCAGTACGGCATCGCCACCGGCGGTCACCTCGTCGACGACCACACCGACGATGCATGGCCAGTCGTCGCTGTCCTTCCGCCGATCTATCCGGAGTGGCTGGGCGATCGCAGTTTCAACGAGGTCCACGGAACGCGTTTCCCCTACGTGACGGGGGCGATGGCCAACGGCATCGCGACCACCCGCCTCGTCATCGAGATGGCCCGCACCGGTGGGATCGGGTTCTTCGGTGCGGCCGGCCTCGCCCGCGACGTCGTCGCCACTGCGATCGACGAACTCCAGGCCGCGCTCGGCGACTCCGCGTCACCGAGCGGGTCACCAACAGGGTCACCAACAGGGTCACCGTGGGGCTGCAACCTGATCCACTCGCCGCAGGAGCCAGCGCTGGAGGAGGCCGTTGCCGACCTGTACATCATCCGCGGTGTGCGCAGAGTCTGCGCGGCAGCCTTCATGTCGCTCACGCCGGCGATCGTGCGGTACGCCTACAGCGGCATCCACGTCGACCTCGACGGCAACGTGCAACGACCCAACATGGTGTTCGCCAAGATCTCGCGTCCCGAAGTCGCCCGACATTTCCTCCACCCGGCTCCGACACAACTGCTCGACGTGCTGGTGCGCGCCGGCAAGTTGACCGCAGCCGAGGCTGCACTCGCCAGGTCGTTGCCGGTCGCCGAGGACATCACGATCGAGAGCGACAGCGGCGGCCACACCGACAACCGGCCGCTCGCGCCGCTGTTCGCTTCGATCCAGACAGTCCGCGACGAGGCGGTCGCCGAGCACGGCTACACCCGCCCGATCCGTCTCGGCGCAGCGGGCGGCATCGGCACCCCTCAAGCCGTCGCAGCTGCGTTCGCTCTCGGCGCCTCCTATGTGCTGACCGGCACGGTGAACCAGGCCTGCGTCGAGTCCGGGTTGTCCGACGAGGGCAAGCAGATGCTGGCGGCAGCCGACATCGCCGACATCGCCATGGCTCCCGCAGCCGACATGTTCGAGATGGGCGTCGAGCTCCAGGTGCTCAAGCGCGGCACGATGTTCGCGCCGCGAGCCAAGAAGCTGTACGCGCTCTACACCAGGTACCCGTCGCTGGAAGCCCTTCCCGACGCGGAGCGGGTCGAACTCGAACAGAAGATCCTCGGCATGTCGGTGGATGCGTGTTGGGAGGCGACCAAGGCATTCTGGACCGACCGCGATCCCGCCCAGGTCGCACGCGCCGACCAGGATCCACGCCACAAGATGGCCCTCACCTTCCGCAGCTATCTGGGATTGTCGAGCCGCTGGTCGATCGACGGAGCGCCCGACCGTCGCCTCGACTACCAGATCTGGTGCGGGCCGGCGATGGGAGCGTTCAACGCGTGGACTGCTGGTACCTTCCTCGCCGAGCCGGCCAACCGGCAAGTGGCCCAAGTCGCCCGTAATCTCCTGGAGGGCGCCGCAGTCGTGACCCGCGCCCACCAGCTACGCACGTACGGCGTGCCTGTGCCGTCAGCCGCATTCGACTACCGGCCCCGCCCATTGCACGTCGACCACGACCTCTGACGCACACCCCCGATCGCGAGCGACCAGGACCAAGCATGGATCTCACATCTTCGACACGACCGCCGATCGCAGTGGTCGGCGTGTCCGCACTGTTTCCCGGCTCGGTCGACACCACCGGGTACTGGAACGACATCCTCGCTGGCACCGATCGGATGACCGACGTCCCGTCGACGCACTGGTTGATCGAGGATCACTTCGACGAGGACCCGAACACACCCGACCGCACCTACGGGCGCCGCGGCGGCTTCCTCGACCCCATCGACTTCGACGCGCTGAGCTTCGGCGTGCCACCGAGCGTCGTGCCGTCCACCGACACCGCGCAGCTCCTCGCACTCATCGTGGCGCAGCGGGTGCTCGACGACGCGCTGCGCTCCCAGTTCGGTGAACTCGACCGCCGCCGCGCCTCGGTGATCCTCGGCGTCACCTCCGGCCAGGAGCTGTTCGGCGCCATGGCCAGTCGGATGAGCCGCCCGATGTGGCTCCAGGGAATGCGTCGGGCCGGCATCGCCGAAGACGTAGCGCAGGACGCCTGCGACCGCATCCTTGCGCTGCATCCTGAATGGACCGAGAGCACGTTCCCCGGACTGCTCGGCAACGTCGTCGCCGGACGCATCGCCAACCGACTCGACCTCGGCGGCACCAACTGCGTCACCGACGCCGCGTGTGCGTCGTCGTTCTCGGCGATCTCGATGGGCGTCAACGAGCTGTATCTCGGCGACAGCGACCTCGTGCTCGCCGGCGGTGTCGACACGATGAACGACATCTTCATGTACATGTGTTTCTCGAAGACCCCGGCGCTGTCGAAGTCCGAGGACATCCGCCCGTTCTCCGACCAGGCCGACGGCACGATGCTGGGCGAAGGCGTCGGCATGGTCGCGCTCAAGCGACTCGACGACGCGGAACGCGACGGCAACGGCATCTACTGCGTGATCAACGGCGTCGGATCGAGTTCCGACGGCCGCTCGAAGAGCGTCTACGCGCCGGTCTCGTCCGGTCAGGCCCGAGCCCTCGACAACGCTTACGCCAAAGCGGGCCACGGGCCCGACACCGTCGAGCTGATCGAAGCCCACGGAACGGGAACGGTCGCCGGCGACGCCGCCGAGTTCGGCGGACTCCGCCTGGCGTTCGACGCCTCCGGTCGCACCGATCGCCAATGGTGTGCGCTCGGCTCGGTGAAGAGCCAGATCGGCCACACCAAGGCCGCAGCAGGAGCGGCCGGACTCATCAAAGTGGTCATGGCACTGCGTCACAAGGTGCTGCCCCAGACCGCCAAGATCGACCAGCCCAATCCCGGACTCGACCTCGCGAACTCACCCTTCCACCTCAACACCACCACGCGGCCGTGGGTGCGCAACTCGGACCACGTACGACGAGGGTCGGTGAGTTCGTTCGGCTTCGGTGGCTCGAACTTCCACATCGCGCTGTCCGAATACATCGGCGACGGGGTGCACGCGCCCCGGCTGCGCACCGCCGACGTCGAGTTGATCGTGCTGGGCGGGTCCGACTCCGCCGACCTCGTCGACCAGGCCCGACAGCTCGACCAACAGCTGGTCGGCGGGCAGCTGGCGTACCTGGCCCAGACCAGCCAACGCGCCTACGACGCGTCGAAGTATGCCCGACTCGCCATCGTGGCAACGGACGAAGACGACCTGCGCGTCAAGCTCGCGTTCGCGATCGACTCGATGAGCGACCGACCAGACGTCGCCTTCGACACGCCCACCGGGGTGCACCTCGGATTCGGCCTCCACACCGGTGACGTCGCGATGCTGTTCCCCGGTCAAGGCAGCCAGTACGTGGGGATGGGTGCCGACCTGGCGATGCATTCCTCTGAGGCCATGGGCGCGTGGGACCTCGCCGCCGACGGCACCTCCGACACAGACGCGACCTCCGACGCGGACGGCACGTCGCTCCACGAGGTGGTGTTCCCGGTGACGTCGTTCGCCGACGATGCGGACAGCACGAACCAGGCGCTGCTCACCGCCACCAACTGGGCGCAACAGGCGATCGGAACGATGAGTCTGAGCCTGCTGCGGCTGCTGCGCCGAATCGGCGTCGACGCGCAGCACGTCGGCGGACACAGCTTCGGCGAGATCACGGCACTCCACGCCGGCGGCGCACTCACCGAGGCCGACATGATCCGTGTTGCGCGACGGCGCGGGGTACTCATGGCCGAAGCAGCTCAGACGCCCGGTGCGATGACCGCGGTGAACGGTTCGATCGAGTCGATCCGATCGATCCTCGACCGCACGGACGCCGACGTGGTGATCGCGAACCACAACAGCCAGCGACAGGTCGTGTTGTCGGGTCCCACCGCAGCGATCGAGGAGGTCGAGGCGCTCCTCGCGATCGAGGGCCTCGTCGCGAAGCGCCTCCCTGTGGCCACCGCCTTCCACTCGTCGGTGGTGAGCGGCGCGAGTGCTGCCTTCGGCGACTTCCTCACGGAGGTGCACTTCGAGGCGCCACGGGTCCCCGTCTACGCGAACCAGACCGCCGAGCCCTACGGCGACGACGAGCTCGTCATTCGTGAGCAGCTCGCTCGGCAACTCTCGAACACGGTGCGCTTCGTCGAGATGGTCGAGGCCATGTACGACGCAGGCGCTCGAACCTTCATCGAAGTCGGCCCGTCATCGGTGCTCACCGGACTCGTCGACACGATCCTCGACGGGCGTGACCACCGTGCGGTGCCCCTCGACAAGAAGAACAAGCGGGGTGTGTCGGCGTTTCTCGACGGCATCGGGCAACTCGTCGCCGCCGGAGTCGACATGGATCTCGACGGTCTGTGGACGGAATACGGGGAGCTGACCAACCCCCTCGACACCCCTGCACCCAAGCTCGCCATGGCGATAAGCGGCGCCAACTACGACAGCCCCTATCCGCCCCAAGACCTGTCCCGACTCGCCGAGGCCAACCCTGTGACTGCAACTCTCCCCACCGCCACTCCTGCTCCGCATGTCGCCCCGCCCGTGGCCGCGCCGCCCGTGGCCGCGCCGCCCGTGGCCGCGCCGCCCGCGGCACCCGTCGCTGCAGTTGTCGGTCTCGCCGTCGACAACGCGGTCCTGGCTGCGTACCAGAGTGCGCAACAGCAGACCGCGGCTGCGCACACTGCGTATCTCAACTCGATGGCACAGACACACAGCGCATTCCTCGATGCCGCTCAGCAGGGCATCGCGGTGCTCGGTCGACTCGCCGGTGTCACCGACTCGGTGACTCCGACACCTGTCGTCGCGGCATCGGCGGCCACACCACCAGTTCCTGCCGTGATCGCCCCGATGGTCCCGATGGTCCCGATGGTCCCGATGGTCCCGATGGTCGAGGCGCCCGTTGCCACTCCACCCGCACCCGCTGCACCAGCATTCGCGCCGGCCGCTCCCGCACCGGTCGCGCCCGCACCCGTTCTTGCCGCGCCGACGCCGGTTGCCTCGGTTGGTGTGTCGGTCGAGGAGATGACTCCGAAGTTGTTGAGCGTCGTGTCGGATCGGACGGGTTATCCGCCGGAGATGTTGACGATGGACATGGAGCTCGAGTCCGATCTGGGGATCGATTCGATCAAGCGTGTCGAGATCCTCAGTGCGATGCAGGATCTGGTGCCGGAGCTTCCCGATGTGGACCTCTCGGTGATGGCCAGCCTCGCGACGCTCGGCGAGATCGTCGACTACTTCAGCGCCCAGGCCTCCGGCACGGTCGCATCTGCGACGCCCTCCGCAGCGACGGCCACCGCCACCGCCACCGCCACGAACCCAGCGGTCAGCGGAGCGTTCGGCAGATTCATCGTCCGCGAACAACAGGTCCTCGCCCCCGGCGTCGCGCTGCCTGGCCTGTTCGAAGCGCAGGTCGCGGTCCTGGGCGACCCCGACGGCATCGGGACCGCACTCGTCGAGATGCTGTCGACCGCTGGCGTCGACGCCCATCTCGTCGGAGCTATCGGCCGATCCGGACAGCGCACGGTGATCTATCTCGGCAACCTGGCCTCGGTCGACGACCGCGACCAGGCGATCGCTCTCAACCATCGTGCGTTCGAGGCGGCGAAGGCCGTCGCTCCAGCGGCGATGACCGGGTGCACCTTCGTGGCGGTCGACGATCAGGGCGGCGCGTTCGCGACCAGAGACGGCGACGCCGATCGTGTGTGGGCCAGTGGGCTGACGGCGTTGCTGCGCACGGCGGCGGTCGAATGGCCGTTGGCCGACACCAAGATGATCGACATCGAACGCGCCGGTCGCACGGCTCGCGAGATCGCCGTCGACATCGGCAGCGAACTCCTCACCGGCGGCCTCGAGCCCGAGGTGGGACTGCGCGCGAACGGCACACGAGTCGCACTGCGCGACATGCCCGTCGATGTCACGCCGGGGGTGCTTCCGCTCGGCTCCGACGACGTCGTCGTCGTGTCCGGTGGTGGGCGCGGCGTCACCGCCGCAGCCACGATCGAACTCGCTCGGTCCGCCGGCTCGACGTTCGTGCTCTTCGGCCGCTCGCCGCTCACCGACGAGCCGGCGCACTACGCAGGTGCGGTCGACGACGCCGCGCTGAAGCAGCTGCTGCTCGCCGAGGCCACGACGGCGCACGATCCGGTGACGCCGGTGCAACTCGATCGGCGAGTCGGCGCAGTCCTCGCGAACCGCGAGGTCCGTGCCACGCTGAACTCGATCGTGGACGCGGGCGGCCGAGCCCGCTACATCGCCGTCGACATCACCGACGCAGCGGCGGTGCACGGTGCGCTCGGCATCGTCCGCACCGAGAACGGGCCGATCACCGGCCTCGTCCACGGTGCCGGAGTGCTCGCAGACCGGTTGATCACCGACAAGTCGACGGAACAGTTCGCAACGGTCTTCGACACCAAGGTGCAGGGCCTGCGCAACCTGCTCGACGCCACCGCGAACGACGATCTCGCCGTGCTGTGCCTGTTCTCCTCGATCGCGGCACGCACGGGCAACGTGGGTCAGGCCGACTATGCAATGGCCAACGAAGTACTCAACAAGGTGGCCGTCCACGAACGCAGTCGGCGCGGCGGCACCTGTGTCGTGAAGTCGCTCGGCTGGGGCCCATGGGCCGGTGGCATGGTCACACCTGTGCTGAAGAAGCACTTCGAGTCGATGGGAGTCGAACTCATCGACCTCGACGTCGGCGCTCAGATGCTGGTCGACGAGTTGTCGAGTCCTCAGACCGACCAGGTCGAGGTGCTGCTCGGTGGCGGCGTGCTCGCCCGGGTCGACCACCCCGTCGCCGGAACGGCACAACCGGTGAACGTATGACTCGCGCCGAGCCGTGAGCGGCTTCGCACCGATCGCGATCGTCGGCCGGGCCTGCCTCCTGCCGGGGGCCAACTCTCCAGAGGAGCTCTGGAGACGTGTGGTGTCCGGGGACGACCTGATCACCAGCGTGCCGGCCGATCGGTGGAACATCGCTCCCGTCGACGTCATGTGCGCACCCGGTGACGACAGCACCGACCGCACCTGGTCGGACCGTGGCGGCTACGTGTCCGGGTTCGACGACCTGTTCGACCCCACCGGTTTCGCCGTGCCGGTCGACGAACTCGACGGGCTCGACCCTCTGTTCCACTGGACGCTCCACACCGCCCGCGCAGCACTGCGCGACGCCGGCTACGACGACCGCGATGCCGCTCGATTCGGGGCGGTCTTCGGCAATCTGTCGTTCCCGTCAGCGGGTATGGCCACGTTCGCGCAGGCCTCGCAGTCGGGTGAGACGGCCAGCCCCGACACCAGCAACACCAACACCACCGCCGACGCTGTCGACGCCGGCGATGCCAGGAATCGGTTCATGTCCGGGCTTCCGGCACTCCTGCTCGAGCGGGCGTTGGGTCTCGGCGTCGGCGCGCTGGCGTTGGACGCCGCGTGCGCGAGCAGCCTGTACGCGATCAAGCTGGCCTGCGACCGACTCCACGATGGCGACGCCGATCTGATGCTCGCCGGCGCGGTGAACTGCGCCGACGATCTGTTCATCCACGCCGGGTTCACGGCGCTCAAGGCGCTGAGCCCCACAGGACAGTCGCGGCCATTCCACGCCGACGCCGACGGGCTCGTCCCGGCCGAAGGATGCGGGTTCGTCGCGTTGCGCCGTCTCGCCGACGCGGTGCGCGATGGTGACACGATCCACGGGATCATCCGCAGCGTCGGACTGTCGAACGACGGTCGCGGACGAGGTCTGCTCGCACCGTCGGCCGATGGCCAGGTTCGGGCCATGGAGGCGGCGTTCCACGTTGCCGGTCTCGACCCGACGGACATCTCGCTGCTCGAGTGTCACGCCACCGGCACCAGCATCGGCGACGCCACCGAGATCGGATCGAGTGCTCACGTCTACGCAGATTGCGCTCGCCTGCCGATCGGTTCGTTGAAGTCGAACACCGGTCACCTCATCACTGCGGCGGGCGTCGCTGGGTTGATCAAGGTCACCGAAGCAATGCGCCACGAGGTTCGCCCGCCGACGCTGCACGTCGACGACACGAATGACGCGCTCGTCGACACGCCGTTCCGTGTGCTCGGTGCAGCCGAGGCATGGTCGCGCACCGACGCTCCCGACGGGGTGTTGCGCGCCGGCGTGTCCGCATTCGGCTTCGGCGGCAACAACGCCCACCTCATCGTCGAAGAGCCGGGGTCGGCAGCCGGCCTGCTCGCCACCGAGGCCGATCGTGACCGACGGGCTGTCGCCGACGCCGGCGAACCGATTGCCATCGTCGGCATCGGTGTCGTCGCCGCAGGCGCTGTCGGGTTCTCGGCGTTCGGTGACGCGATCATCACCGACACCGCCTGCCTCGATGCGGACGGCACCGGGCGGCTCGCGAGCGTCGAACTGGCCCTGGCTGCCCAGAGGTTTCCGCCGAAGGATCTGGAAGCAGCACTGAGCCAGCAGCTCGCGATGTTGCAGGTCGCCGACGAGGCGCTCGCCGCAACGGGCCCCTTGCCCGTCGATGCCACGGCGGTGTACGTCGGTATGGGCACCGATCCCGAAGCGGCCCGGTTCGGGACGCGCTGGCGCCTCGCCAACCGGTGCGCCGAGTTCGCGCGCGCCGGACAGACACTCGAAGCAGCGCGCGATCGTGTCGGCCCGGCGCTCACCTCCGCCGGAGTTCTCGGCACGATGCCCAACCTCGTCGCGAACCGGCTCAACAGCCAGTACGACTTCGGTGGGCCGAGCTTCACCGTGAGCGCCGAGGAACACAGCGGCCTCGACGCACTGCGTCTCGCTGCGCGGGCACTGCGCGTGGGCGAGATCGACGCCGCGATGGTCGGAGCGGTCGACCTCTCCTGCGACCCTGTCCACGTGCAGGCCACACAGGCGCTCGGCGACGACCGCCAGGTGCCCGGCGATGCTGCGGTGATGGTGGTGTTGAAGCGTCTCGGCGACGCCGAACGTGACGGTGACACCGTGTACGCCCTCGTGTGCGACACGCCGACGAGCGATCGCGAACCCGAACTCGCAAGCGATCTTCGCCTGGGTCTGGGGGCCGATGCTGCGTCGATCTCCCATCTCTTCGGCCATGCGCACGCCGCGTCGGGGTTGCTCCACGTCGCCGCAGCGGCGTGCATGCTGTACCACCGGGTCTCCTTCGGCGATGTCCCGTTGATCGCATCGAATCCTGACGTCGGCTCAGGGCTCGCCGTCGGTGCGGGGCCGCGAACCGTATCGGTCGAGACCACCGCGATGGACGGCATCGCTCGCCGGTCGCTGCTCCTCGCCGAAGCGACCGACCATCTCGCTCCGAGTCGCACCACCCCGCCTCGCCTGCACGTGTATTCCGGCACCGACACGGCTGGTCTGCTCGACGCGCTCGCCAGCGGACGCGAGTCCGACACCGGCCCGGCCCGCGTCGTCATCGTCGCCGCCGACCCGGCGCAGCTCGCCGAGCGGGTTGCCCGCGCCCAGCAGCACATCGCCGACGCATTGCCCGCTGGCGTCGGTGTGCACGTCGCATCGGAACCGATCGACGGGAATCTGGGTTTCGTGTTCACCGCCGCCGGCGCCGCCTATCCCGGCATGGGTGCCCAGCTGCTCCGGGCACTCCCGGAGTCGATCACGCCGATTTCGGAGCACTTCGCGCTGGGCGAACTCTCGAGGTGGGTCTTCGAACCCGACCACGTACCGGATGCTGCCGACTACCTGTGGGGTGCTGCCCTGCTCAGCCAGGCCCACGCCACAGTGACGTCGGGTCTGCTGGGCCTCCGACCGGCAGCCGCCATTGGCTACTCGTCCGGTGAGACCAACTCGCTGTATGCGTTCGGTGTCTGGAACGACATGGAGGCCATGCGTCGCGACATCGACGACACCGGAATGCTCGATCACGAGACTGCCGGCACGTTCGACGCGGTCGCACGAGCATGGAACGTCGAGCAGGTCGACTGGGCGGTCTGGAACGTGCTCGCGCCGGTGGCCGATGTGCGCTCGGCGATCGCCGATGAACTGCGCGTGCATCTGATGTTGATCAACACCGAACGCGACGTCGTGATCGCCGGTGACGCTGCGGCCTGCCGCAGGATCGTCGACAGCTTCGGAGCCCAACGATGTCGTGCGGTCGGCTACAACCTGGCCTGCCACGTCCCCGAGATCGCCGCAGCGTTCCACGAGCAGTGGCTTGCTGTCCACACCCGTGAGGTGACGCCGGTGGCGGGCGTGCGTTTCTATTCGAACGGTGTCGGCGGCGCATACGACGTCAGTAGCGAGAACTGTGCTGCGGCCATCACGCGCCAGGCCGAGCACACCGTCGACTTTCCCGCGACCATCCGCGCGGCCTACGCCGACGGGGTTCGCATCTTCGTCGAACACGGCCCGGCAGGCGCGTGCACCAACTTCATCCGCGAGATCCTGGGCGATGACGTATTGGCCGTGCACCTCGATCGTCGAGACAACAACATCGAACAGCTCTTCGACGTCTGTGCCGCCCTGGTCGCCGTGGGAGTCCACGTCGACCATCAGGCCCTCACCGATCGCCTCTCCCGCCACGAGCAGCCAGTCGCCACAGCTGCCACCGTCGGCGGCGGTGTGATGAGGTCGTTCCCCACCCACCCCTCAGCAGAACAGGCAGCACAACCGGCAGCACAACAGGCAGCGGACTGTCCCGCTCGCAGCGCCAGCCCACAGACGATGGCGCCCGCACCGACGTTGCCGTCGGTGTTCACCTCACCGACTCGACGGCCGGACGTCGTCGTGCTCCCGCTCGCGCCGTTGCAACCGCTGGGTGCATCCGGGTCGTCGTCGTTGTCCGCAGCAGCCGCAGTGTTGCAGCAGCAGATCGCCGCGCTGGCCGACCTCCACAGCGGCTTCGTGGAACAGCAGGCAATGATCCACGAACAGTTCCTGGCCACTCGTGCGGCGTCGTTCCACCAGCTCAGCCAGTACGTCGGCGTCCCGTCGGCGCCGACTGAACCGCTGCCGATCGTGGCAGCGACGCCGTTAGTTCTCGTCGAAACGCCGCCAGAGGTCCAAGCACTAGTCGTTGCCGTCCCCACGGGCCCGACGTGGAGCAAGGCCGAGCTCGAGATCCACTCCTCCGGTCGGATCTCCGAGCTGTTCGGGCGGCTGTTCGAGCCGCAGGACGCGTACGCCGTGCAGTGCCGCATGCCGGAGCCACCACTGTTGCTCGCCGACCGCGTGACCGGTCTCGTGGCCGAGCCGGGCGTGTTGGGCACCGGAACGATCTGGACCGAGACCGACATCGAACCCGAAGCGTGGTATCTCAACAACGGCTTCATGCCGGCCGGGTTCATGATCGAATCGGGCCAGGCCGACCTGATGTTGATCAGCTACATGGGCATCGACCTGCTCAATCAGGGCGAGCGGGCCTATCGCCTGCTCGGATGCACCCTGACCTATCACGGCGGCCTGCCGACCGTCGGCGACACGCTCGCCTACGAGATCCGGGTCACGGGTCACGCCCGACACGGCGACATCCGACTGTTCTTCTTCGAGTACGACTGCACGGTCGATGGCCACCGTCGCCTGACGGTGCGCGATGGCCAGGCCGGGTTCTTCACCAAGCAGGAACTCGCCGACGCACTGGGAACCGTCTGGACCCCCGAAGCGGGACGTGCCCAGCTACGCCCAGATGCACGGGTCGATCCGCCCACCATCGCGGGTACCAAGTCGAGCTTCACCGCATCCGAGGTGCGAGCGTTCAGTGACGGCCGTGTCGTCGAGTGCTTCGGCCCCGGATTCGAATGGACCGAGACCCACACCCGTACACCGGGTATTCAAGCGGGCGGTCAACTCTTCTTCGACGAGGTCACCGAGTTCGATCCGACGGGTGGACCGTGGGGACGCGGCTTCATGCGCTGCGAGTCAACGATCGCGAGCGATGCCTGGTTCTTCGACGGGCACTTCAAGAACGACCCATGCATGCCGGGCAACTTCATGGTCGAGGCGTGCATCGAGGCGATGTCGTTCTATCTCGCTGCACTCGGCCACACGGCCCGTGCCGATGGTTGGCGTTTCCAACCGCTCCCCGAGCAGCCGTTCGACCTGAAGTGTCGAGGCGAGATCAACCCCCAGGCACAGCTCGTCGCGTACGAGCTCTACGTCGAAGAGGTCTGGGACGGCCCCCATCCGACGGTGATCTGCGACGTGCTCGGATTCGTCGACGGCAAGGCAGCGTTCCATGCGCATCGTCTGGGTGTCGAACTCGTGCCGGACTGGCCGCTCAGCTCGATGCCCGACGTCTGGCAGGCTGTGGTCGAACCGGTCCCGGTGGCCACCGACGCCGAAGGGTTCCCGTTCGACTGGAAGGCGATGATCTCGTGCGCGTGGGGCAGACCGTCCGAGGCGTTCGGTTCGATGTACGCGGAGTTCGACGGCCCTCGCCGGGCGCCACGGTTGCCCGGTGAGCCGTATCACTTCATCAGCCGCATCATCCGGATCGACGGCGACCTCGACGACTGCAAGCCTGGTTTGGAGATCGTCTGCGAATACGACATTCCCGACGACGCCTGGTACTTCGACGAGAACGGTGCCGAGACCGTGCCGTTCGCCGTGCTGCTCGAAGCGGCGCTGCAACCATGCGGATGGGTCGCTTCGGCGGTGGGCTCGGTGACCGGCACCGATCACGACCTCCTGTTCCGCAATCTCGACGGCACCGGCACCGTCATCGACGAATTGACCCGCACCTCGGGCACCTTGTCGACGCACGTCGTGCTCACCAGCGTGTCCCGTGCCGGCGGCATGATCGTCGAAGGATTCCAGGTCGAGTGTTCGCTCGGCGACCGTGTGATCTACATGATGGACACCGTCTTCGGTTTCTTCCCGCCCGAAGCCTTCGACGACCAGGCGGGGTTACCCGTCACCAGCGAACAGCGCGAGTCGAGCGAGCTCGCCGCTGTGCACGCTTCGGCGATGACCGATCTCACCATGCGTCCGGAACGGTTCTGCGCAGGGAGCGCCCGGCTCGCCGGTCCGATGCTGCTGATGGTCGACCGAGTCGTCCATCTCCCTGCACAGGGTTCGGCCGGGCTCGGCATCGTGGTCGGCGAGAAGGACGTCGATGTCTCCGAGTGGTTCTTCAAGGCGCATTTCTTCCAGGACCCGGTGCAACCCGGTTCGCTCGGTGTGGAAGCGCTGCTGCAACTGCTGCAGTACTTCATGCTCGATACCGGTCTGGACAGTTCGATCGACGGGGCCCGGTTCGAGCCGATGCTGCTCGGTGCGCCGATGGTCTGGAAGTACCGCGGTCAGGTCACCCCGTGCAACGAGATGATCACCACGGTGATGGAGATCACCGAGGTCGGCGTCGACGAGGTCGGCCCGTTCGTGATCGGCGCCGGTTCGCTGTGGGTCGACGGCTTGCGCATCTACGAGGTCTCGAACATGGGGATGCGACTCGTGCCCGGCCCATCGCTGGTCACCGAGCACGCGATCGATGTCGACCTCGCGAACCATCCGCAGCTGATCGATCACGCGGTCAACGGCGTCCCGGTGGTGCCCGTGGCCTTCGTCATCGACTGGTTCGCCCGCCTCGTTGCAGCGCACCGACCGGACCTGCACCTCGTCGGGCTGATGGATCTCCGGGTGCTGAGTGGACTGGTCGCCACGGAGTACTTCCGTGGCGACAGTCTCCACGTGGTTGTCGCGGTGGCCGAGTCGGAGGTGAAGGACGCAGGTGTACTGCTCACCTTGCACCTCACCGACGCGACGACCGGTCGCCTGCACTACCGGTGCACCGCGCAGCTGTCGCCGACGCAGCTGTCGCCGACGCAGCTGTCGCCGACGCCGCAGTCGGCCGGAACCCACGAGCACTCGGCTGTCGCCGACGGTGAGCCGTGGACGTCGGAGATCTACCGCGACGACGTGTTGTTCCACGGGCCGGCATTCCATGTGATCGAGGAGATCACCGACGTGTCGGACCTCGGCCTCACGGCATCGTGCTGGGGTGTGCGTGCGGTGGGTTGGCGAACCGAGCCGTGGGCGTCGGACCCGGCCGTGCTCGACGGCGCCTTGCAGCTGGCGTTGCTGTGGACGCGACGACAGCTCGGTCTGGCGTCACTGCCGACCGCCATCGGCGCGGTGCGGCTCTTCTCGGCACCGAAATTCGGTCAACACGCCATGTCGTTGGTGGGCCGTCGGACGTCGAGCCACATGGTCGTGTGCGACGTCGAGATCCGATCGGCGACGGGCGATGTGGTGGCGCAGCTCGACGGCATCGAAACCCACGTGATCATCCCTGCGTGACCTTTGGCCCTGCCATCGCTGCTCGTGGCGTGGCTTGATCAGAGCAGTGCAGATTGCCGCGTCAGAGAAAGGTGGATCCATGGTCATGACGGACGAAACAGTGAGTTCGACGTTCGGTACTGCACCAGAACTGGGCACGTGGGTGGTCGGACTCGACGGATCCGACTGTGCCGCTAATGCGCTCGAGTGGGCGGTGGCGAACGTCGACGGTCGCGGGGGTGGCCTTGCGCTGGTGACTGCCTGGCAGACACCGGTCGTCGGCGCATACCCCATGTCGACGCCGGTTGCGGTGCCCTTCGACGACACCCAGTTCCACGACGCCGCAGCCCACGACGTCGCCGTTGCCGCGGCCGAACTCGGCGGCCGTCTCGATGTTGCCGTCACCGCAGCGGTGGGTCACGGCGGCTCAGCCCAGGTACTGCTCGAAGCATCGGCGGCAGCAGCGCTGCTGGTGATCGGTAGCCGAGGGCGGGGTGGGTTCGCCCGCCTGCTGCTCGGCTCGACGAGCACACAGTGCGCCACCCATGCGTTGGTTCCGACGATCGTGGTGCCAGGCGACGTCAAGCCGAAGCGAGCTGAAACCATCCTCGTGGGCTGTGACGGCTCGCCGAACTCGATGATCGCGTTGCGCTGGGCGATCCAGTTCGCGTCACCAGGTGGCAGGGTCGTCGTCGCCTGGGTGTGGGACACCACGCCGCTCGCCGTCGGCGCTGACGCGTTCTTCTTCCCCGATGCCAGCGACCTCGCGGCCGAGCGCTTCAATCATCTCGTCGAGACCACGGCCGAGCAGGCGCAGGCCGGTGCCGTGACCGTGGAACGCGAATTCGTGCACGGGACGCCCCGCTCGTCGCTGGCCTCGCTGGCCGAGAACGTCGATCTCGTCGTGGTCGGCGCTCGTGGCCACGGAGCGGTCGGCGCGGCGCTGCTCGGCTCGGTGTCGACCTGGCTGCTCCATCACGTGCACCGCCCGATCGCTGTCGTGCCGCTGAGCGACTGATGCGCCATTTCACCTCGGCGTCGTAGCGTGAGCGAGAATGGCGCCCATGATTCGCGTCTTCCTGCTCGACGACCACGAAGTGGTCCGCCGCGGCATCGCTGCTGCCCTCGAAGCCGAGGAGGATCTGGTGGTGGTCGGCGAAGCCAGCACCGCCGACGAGGCGATTGCAGGAATCCGTGAGCATCTGCCCGATGTGGCCGTGCTCGATGTCCGCCTCGGCGAGGATGGACGCAACGGCATCGACGTCTGTCGGCAGATCACCACCGAGTTCCCCGACGTCCACGTGCTCATCCTCACCTCGTTCGACAGTGATCGAGCGATCGTCGACGCCGGCCTCGCCGGTGCGGCAGGTTTCATCCTCAAACAGATCCGTAGCAACGAACTGGTCGAGGCCATCCGCGGAGTTGCCGCTGGTCGCCAATACCTCGACGACGCCGAGGTGCGTCTGGCGAGCCGACGTCTGCGCGACAGTGAGGAGGGGCGTCTCGACGATCTCACCGCGCAGGAGCGCCGCATCTTCGACCTGATCGGCGAGGGATACACCAACCGCCAGATCGCCCAGGAGATGTACCTGGCCGAAAAGACGGTGAAGAACTACGTGTCGAACCTGTTGGCGAAGCTGGGGATGGCACGGCGCACCGAAGCTGCTGCTCTGGCGGCTCGTCTGGTCGAACGCCACCGCAACGAGATGTGAGCCGGTCGCCGGCGGCCGACGCGTCGCAGGTCAGGCTGGGACGTGCCAGTGCAGCTGGGTGCCAGCCGGATCGTTGGGGCCGACGGTGCAGCTCCCGCCGAGTTCGGCCGCCCGCCACATCATGTTCGACAACCCACCCGATCGCTTCGGCTCGTCGGGGATGCCGACACCGTTGTCGCTGATCCGCAGCGACAATCCGTCGATGACTCGTTCGATGTAGACATCGGCCGACGTGGCGCCAGCATGGCGGACGACGTTCGACAACCCTTCGGTGACCGTGGCCACCAGCTGATCGGCGATGAAGTCGGGCAGCGAGTCGATGTCGCCGACGAGTCGGAGCACCGGCTCGAATCCGAGGTGGCGAGACCGTTCGTGCAGCAGCTCGGTGATCTGGGCCGACAGTGTGCGATGTTCGCCGTGCTGGCCGAGCCGGAAGATGGCCGATCGCAGTTCGCGGATCGTGTCGTCGAGTTCGCTGATCGTTTCGGCGATGCGATCCGCCACGATTGTCGGACGCGCCGCGCCCTGCACAGCCTGCAGGCTCATGCCGGCCGCGAAGAGTCGTTGGATCACCATGTCGTGAAGGTCGCGGGCGATGCGCTGGCGGTCCTGCAGCATGGCCATCTGCGACGCAGACTCCTGACGTTCACTGACGTCACGAACCGTCGCGATCGTGTAGAGCACACCCTCGATGGTGCACGGGCTGAGGCTGATCTCGACCGGGAACATCTCGCCGGACGAATGCTGTGCGAACAGTTGCAGCCCTGCGCCCATCGGCCGGCTCGACGGTGTTGTGGCGAAGTCGGCGCGGTGCTGTGCGTGTGAGCGACGGTATTCGTGGGGAACCAGCTCGTCGATCGAGGATCCCACGAACTCGTCCTGGGTCTTGCCGAACAGCTTCCCGGCGACGGGATTGGCAACGCGGATCAGGCCGTCGGCGTCGACCAACAGCAAACCGTCGGGAGAGGAGTCGATCAATGCTCCTGCGAGCTCGGCGCGGTCCATCAGTACTTCATGTTATTGCAGGACGGGGTGAACGCTCGACAGCTCAGCCGTCGAGATGCGGTGGCCGCACCAACAGCACGGGGCAGGGAGCATGACGCACGATGGCCGCTGCCGTGCTGCCGACGACGAACCTCGACATCCCGGTGCGCCCCCGTGTGCTGGCGACGATCATCGACGCGTCGATCGACGACGCGAAATCGGCCACCTCGTCATGGACGTGTTTGCCGTGGAGCACCTCATATTGCACGGGATGCCCTGAGTTCTCGGCCAGCTTGCGGGCAAGTCGTGCCGGGTAAGCGGATTCGTTCACGTCGCCGGACACGTTGGCGTCGGCGGCGACCACCTCGACGATCCACGCCTCGCCACGGAGTTCGATCGCCCACGCCCCTGCCAGCGGCAGTACCGATTCAGACGCGTCGGAACCGTCGACGGTGGCGATGATCGGCCCACCGAGTCGGCTCTGTGTGACGTGTGGTCCCACCACGAGCACGGGGCCGAAGATGCGCCCGAGGAGTTCTTCGGTGACACTGCCGAGCAGCGCCGCCGAGCGGCCCCGGCCATGAGATGCCAACACCACCGTGACCTCGGGGTGTCGTTCGACCTCGTTGCCGATGACCTGCGCGACGCTCTCGGAGGCGACGCGAACCTGTGCGGTCACGGCAATACCCGCGGTGTCGTGCTGCTCGAGGCGTTCGACCACACGTGCTTCGGCGTCGGCGGCGTCGTGCTGGTCGAAGACGACCTCGATCAGGTCGATCGACGCATCGCTTCGTCGCGCGAGCGCCACGGCGACGTCAGCAGCACGCCACGACGCATCGGATCCGTCGACGGGAACGATCAAGTGTTGGACCATGGTGATTCCTCCACCTCGATCGTCGTTCGGCGTGGCCTCGGGGTCCAGGGCCCAATGTCACCGGTGCCGACTTTGCCGTGCGGGTCTTCGGGCCCTTGGTGACGCGCTGGTTGACGGGCATACTCGATGCCATGACTGCTCGCTGGATCGTTGGTATCGATGGATCGGACGCAGCGGTCGACGCCTTGCGTTGGGCGGTCGGAAATGGTGGGGGCCATGACGTCGAGATCACGGCGGTCGGCGCGTTCCACGTACCGGCGATCATGGCGGTGTTCGCCGCCAAGCGGGGGTTCGGTGTCGACGAGATGGGCCTGGCAGCCACGGCGGGTCACGACGTCGACGTGGCGATCGAGTCGGCAGACGATGCGAATGTGCATGCCTCGGTGGTGGAAGGCCAGGCCCAGCACGTGCTCGTCGATGCGTCGGTCGACGCCGACCTGATCGTGATCGGGCGCACCGGTAGCGGTGAACTGCGCCACCATCTGCTCGGCTCGGTGAGCCAGTACTGCGTCGCTCACTCGCATGCGCCGGTCGTGGTGGTTCCGGCGGGTTCGGCACCGAGCTCGTCGTCGATCGTCGTGGGATTCGATGGCAGCGATCATGCTGGCGAAGCGTTGCGCTGGGCACTCGACTTCGCCGGTGGCACCGCTCAGGTCCGTGTGATCGCGGCGATCGAGGTGGCGCCGTGGATCGACGTGGATCTCAGTCGCGAGCGATTCGGCAACGAGATCGAGCAAGAGGAACAACGCATCGTGGCAGCGCTCGACGCGATCGATCCCGACCGTCGCGCCGAGCGCTCGATCGTGATGGCCGGACCCCGCGAGGCCCTCGGCGACGCTCAGGACGGCGCCGACCTGGTGGTCGTCGGCTCGCGGGGTCGTGGAGTCATCGCTGCGGGGTTGCTCGGATCGGTGAGCACCTGGCTCGTCTTCGATGCGTCCGTTCCGGTGGTCATCGTCCCCGGTCGCTGAACGACCTCAGTCAGCGTCAGACGGTGCCCAGCCGAGCGAGTTGTCCGGTGAGGCGTCGTCGACGATGTGGTATCGACGACCGGTGACCACGGTGGGCTCGATGCGAACGAAGTTCGGCTTGTCCCAGGCGAGCCAGGGGAACAGGGGGAGATCCTCGGCGTCGAACACTTCCTGCATGCGCTCGACCGCCCGGGCTTCGCCCTTCACGACGACACTCCACGCCATGCGATCGCCGGGTTCGTAGCCGTCGATCTCGAAGGCCACCAACCGGTTGAGCACGGCGCCGGCCAACTTGGTTCCTGCGGCGCTGCGGAACACGATGCCCCTCTTGTCGACCACGAAGTTGATCGGGAAGATGTCGGGCTGACCTGCGATGTCGACGGCGAGGCGTCCAACGGCGGCGTGGTCGAGCAGTTCCCAGCAGTCGGACTCGCTCAGGATCTCGGTGGCTTGCTGTCGTTCGTCCATGTACTCATTCAAGCCGAACGGCCCCGCACGAAGCAGAGCCCAAGGTCATGGAGTTGCGGTCATGGAGTTGCGGTCATGGAGTTGCGGTTGCCGACTCTAGGATCGAGGTTGATGGCCGACACCGTTTCGTCTCCTCGCAGCATGCTCAGCTCGGGTCCGGTGATCGTGGGCGTCGACGGTTCGAGCAACGCCCAGCGAGCGTTGGCGTTGGCTGCCGAGATCGCCCGGCGGTTCGACCTCGACCTGGCGGTGTTCCATGCGATCGGGCTGATGACGGTGATCGATGGCGAGCACGTGCCGGCCGAAGGTCATCGCGACGATCTCGAACGGCTGCTCCGGCTCGAGTGGTGTGCGTCGCTGGCCGGCGACAGCGATCTGCGTTGGCGGGCCGAGATGGTCCATGGCAGCCCGGCCGATGTGTTGATGAAGATGGGGACCGCGCTCGACGCTTCGTTCGTGGTGGTCGGTTCGCGAGGTGTCGGCGACGAGCAGGCGCTGGGCAGCACGAGCCATCACGTGGTGCACCACTGCGACCGCCCGGTGGTCGTGGTGCCACCGGCCGACCGCACCGCCTGACGCCCGCATCGCCCGACCGGGTACGGTCCGGGCATGAGTGAATTCAGTGGTCGCGTCGCCATCGTCACCGGGTCATCGAGCGGGATCGGGGAACAGACCGCCCGTCGCCTCTCCGCGCTCGGTGCCACTGTGGTCGTCAACTCGGCATCGTCGGTCGAGGCCGGTGAGGCCGTGTCGGCATCGCTGCCGGGCGAGTCGTGCTACCAGCGTGCCGACATCAGCAACCAGGACGAGGCCCACGCGCTGGTCGACGACACCGTCGATCGCTACGGGCAGCTCGACTTCCTGATCAACAACGCCGGATGGACCACTCAGGTTCCGCACGAGAATCTCGACGACCTCACCGACGAGATCTTCCGCAAGACGTTCGACGTCAACGTGTTCGGCACCTGGTCGCTCACCAAGCGGGCGATTCCGCACCTGCGCAACTCCGACGACGCGAACATCGTCAACATCACCTCGATCGCCGGCCTGCGACCGGTCGGGTCGTCGATGGCGTACTCGATGACCAAGGCGGCACTGAACCACATGACGCTGCTGTTGGCGAAGAGCTATGGCCCGATCCGTGTCAACGCTGTGGCACCCGGCCTGGTGGCCACACCGTGGACCGAGGACTGGGATGCACTGCACGCCGCGATCGCGAAGATGGCGCCCGTGCCCCGTTCGGCGACACCCGACGACTGCGCCGAAGCGGTGCTCGCGTTGCTGCGCAACAAGTACACCACCGGCGAGATCTTCGTCGTCGACGGCGGTTCCACCCTCAAGATGTGAATCTCGATCGGGGTCTCGATCGGGGTCAGACCCCGATCGAGATTCATCGCTCGGGGGCGAGCGCGCGGAGCCATTCGGGGAGTCGGGTGGGGCGTCCGGCGGTGGTGACGCAGCCGTGCACGGTGACACCGGTGGCGTGTGCTCGAGCAACGCCGGCATCGTCATCGACGGTGACCAGGTACGCCATCTGGAACGTGGCGCGGGTGACGTCGGCAAGGCCGAGGTGCACGGTGACAGCGTCGTCGAATTCGAGCGGCTGGCGGTACTGCACGAACGCTTCGAGCACCGGCGATTCGAGGCCGGCGTCGCGCCACTCGGTGAACGGGTGGCCGATCGCACGCAGGTACTCGACCCTGGTCTCCTCGAAGTAGGCGAGGTAGTTGCTGTGATGCACGATGCCCATCGCATCGGTCTCGACGAAACGCACCCGGATCCGGTGGACGAACTCGTAGTCGTCGGGAGAGGTGGACGGATCGACGGACAGACGCACGCAGCGACCATACAAGTGCCCGACCCGAGTACCGGACCTGCGGGCCCGTTCCCTACAGTCGTTCCCGTGACGCCGGCAGTCGTGGCACTCCAAGACCTGGGGATCGCCCACACGATCCATGAATACGATCGTGGCGACGACCTGCGCGACTTCGGGCGAGAAGCGGCCGACGCGCTGGGGCTCGACCGCGATCAGGTGTTCAAGACGCTGGTGGTGGTGGCCGACGACGACGAACTGGTGGTGGCCATCGTGCCCGTCAGTTGCCAGCTCTCGATGAAGCGTGTCGCCGCTGCGGCGGGTGCCAAGAAGGCAACGATGTGTGACCCTGGCGTTGCCGAGCGATCGTCGGGCTACGTCGTCGGCGGGATCAGCCCGATAGGCCAGCGCAAGCAACTCCGGACCCTGATCGACGAAACCGCCGAACTGTTCGACGTCGTCTACGTCAGCGGCGGCAAGCGGGGCATGGACATCGGTCTGGCACCCGCTGACCTGATCGCCGTGCTCGACGCGATCGTGGCGCCGATCACCGCCTGACGAGAGGTCGCCGAGAAGCGGGTGTGGCGAAGAGAGCGTGATCGACCGGGCTCAGCGCGCCGGGTGGCGCATGAGCGCCTCGATGCGCGCAACTCGGGTGCGAGCTGGCGGATGCGAGGCGGCGAGGCGCGCTCGCCAGCCGATCGGCCGGCGACCCGTGCCGTGTGCCATCAGTTCCCGGAGCGCGCTTGCCAGCTCGGGTCCGAAACCCATGCGCACCGCTCGCCGGTCGGCTTCGAACTCCGACGAATGACTCACGAGATTCGCCAGGGCGTCGCCGCCGCGCAGTGCCGCAATGAAGAACCACGACAGGGCGTGCATCAACAACGCGACGACCGATCCGAGCGCAGCAACGATGGGCGACCGCTGGCCGAAGCTGCCGGCCGACGCGCGACCGACGTTCTCGAGGAAGAACCCGACTCGCGCGAGCAGCACCACCGGTACCGACAGCCAGTGCCCGATCGTGATCGCCACGGTGTGCAAGCCGAGGTGGTGGCTCAGTTCGTGAGCGAGCACGCCGCGTAGCTGGGCCTGGGTGAGGTCGTGGACGGCGAAACTGGTCACCAGCACCAGGTGCCCGCCGCAGGCGAACGCGTTCAGTTCGTCGGTCGGCAGCACGCGCACCACGTAGCGGCTGAGGGGGAGCCCGTTGGCCTGGGCGATCTGATCCCACAGCGGTTCGATGATCGCAGCTTCGTCGTCGGTCGGCCGACGAGCGCGAAGCAGCGGGGTGAGCACGAGTACCTGGATCGGACGGACGAACAGCAACAGCCCAGCAGTTGCGAATGCGACCACCATCCACCAGTACCGCACGCCGGTGAGCCACCCGAACGGCAGCCAGATCATGAACAGGGCGAGCAGCGTGAAGGGAGCGATGGCGACCACTGGCATGAACGCCCAGACGGCCCCTCGTTCCACGCTCCGGGCGCCATGGCGTGTTCGCATCGCGGTGGTAACGATACGCACAGTGACGCACGGTCGGTGGCGGTCTGGTGTTGTTCAAGATCTGTTCAGGCTGTCACCTGGCCACCGCTGCTCGCAGTACCTTCAGCAGCAGTCACCGGGCCGGAGCCAGGCGGCCGGTCGAACAGGAGCCCGGGTGCAAGAGTCAACAACCACAGCGCAGACGCACGAACACCAGCAGGTGGTGCGCTCTCTGCTCGACGACGCCGCACGCTGTCGCACCGCCGATCCTGAGCGGTCACGCCAGCTGGCACTCGATGCCAGAGTCCTTGCCCGCAGCCACGTGCAGCCCGAGTTCGAAGCCGAGGCGCTGTATCACCTCGCGTCGATCGCTCATCAGCGAGGTCGTTCGGAGTACGCCTTTGCGCTGGCGACCGAAGCAGTCGAGTTGATACACGCCGACGAGATGAGCCTCACGCTCGCCTGGTCGTTGCACCTGATCGGTGTCGTGCACTACCAGGCCAGCAACTACCCGGCGGCGCTCGAGAACTGCCTTCGCGCGTTGCAGGTGTATCGAGCGACCGAACACGATGTCGATGAGGGTCGCATCCTGCACACGGTGGCAGCCGTGTACCAGTCGATGGCCGACTACGACCGGGCGATCAGCACCTACGAGACCGCGCTGGCCGTGAACGAAACCTGTGCCCGGCCTGATGTGGACGCCATGGTGCTCGGCAACCTGGCGCGCATCCACGGTCGCCGCGGCGAGTTCGCCGTGGCCGTCGAGTTGGGTCGTCGAGCGATGCTGCTGGCACGCGCTGACGCACCACACCTCGTCGGGAATGTGCTTGCCGACCTGGCCGAGGCGCACGCAGGCCTGGGTGATCTCGCCGAAGCCCACGCATGTTTCGACCAGGCGCGATCCAACTGGCGCGAACAGGCTGCGTCTGGTGTGGAACTGTCGGTCGCCGAGCAGTTCGCCGTGATGGTCTCGGAGGGACGTGTGGCGCTAGGCCGTGACAGCCTGGACGAAGCGATCGGGTCGTTGCTCGCCGCACTCGATCTGGCCGATCGCACCGATCACCGCGAACTCGAACTGGAACTCCACGACCTGCTCGCCGTGGCGTACAAGCAGGCCGGCAGGCTGGCGGAAGCGCTCGAACATCGCGAGCGGCATTTCGCCTTGCATCGCGAGATCTTCACCGACGCCGCCGACTTGCGGGCGCGGACCGTGCAGGTCGCTCACGACAACGAGAACGCCCGGCACCTCGGCCAGATCACGCGTCTCACGACGTCGGGTCTCGTGGCTGGATACGCCGCAGAGCACACCGACGTCGACGCGTACCACCTCGAGGCCTACGAGCGCCTGGCCGCACTGGCCGAAATGCGCGGGGGTAACACGACCAGGCACACCAGCGGTGTCGGCGACCTTGCCGCCGAGATCGGCCATGCGATCGGCCAGCAGCCCGAGTGGTGCGAGCGACTGCGCCTTGCGGCTCGGCTGCACGACATCGGCAAAGTGGCGGTGAACGACCGGTTGTTGTTGAAACCCGGTCCGCTCACCGTCGAGGAATTCGACGAGATCAAGCAGCACGCCGTGTTCGGTCGACAACTGCTGTCGGGCGTGTCCACCGCCCTGTTCTCGCTGGCCGCCGAAGCGGCGTGGTCACACCACGAGTGGTGGGACGGCTCGGGCTACCCGAACGGTGTCGCAGGCAGGGCGATTCCGCTCTCGGGTCGAATCGTGGCGATCGCCGATGTGTTCGACTCGCTGGCAACCCGCCGGGTGTACAAGCGCGAGTGGACTCGTGACGAGGCCGCCCGCTTCGTGATGTCCGGTTCGGGCTCACAATTCGATCCCGAACTCGTCGAGGCCTTCGTGACCGTGCTCGCCGCCCGGTACCCCGACCTCGACACCGGCCTCGACACCGGCCTCGACACCGGCCTCGACACCGGCCTCGACACCGGCCTCGACACCGGCCTCGACCTCGACGGCGCGTAACTCCGTCAGCGAAGCGCGTTGACCACCCAGCGCCGCACGAACTCGGCGAGGTCGTCGACAGTGATGGCCTCGCCCAGTCGCCCGTTGCGATACGAGTTCGAGAACGACGACACCGTTCCGAGCACGCCGACAGCGATCAGGTCGGAGGGTGCATCGGTGATGGTGCCGGTGCGCTGGCCCTCCTCGACGAGGCGGCGCACGTCGTCGAGGTACACTCCGGCGCCCTCGGCGAGCACGCCGGCGACCTCGGGGTCGCTGCGCTCGACGTCGAGGAGCGCGAAGTACGCGGCGTGGTCGGCCATGAAGCGCACGCTCGCCTCGGCGCCATCGGCGATGCGGGTGACTGCGTCGGCCGTCTGATCCATACCGGCGCCCTGGGCGCGGCGGAGGCGGAGACGCATCGTGCGCACCAGTTCGGCGAACAGCGCACCTTTGGTCGGGAAGTACCAGTAGAAGAGGCCTTTGGCGACACCGGCTGACTGACAGATGTCGGCGATGCGGGTGGCCGAGTAGCCGCGGGCGGCAAAGAGTTCGCCGGCGGCGTCGAGGAGCTGCTGTTTGCGTTCCAGGCCATGCTCGGTGTGCTGGCGCTCGTCGGCCGCCTTGAGGTGTGCGGTGTCGAGACCTTCGGCGCCGGTGGTGGTGGTGGTCACCGCGACAGTCCAACCGATACTTGACCCGCCGGTCAAACCGGCCGGTCGGTGGCCGCTGAACACACCCAACTACTCTGCTCTGCGATGGCCGCCACCCGCGACGAGCGCATCGCCTCCCGAACCCGCAACGACAAGTGGCAGAACGTGCCGTTGCGCATCGAGATGGACGAGTGCATCAACTGTGACGCGTGCCTTCGCCACTGCCCGCCGCACTTCGGGGCGATCTTCAACCACGGTGCCGACGTGATCATCCTGCCCGAGCTCTGTAGCGGCTGCGACAAGTGTCTGCCCGTGTGCCCGGTCGACTGCATCTACCCGGATCCCGACTGGCAGGCCACCGCCGTCCCCGACGACTGGTGGGCCGAGCCCAACGGTCCCGACGACCCGTACCAGTAGCTTTGCGGCCATGAGTTCGCCTGTCGTACTGCCAGAAGCCGAACCGATGTCGCACGAGGGGTCCACTCGCACCGGCGTGCTGGTGATCCACGGCTTCACCGGCAATCCGTCGTCGATGCGCGGCATCGCCGAGGCGATGGTGGCGCTCGGTCACCACGTCGAGATGCCACGCCTGCCCGGCCACGGCACCACCGTCGAGGAGATGGTCACCACCGGCTGGGCCGACTGGACCGGCGAGGTCCGTGCTGCGCATGGCCGACTCGCCGACCGGGTCGACGAGATCGTGGTGATGGGCCTCAGCATGGGTGGATCGCTCACGCTGTGGTCGGGTTTCGAGCTGGCCAACGTGGTAGGCCTCGTGTGCGTGAACCCGGCGACAGCCCCGCAGGACCAAGCGGTGCTCGACATGATCCAGGAGATGGTCGACGACGGCACCGAGATCGCACCGGCGATCGGTGGCGACATCGCCGATCCCGACGTACAGGAGAGCTCCTACGACGGTGCTCCGCTGCGGCCGCTGCTGTCGTTCATGCGTGAGGGGCTGATGCCGATCACCGACCGCTACGGCGAGTTGACCGTGCCGCTGCTGCTGATCACCTCCCGCCAGGACCACGTCGTCGAGCCAGCCAACAGCGAGCACCTTGCGTCCACCTACGGCGGCGACGTCGAACACGTCTGGCTCGAACGCAGCTACCACGTGGCCACCCAGGACTACGACGCCGCCGACATCGAGCGCATGGCCGGCGAGTTCGTCGCCCGCGTCGCGGCGAGCTGACGGAGCTGCTCATGCTGGCATCGATTCTCGCCTCCATTCCGAGCCCGTCGTTCAACTCGATCGACATCGGGCCACTCAGCCTGAACCTGTACGGGCTGATGATCGCGCTCGGCGTGGTCGCAGCCGTGTGGCTGTTCGGTCGGCGGTTGGAGGAGCGTGAGATCGGCACCCGCGACGACGCCAGCTCGATCGCGATCTGGGCCGTGATCGCCGGAGTCATCGGCGCCCGGCTCTACCACGTGGCCACCGACTGGGGTCTGTTCGCCGACGACCTCGGTCGCATCCCACAGATCTGGAAGGGCGGCCTCGGCATTCCGGGCGGACTCATCCTCGGCATCCCGGTCGGGTTGTATCTCGCGAAGCAGCGAGGCATCCCGATGGCCACTGCTGCGACATGTGCGGCCCCGGCAATCCCGCTCGCACAGGCCATCGGGCGGTGGGGCAACTACTTCAACCAGGAACTGTTCGGTCGTCCCACCGATCTGCCGTGGGCGCTCGAGATCGATCCGATCCACTTCGACACGACGGTCTACGCGGTCGGCACCACGTTCCACCCGACGTTCCTGTACGAGTCGCTGTGGAGCCTCGGGCTGTGTCTGCTCCTGATCTGGATCGACAAGCGGTTCCGCCCGGCGCCGGGCCAGCTGTTCGTGATGTACATCATCGGCTACGGCATCGGCCGGTTCTGGGTCGAGGGATTGCGCATCGACCGCGCCGACGAGCTCGTCGGGCTTCGGTTGAACCAATGGGTCGCCGTCATGGCCGTCGTCGGTGGTGGCGTCGTGTTCGCATGGATGCGTCGCCATCCGATCCCCGAGCCGGTCATCGAGATACCGCTCGACGAGGAACCCGGGCTCGACGAGGTGCTCCCGGAACATCTGCTCCCGGAACATCTGCTCGGCGAGGATCTGCTCGCAGACGAGGATGATGTCGAGCGTTCAGGCGGGGAGTCGAGCGCCTGACTTCGTGTCGAACAGGTGCACCCCAGCGGTTCGGGGCACCAGGCTCACGTTGTCGCCACTCTGCAGTAGTCCGAGCCCGTCGGTGCGGGCCACGATCTCCTTGTCGGTGCCGTCGGCGACGCAGTAGAGGAACGCCTCCGAGCCGAGTTCCTCGACGAACTCGACCGTGGCGTTGAGGCCGCCGCCGGCCCGGATCTCGAAATCGTTCGGACGGATCCCCACGGTGACCGCCGCCGACGTCAGCGCTTCGAGCTGTTCGGGCGTGAGTGTGACGCGTAGCGAACCGTAGGTGGCATCGGTGCCGTCGATGGTCGACAGCAGCAGGTTCATCGCCGGCGATCCGATGAACCCCGCGACGAACTCGTTGACCGGTTTGGTGAACAGCTCGCGCGGTGGTGCGCACTGCTGCAAGATGCCGTTGTTCATCACTGCAACCCGGTCGCCCATGGTCATTGCTTCGATCTGGTCGTGGGTGACGTACACGGTGGTCACGCCGAGCTGGCGCTGCAGCGCGGCGATCTGCGTGCGTGTCTGCACACGGAGCTTGGCGTCGAGGTTCGACAGCGGTTCGTCCATCAGGAACACCTGCGGCTCACGCACGATCGCGCGTCCCATCGCCACCCGCTGACGTTGCCCACCCGAGAGCTTGGCGGGTTTGCGTTCGAGCAGTTCCCCGAGGTCGAGGATCCTCGCTGCTTCCTCGACCCGTGCCCGACGCTCCTTCTTCTTCACCTTCTTCACCTTGAGGTGGAAGCCGATGTTGTCGGCCACGGTCATGTGCGGATACAGCGCGTATGACTGGAAGACCATCGCGATGTCGCGGTCCTTCGGCGCGATGTCGGTGACGTCGCGGTCGCCGATGAAGATGTGCCCGTCGTCGACCGGTTCGAGCCCGGCGAGCATCCGCAGAGTCGTCGACTTGCCGCAACCCGATGGTCCGACGAGCACGAGGAACTCGCCGTCGCCGATCTCGAGATCGAGAGCGTCGACCGCTGGCGCGTCGGTTCCCGGATAGGTCCGGCTCGCTTGTTGGAAGGTGACGGTGGCCACGCGCTGCTCCTGGTGTCGTGGGACGTCGGCTCCGATCCCGCTGCAGTCACCATCATGGCCGGTGACCCGGTGCCCCGGAGGCATCTCGCCCACCCGATCCGCTGGTGCAGCGGCTCTGACTGCCTGACGCGTCCGCGGGCCGGGCGCGCCTCGTCGGTGGCAACCGTCTGCACGTCGTCGGTGGCGTGCAAGCCCAGTAGCACTTGTGCTACCGTGTTGTCATGGACAGTGTCGGTCTGCGTGAACTTCGTCAAGACGCGTCAGAACTGGTTCGACGCGTCGAGAGTGGTGAACAGATCGAGATCACCGTCGCTGGACGACTCGCTGCTCGAATGGTCCCAGTGAGCTCGAAGCGGTGGCAGACCTGGGACGCAATTGCTGACCTGTTCAGTGGGCCAGCCGACGAGCACTGGCAACGAGACCACGATCTCATCGACCAGTCGATCAGGAACCCATGGGACGACGCGTGAAGGCGCTGCTCGATACCAGCGTGCTGATCGCCACAGGCGTTCCCACCCTCGACGGTGAACTGGCCATCAGCGCAGCGTCACTCGCCGAATTGCACTTCGGTGTCATGGTGACCGCTGACGACGAAACGCGAGCGGAACGGCTGCGACGCCTGACCATGCTGCAACGCAGTTTCGATGCACTCCCCATCGACGACGACGTTGCCGCCAGCTACGGGCGCCTCGCCGCCGCGGTGGCCGGCATCGGACGCCGACCTCGGTCGCGTGCATTCGACCTGTTGATTGCTGCGACTGCCCACGCCCACGATGCCCGCTTGTACACACGAAACGCCGCAGATCTCGTCGGTCTCGAGGACCTCGTGGAAATCGTGGCGATCTGAGAGCAAGAGTCGACGAGATCGGTTTCGATCGCGGCGACCATCAACCAACGCCGTGTGCACGACCGGTAACGGGGATCGGCTGTCACTGGCATTTCAGACGGCCCTCGGATCATTGATCGAATCCGACCTCGAGGCGGAAAACCATCCGCACGACGGTCGCCATCCGAGACGGCCTCCCGGCCGACGTTGCGAGCCGGCAGTGTTGGTGCTTGGCGGATTCGGGTGTTCCCGCACCTCACCTTTCAGGCACGAGGTCGAGGCAAGGCACCGCTCGCCATGGGATGCCTGCTCGTGCAAACAACGCCGGGACTCGGTCGGGTCGCAGGGGAATCGCGTGACGTCGGTGTGGGCACCATTCGGGGAGATCGGTGGATTCCCGATCGTGCGCCTCGACCACGTGTCGCTGGTGGGCCGTGCGCGAAGTGTGCGGGCTCGTCAGGTCCCTGCGAGTCCGAGGAACACGACGAGCACGTGCGACAGCCTGATCATGTCGTCGTCGTTCAGGTGGCCGATGCATTGGCCCAGCTCGGAGCGGGGGATTGTCGTGATCTTGTCGATCATCAGTCGACTCGATCCGCTGATGCCGGTCACCTCGTCGGCCTCGGCGAACTGCGGCGATCTGCGGCGATCTGCGGCGAACTGCGGCGATCTGACGTCGGGGACCCAGATCTGAATCGGTCGTAGTCCCTGTTCGCGGAGTCGTTGACGGTGGGCCCGGACGCGATTGGCGGTGGGTGACGATGATTGACGACGGACCATGAGCTCGATGGAGTGGGCGCGGACGAGTCGGCCGAACATCGCTTCATCGACGGTCCCCTCGTCGAGTCGCTGCAGGTCCGACCGACCTCAGCCGATCGTGCGCCAAGCACGCTCGATCTCGACGGCGTCACGGTTGGCCCTGACGTCGTGGACTCGCACTGCCCACACACCGCTCGCGGCGGCGAGTGCGGTCACGGCGCTCGTAGCGACATCACGCTCCTCGACGGAGCGGGGCTCGTGCGTGACCATGTCTTGGAGGAGGCTGCCCAGAAATCGCTTTCGCGACGCCCCGATCAGCAACGGTCGGCCGAGCGATGCCAGTTCCTCGAGACGGCGCAGCAACGCCCAGTTGTGGTCGGCGTTCTTGGCGAATCCGATACCCGGATCGAGCACCACCCGCGCCGGATCGATACCTGCGTCGGCGCAGGCCCGCAGGCGCCCATCGAGTTCCCCGCGCACTTCGACCACGACATCGTCATACGTCGCGAATTCGGCCATGCGCCCACTCGATCCACGCCAGTGCATGCAGACGAACGGCACGGTGTCCTCGGACACCGTGCGCAGCATCGACGGGTCGGCCAGCCCCCCACTCACGTCGTTCACGATCGCTGCCCCCGCGTCGACTGCACGTCGGGCCGTGTCCGCGTTCATCGTGTCGATGCTCACCGGGATGCCGTCGGCGACGAGCGTCCGCACCGCGGGCAGGACCCGAGCCTGTTCCTCCTCGACCGAGACGCGATGGGCGCCTGGTCGGGTGGACTCGCCGCCGACGTCGACGATGTCGGCACCAGCGTCGTACAGATCGCGACCGTGCTGCGCGGCGCGTCCCGCATCGAGGAACCGGCCACCGTCGGAGAAGCTGTCAATGGTGATGTTGAGCACGCCCATCACGAGGGTGCGGTCGAGCCCGCACAGCGATGGCGGCAGGCCGGCAGGCGCGGCGGAGCGGGGCATCAGGACCAGCAGTCGTTCCGAACGAGTTCGTCGAGTCCGACGCGCGGCCGCTTGAGCGGGCTGTCGGGGTGATCCTCGACCGGGTACCCGAACGTGACCACCATCGACATCGACCAGTCGTCCGGCAGCCCGACCGCGGCGTGGACCCGATCGGGGTGATGGAGCGTGACCGGGCAACTGCCGACACCGTCGGCGTGGGCGGCGATCATCATGTTCTGCGCCTGCCGACCGACATCGAACGGCCGTTCCTGACCGATCGGTGTCGCCACGCCGATGATCACCGCAGAGCCGCCGATCCACGACGAGAAGTCACCAGCATCGGCAAGTGCATCCTGCACGGCCTGGTCGGTCACGACGAGGAGGCGGTTCGACTCGAAGTTCTTCGCGCTGCCGGCCATCCTGGCGGCCTGCAGGATGCGGCCGAGCACGTCGTCGGGGATCGGCTGGTCGAGGTACATCCGCAGGTCCCGCTTTGCGATGATCGCTTCGTATGGTGTCATGCCGGAGTGTCTCACCCGTGGCGCCTGTCCGCGAAAGGCGGAGACCCATTCGCCGCGCCGTACGGACAGCCCCGACTGAGCGAACCTGCACGCAGGCCGTCGCCCGAGACGAGATGACCGATGGGCTGGTGCCTTGAGACATCGCCAGGAGGGTCCCGAAGTCGGTGTCACCAGAAACGATGACCCGATCCTCACGCTTGGCGAGTAGCAGAAGCTCGATGTCTTCGGCTCGCTCGAGGCCGCGTTCGAGGTGTGAACTGCATCGTGTCCATGATCGCGAAGCAACGAGGCCAATCGTGGTGAGCGATTTTGATCGATGAGGAACTTCACGCCGAGGCTTGAAGCAGGATCTCACGATCCGACACTGCGTCAGCGGCGAACCGCGAGGCAGCGGCGACGTCATCGGCTTCCAACGGCGGAAGCTCGTCGACGATCTCCTGCACCGAGAGCCCACCCGCCACCATGTTGACCACGGTGGCCACCGGGATACGAAGCCCGCGAAGGCACGGAACGCCGCCCATCACCTTCGGGTCCACGGTGACCCGACTCATCGGTGTGGCGGACCGCCAGTTCGAAGCCCAGGCTCACGCGAAGCAACGCCAGGAGAGCCGCCACGGCGATCGCATCGATCTCCGAACCAGGTCGAGCACGCGTACTAGGGGCATGCCGCCCGACACGGTTCAAGTAGCCCTGGATCGGCGGCCGCATGCCTGCTGGTAGCTCAGCGTCGTGACGGCCGTGGTGCCGGTAGCGCCGTCGGCGGCCGCCATCACCAACGAAGCAGATGCGACGAGTCGCACGCGCCAACGTGGCGCCTCAGACCAGTTCGTCGAGGCGATCGGTGCCGGCAATCTCTGCTGCCGCAGCAGCCGCGTCGGCGTCGTCGAGCAGCGATCGGCCTATCCACAGGGGCACGATCTGGCTTACGGCGAATGTGAGCCCGGCGATGACGATCAGTACTCGCATGAGGCGCACGTTGTCGGCCAGGTCGGACTGCGTCGACGTGGCGAGCATCCGGGCGTCGTCGACGCTCGTGCGGTACTGATCGACGAGGGCGTCGCTGTCGGCGAGGTCGGCACTGACCGTTTGGACCGACGATGTGAGCCGGTCGAGTTCGGCCTGCAGTTCGCCGGCGGAGTCGGTGAAGTCGGTCAGGCTCTGCGCCGTGGTGTCCAGCTGTGCAGGGAGGGGGTCGAGCGCGTCGGCGACGTTCGCGAAGGTTTCACCGAGACCCGCCGAAGGGTCGTAGTCCGGACCGAACGGGATGTTGGAGAGCGCACCGAGTACCCCGTCGATGTCACTGCCGACATCTTCGAGCGAGCGCACGGCTTGTGCCGCCTCGTCGATCGATGGTCCGATGGTGTCGGCGAGATCGGCGATATCGACGATTGCGGTCGTGCCGGCGTCGAACGAGCCCGACACGGCAACGAGCGTGCCCGCCAACGCATCGACCGCCTGGGTGGTCGATGCGAGCACGTCGGCGGCGAGATCGATCGTGTCGTCGACGGCGTCGAGCGTCTCGATCGTCACCTCGAGGCTGTCGTCGGTGGCCGAACCCAGTTGCCCCACGAACAGCCAGCTCGACACGGTGCTGGCGATCGCGATGAGTACACCGACAAGACCGACGACGATCATCAAGCGCCCCATCCGTCGCATCGCCTCGGCCGACCGCCACCGATCTCGCAGACGCCGCCGCTTCACGGGATCGGGATCGGGATCGGCGTTCGGGTCAGTGACGGGGTCGGACCAGTTCATCGCACCCTCAGCTGACGTCGCATGAGGAACGAGGCAGCGATCCCGAACGCCACCGTCGTTGCGGCCAGGCCGATCAGGTCGAACACGCTCGGGTCGATGCCGCGGAGCATCACGTCGCGGAAGAGTCGCGTCCCGTACGAGACGGGCAACAGCCACGAGAGGAGCTTCACCGGGTACGAGAACGCATCGAGGTCGAGGAAGAAGCCCCCGAAGAACAGCCCCGCCAGCAGTGCGAGCATCGCGAACTGGACGGCCTGCACCCCGGTCTTCGCGAGCAGCGACAACGTCAGGCCGAAGCCGATCGACGCCGCAAGCAGCCCGACGCCGCCGACAGCAAGCCAGCCGAGACTGCCGCGCATCGGAACGTCCAGGAGGTACACGATCGCCGCGAGCAGGGCGGCGCCCACGGTCGATCCGACGAGCAGGAACGCCAGGTACTTGCCTGCCAACACCCTCCCCGCATCGACAGGCCCGACGCGGTACACCTCGAACAGACCGAGAGCCCGGTCGGACACGAGGCTCATCGCCGCGAACGTGAGCACCATGTGCTGCAGCAGCAGAGCGACGGCCGCCGGGGCGAAGAAGTCGTTGACGTTGACCGGATCGCGCTGCAGGTTCGCGGTGTCGCTGTCGAAGGGGCGAACCACGACACCGGGGTCGATCGTCGTCGCCGTCTCCGACACCGTTTCGACCTGGGTGAGCAGGCCGGCGAGCGCCTCGACGTCGGCGTCGTCGATCGATGCGGCGTCGGTGCCGAGCGTTGCGACCAGCTCGTCGAACTCCGTCGTCTGATCGTCGAGTTCAACGAGCGCGGCCATGGTGGGTTCGTCCGCGCCGAGACTGTCGGCGAGTTCGAGCGACGTGTTGGCCATCGTGCCGATATCACCTGTTGCCACCTGCAGATCGGCGAGCGCGGCCGCAACCTGTTCAGCGTCACTGCGCTCGACGGCACCCGCGAGCGCGTCGATCTGCCCGCCCGCGCGCTCGACCGACTCGGCCAACGGAACAAGGCTGTCCTGGGCCCGACCGACGACCTCCTCGAGCACCCGTGCGTTCAGCTCCATGACGGCGACCTGCGCCGACACATCGACGGCCACCTGCTGGATCGGGTCGATCTTGTCGTGGAGGACGGAGATGCGGGCCTGTTCGCCGCTCAGCACACTCTCGATCGGGTTCGGCGGAAAGACGACGATTGCGTCGATCTCGCCGTTGCGTAGTCGTTGCTCAGCGTCCACGAGGTCGTTGGAGTAGCCGGCGCTGAGGACGTACTGCCGCAGCTCGTCGGTGAACTGATCGAGCGACTCTTCGTAGATCGATTCCGTCGGCCCGACGAACGCCGTGCGCAACACGGATTGTTCCTGGTCGTAGCCGATACCGAACAGCAACAGGATGACGAACGGCCCGGCGACGAGCACCAACAGCAGGCGGGGCTGGCGGAGCAGGGCGACGGTCTCCTTGCGGAGGAATCCGCCGATCTGCACAGAGCGGCGCGCCTTGCGGGTGCGGCCGTAAGGGGCGCGTGTCCTGCCGAACGGCACTTGGCCGGACGAGGTTGGATTGGCCGAGGTTGGATTCGACGGCGTCTGTTCGGCCGGGGTCTCGGTGGTGGTCACGACGGCTACCGTTCGCCGACGAGCTCGATGAACGTCTCGTCCCAGTCGTTGGGCACTTCGCCCGAGTCCCCCACACCGACACCGAGTTCATCGAGACGGGCGAGAATGGTCGGGAGCACCTCCGATGCGTGGTCGGCAACGAGACGTAGTCGCGAGGCGTCGACCGCATGGACGTCGGTGACGCCCGGGATGTCGGTCAAGGCGTCGATCGTTCGTTGTTCGACGATCGTGGACAGCGTCACCGTGAACACGTCACCGCCGAATGCGAGGCGCCGCAGGTCATCGGGCGTGCCGACGGCGACCACCCGACCCTCGTCGAGCACGACCACGATGTCGCAGTGCGCCGCCTCGTCGACGTGCTGAGTCGTCACGATGACGGTCCGACCGAGGTCGCGGAGGAGGCGGAAGTGGTCCCAGATCTGGCGGCGCAGCAGCGGGTCGATCCCTGCGGTCGGCTCGTCGAGGATGAGTACTGGCGGGTCGTGGATGAGCGCCGCAGCGAGCGCGAGCCGGCGCTTCATGCCGCCGGAGGAATCGCGAACGAGTTTGCGTTCCTCACCCGTCAGACTGACCAGTTCGAGGACGTTGCGCACACGGCGTCGACGACGCCAACGGACACCGTTCAACGATGCATGGAAGTTGAGGTTCTCCGAGAGTGTCAGGTCGTCGAACAGCACTGCTGATTGCGGAAGGTAGCCGATGGCCGTGCGCATGGCGGTCGGGCGTTCTGCCGGATCCTCACCGAGGACGGTGACGCGACCCTCGTCCGGGCGGAACACGCCAGTCGCCAGCCGCACGGCAGTCGTCTTGCCGCACCCTGATGGTCCGATCATGCCCAGGATCGTGCCGGCCTCGACCTTCACGTCGAGCCCCTTCACGATCCAGCGGTCGTCGAACTGCTTGCCAGCGCCGTCGTAATGGATCGTGAGCGGCCGACCGTCGTGCGTCGCGCCAGCCGGGGCGTCGCTCACGACGGCAGCAGTAATCCGTCGACGACGTGGATGACGCCGCCACCCACTTCGATGTCGGTGGTGACGACGACGACATCGCCGATCATCACCGTGTCACCGTCGACCGTCACCGGCAGGTTTTCACCTGCGCGCGTGTCGACCGAGGCCGCCGTCGTCAGGTCGGTTGCCAGCTGGGTGCCGTAGAGCGAGTGGTTGCGGAGCGTTTCGAGGATCTGAGCCGGGTCGCTGAGCAGGTCCGCCATGTCGTCGGCCGACAGCGACGTGAACGCCTCGTCGTTGGGCGCGAGGAATGTGAACTCGCCATCGCCGACCAGTTCGGCGACGTCGATCTGATCGACGATGCCGGCGGCGCTGTCCAAGCCGTTGTCGCGCAGCGTCTGGGCGAGATCGGCGGAGCTCGAATCGGCCTCGTCGACGACATCGTCGACTACGGAGTCGACGTCGCCTTCGAGCGCAGTCACGTCGACTGTGCCGTCGCCGAGATCGACCGCAGCGTTGTCGGAACCGCAGGCCGCGAGGACGGCGACGATCAAGGTTCCCGCTGCGATGGTGCCGCGGAGTTTCAGACGCCGAGCCTCAGATTTGGTGTGCATGATGGTTCCCCTTCCTGGCAGCTCTCTGCCGATTAGGGAATCGACATACCCCACCGGTGGGGCCACGAAACCGTTTGCACGGTTGTTGCACGGTTGTTGCACGGTTGTTGCACGGTTGCTGCACGGTTGCTGCACGGTTGCTGCACGGTTGCTGAACGGTTGCAGTGCCCCACCGTCGAAAGCCTGACGGCGATCGTTGCCGCCGACCCCGGATGCGTCACGGCCGATTGCCGGCACGGCCCAGCACGAACTCGTTGAACCGTGATCATGTGCGGGCGAACACTGAGCAGCCGCTCGCCAATCGTCTACGAGACGCTCATGGCCGACAGCCGACCGATGCCGGAACTGGGCGGGTCCCACGGAGTGCATTCCCGCCGTCGATTCGCAGCGCCCCCCAACTGTCAGTGGGGGCACTCCAGCGACGGCGCCGTACAGTTGCAGTGGTGTCGGCAGCAGATCTGGGTCCTCGGAAGCTGGGATGGGCAGCCCGTCCGCCTGAACCAAGGTGGCGTCAACAACCCACGCTTCTGTAGGCCGCAGGCACGCTGAGTCGAAGACGTGCCGCTCGTTGCAGCGAGACGGCAAGCGGCAGGTATGGATCCGCCGCGCGAGCCGTGGCATCATCCTTCGATGGCTGACCAGTCGAATCGCGAGCAGTCCAGACGCCGGATCGAGGTCGCGTTCGCTTTCGCCGAGGATGTCGTCTATGCCGGGATCGCGTTGCTGCTCGTCGTTGCAGCGGGTGTGCTGTTGGTCGTCGCCGGCGGCGAGCTATTCAAGATGCGGGACGGCCTTTCGACGGATCCGATCGTCGAGGTGCTCGACACGCTCCTGCTGGTGTTCATCATCGTCGAGCTGCTGTCGGCGGTGCGCCAGACGGTCCTGAAGCGGAAGCTCATCGCCGAGCCGTTCCTGTTGGTCGGGATCATCGCGTCGATCAAAGAAATCGTCGTGCTGTCGGTGAAGGCGGCAGATGCGACCGACACGGGAGAGTCGTTCGACAATCAGTTGGGGCTCATCGGCGTGCTCGGCGTCGTCGTACTGCTCCTTGGGGCGACAGCGTTCCTTCTGCGCCGCAAGGAGCGCGAACCGGCCGAGGGCGCCCAATCCTCGACGTCGCCGACCTGAGGCGCGAGCGCACCGGAGAGTCGTGCGTCGTCGCGCACCCCAGCGAAGCGCCAGCTGCGGTGACGACGAGCCCAACGGCACTCACTGCGACGCCCCTCCAGCTGTTCGACTTCGTTCAAGATTGCGATGTCGCCGAGCTGACGCTCGTCAACGGTCATGGCTCCATCCTCACCGAGGGGCACTCCACAGTTGGATGGCTCCCGTCGAAGGCGCCTCGGCCGGTTCCGCGTGGTCAACTGGAGCGGTGTCACAGCTGGTTCACCTCCACGGGGCAACGTTCGACGTCGTTGTCGACGTCGCTACCGCCACACCCACGGTCGTCCACTGGGGTCAGCCCCTCCGTGATTCACCCGACCTCGACGCGCTCGATGGCGCGCTCGCCCGGCCAGAGGTTGCCGGTGCACTCGGGACGGTGGCCCCGATCAGCTTGGTGCCGCTGCACGCCGACGGTTTCGTCGGTCGACCCGGACTGGCTGGTCGCCGTGGTGGTGGCCGAGACTGGTCGCCTCGATTCGTGCCCACCTCGCACCACATCGACGAGGGCATCCTCACCGTCCATGCCCTCGACGAGGTGGCTGGTCTCTCCCTCACCACGGTGATCTCCGTCGACGACGTTCTCGGCGTTCGGGTGACCCTCACGAACGTCAGCGACCGGCGCTACTCGCTCGATGCGTTGACAGTGAGCTTGCCGCTGCCCGACAACGCCGACGAACTCCTCCGCTTCGAAGGGCGTTGGGCCCGCGAGTTCCACGCGATCCGTTCGCTGTGGAACCACGGCGCAGTCGTGTCGGAGAACCTCCGAGGCCGAACCTCGCACGAGCACCCACCGTTGCTCTTCGCCGGCACGGTGGGGTTCGGCGAGTGGGTCGGCGAGGTGCACGGCGTCCACCTGGCCTGGAGCGGCAACCACATGATGCTCGCCGAGCGGTTGGCGGACGGTCGGCGATACGTCCAGGCGGGCGAACTGCTGCACCCTGGCGAGATCGTTCTGGAGGCGGGCGAGTCGTACACCACGCCCGAGTTGGTGGCTGTGTACTCGTCCGAGGGGCTCACGCCCGCCACCTGGGGGTTCCACCGCGCCGTTCGTCGGAGCCCATCGCGCCCGACGACACTGCGCCCGGTGCTGTTGAACACGTGGGAAGCGGTCTACTTTCGCCACGACCTCGACACGTTGCGCGAACTCGCCGATGTCGCAGCGTCGATCGGTATCGAACGCTTCGTGCTCGACGACGGATGGTTCGGTTCCCGCCGCGATGACACCTCGGGTCTCGGCGACTGGGTGGTGTCGGTCGACGTGTATCCGGAGGGACTCGCTCCGCTGATCGAGCACGTCACCGGGCTCGGCATGGAGTTCGGGATCTGGGTCGAACCCGAGATGGTCAACCCCGACAGCGACCTGTACCGGGCCCACCCCGACTGGGCGCTCACCACCGACGGCTATGAACCCGTGCTCGGCCGCAACCAACTGGTCCTCGACCTCGGCCGACCGGAGGCGTTCGCGCACATCCTCGGCCACCTCGACGCGCTCCTCGCCGATCACGACATCGCTTACGTGAAGTGGGACATGAACCGCGATCACGTTCAGGGTTCCGGTTCGAGCGGATCGCCCGGCTCGCACGCGCAGACGCTGGCGCTGTACGCGCTGATCGACGAGCTTCGGCGACGACATCCCGAGGTCGAGTTCGAGTCGTGCGCGAGCGGCGGCGGTCGCATCGATCACGAGATCCTGCGTCGAGCCGAGCGGGTGTGGACGAGCGACTGCAACGACGCGCTCGAGCGCCAGACCATTCAACGTGGTGCGTCGATGCTCATCCCGCCCGAGGTGATGGGCGCCCACATCGGCCCGGCCCGGGCGCACACCACCGGGCGCATGCACACCCTTGCGTTCCGGGCGGCGACTGCACTGTTCGGGCATCTGGGCGTCGAGTGGAACGTGGCGCGCCTCGACGACGATCGGCGGACAGCGCTCGCCGAGGCGATCGCCGTGCACAAGCGGTTCCGCCCGTTGCTGCACACCGGCGACGTCGTGCGCTTCGACACCGAGTCCGCCTACTGCGCTCACGGCGTGTACTCGGCGGATCGATCGGAGGGGCTGGTGTCGTTCGCGCAGCTCGCCACGGCGGCGAGCCTCACCCCGCCGGTACTGCGCTTGCCAGGCCTCGACCCCAACGGGCGTTACCGCATCGAACACGTTGCCTTGCCCGATGAACGGTGGGGGACAGCGCCGACGCAGCCGACATGGCTCACCGAGGGCATCGAGCTCACCGGGCGGCAACTCGCCGCACACGGCATCCGCCCGCCGGTGATGCTCCCCGAGTCGGCTGTGCTGCTCTCGCTCCACCGCCTCGACTGACCGACGGACCGGCTTCTGTGTGAGCGCCGATCCCCGATTCGTGCGTTGTTGCTCACACAGACCGTCGGAGGTGGTCAGGTCGATTGGTGCGTGGCGCGGGCAGGTTCGGGAACTCTGTGACAGCCATCTGTCAATGTGGTCGGTGAGGAGCCAGATGGTCGGCTCCGACTCGTCGCTCCTGCGACCGATTGCCGCCACGAGCTCGGAGGAACCCATGGGCAAGAACAGTCGTCGACGCCACGTCGACAAGCAACGGCGCGCCGCCGAACGCCCACGTCGGCAGGAATCGCAGCACGGCGATGCTCGTCCGGGGCCACGAACCAACACCGAGGCGGTCACCGATCGAACCGAGCCGCGCGATCGACCGAGCGGGGGTGGCGAAGCCGAGCGGCAGCCGAAAGCGTGTGCCCAGATCGAGCGGGCACTCGGTCTCGCCCTTCGTGACCGACTCTGGAAGCGTGGGTGGCAGCCCGAGGAGCTGATGCGTCAGGTCCGGCGTTCGTCTTCGACCACTCCGGCGAGCGTCGAGCTGTTGGCCACGGCCATCATCGCCGATGCCATCCACCACGATGATGTCGACAATGCGGTGCACCCCTCGTGGCGCCGCCAGATCGAACGCATCTCGGCCCGTGCGGCGCACGACCCCGATCGTGGAGGCTGGGTCGGTCGATGGCTCGCTGCTGCTGGAGAGGCTGTTGCGCTCTCGACTGCAACAGCGTTGCTCGGCGAACTCATCGCGCTGCCGCCGCTGCCGATTCTGATCCCACCGCCCGGCTCGCCGGTCTCGCACGACTACCTCGTTGCTGATCTTGTCGACACCGACGCCGAACCGAACCCGATCTTCGCGAGAATTCGAGCGTTGCTCGCCAAGGCCGAGTCGACCGAGTTCCCGGCCGAGGCCGAGGTGTTCACCGCCAAGGCGCAGGCGTTGATGAGCGATGCCCGCATCGACGAAGCGGCGGTGCGGGCGAACTCGGGGGAGCGATCGGCCAGCCGTGTCTCGGCAACGCGCATCGGTATCGACGAGCCGTACATCTCCTCGAAGCAGTCGCTGTTACACGTCGTGTGTGAAGCGAACGACGTCCGCTGTGTGTTCAGTCGCGGCGTCGACCTGGCCACCGTGGTCGGGCCCATCGGACAGCTCGCTTACGTCGAGTTGTTGTTCACGTCGCTGTTGATCCAGGTGCACGCGGCCCTCGGAGCCGAAGCAGCCGCCGCGCCTGCGGGCAGTCACACCAGGAGTCGTCGATATCGGTCATCGTTCATCGTGGGGTTCGCTGGTCGGATCGGCGAGCGGCTGCAGGCGGCGCGTTCCTCCTCGTTCGCGAGTGCGGGTGCCGACGCGCTGCCGGTGCTGGCCGCCGACGATCAGGCAACAGCAGAGTTGTTCGATCGTCTCGTCGGTCGGACCACGGTGATGGGCTCGTCAGCGAAGTACGACTCGCTCGGCGTCCAGGCCGGGTCGCACGCTGCCGACCGGGCCTCGCTGCGCGACACCGGACTCGACGGCTCGCCGGAGCGCGGCGCCCGCGGTCTATCGCGAGCAGGGTGACCGCTGCAGCTCATCGCGGTCGGGTGATACCACGCAAGCGCATCGGTGGTTACCGCCGGACGACGGAACATGGGACTCGGCGATGCCACTTCTCCCGTCTCGCGTCCCCCAACCCCGAAATGGCGCGTCAGCGTTGCGCTCAGCGCAACGCCTGCGGGATTTTTCGGTAGCGAGGCGTTGAGATGACACGGGTGTAATTCGGGGGTGGTAGGCAACGAGGACTCGTCCAGCGTTGAAAGAGAAGGAGCCCCCGTTGCCGAATCTGAAAGTTACACGGAACGTGACCGT